>Ga0116227_10001580_pt1 | contig 51203 bp, 40 predicted proteins | sample S1TSphgellanicum_FD_89693 | JGI IMG/M metagenome (GOLD analysis project Ga0116227, IMG submission 89693) | Host-associated microbial communities from peat moss isolated from Minnesota, USA - S1T2_Fb - Sphagnum magellanicum MG | ecosystem: Host-associated > Plants > Peat moss > Unclassified...
AGTCAATTTTACAGATTCTTGAGACTTTGTAGTTGTAAGAAGTTTTTTGTCTTCCAGATGGTCAGTCTTATTGTCTTTCTGAAGGCAAAAGGCTACCCTTTTAAAGTTCTTCTAAAGAGAACTGGAGGGTTGATTCTTAAAGAAAAATTCCTGTTTGGAATTTCCGCTCTTGGCATTTTCAGAATGATTTTGCTTCGGGTCATGTAAGTGGGGAGCTTTCTGTAAACCCACTTGTTCTTAGTGTTTCCCTATTTATTTCCCTTTCTGTCTTTCTTTGTTTCTTTGTCTGGTCTTTGTTGTGGGGTCTGTTGCTAGCCAGTAGTATGGCTGAGTCTTCTTGTTGCTTCTGGAATTGCAGCAGAAACTCAGTTTGCAGGATGGTGCTTATCACTGGCCTTTATCCACTGTAGGGAGCTGATGAAGTCAGTGGGGAAGTTGTGGCAGTTAAGTCACTATCATACATACTACTGTTGATGGTCGCTGAACAGGTGTGAGACTGGCACTTTTGATCATACCGGTGGGTGTTTTTTCATTTTTCGTTTTGTTTTTTGTCTCCCCTTGTTTGGTTCTTTCTGTGGCTTCCTGAGAAAGTGTTCACTTTGTTGTTTCTTCTTCATCATGAGAATGGAGATTTCTCTATTCTTATGAAAGATATTTTTGCTTTTCTTTTGTGGGGAAGGGTCTGCTCTGAAGAAGTTGTGACGACAAGTTTTGGAGTCTTTTGTCCTCCAGGATCCCAAGCTTTGGAAGAGCTTTCTAGTTCTTTTTTCCAGAGGAAGGACTTAACATCTGCATCTAGAGTTTCCCTGCATCTAGAGTTTCTCAAGTTTCTCAAAGCATAAAGCTCCTGTCTTTCTAGCTAACAAGGCAACACTCTTCTCCTTGTTGACAAAGAAGGAAGAAGCTGAGATGTTGAGACAGTGGAAAATAGGCAAATTCAGAGTTGTACAATGAGATGTAGCAAAACACAATATGATTTGTAGCAAAATTTGGGTTTGTTATTTGTAATAGAACTGGAGATAACCTTGAGTATCTAAAAGTTTGGTTCTAAACCCTAAACCCTAAATTGCCACTCAACTGTTACTACTCCGATTTAACTGTCACTAAACTGCTACTGAGATTTTGCAACCAACAACGATGGCGCTCTGCCAGAGCTCTTAATGCAAAACTTCCACTAGTTTCTAAAAGACTTCTCACTCCAAAACTCCCAAGATATACATATATTCCATCCAAGACTTCTTGCCTCTGATACCCAGATTCAGATGTTATATCTTTAATATAAATCGGTACAAACAAATTGCACTTGCTATCATTTGGAGTTTCTCATGCATTAGGTAGAGCTAGACATCCAGGTAGAAGATACATCATTTTAGGGTACAGAGGAATTTGGTCATTTAGCCCACTGTTACCTCGATAGTCCTGGGCCTGGGGGGCTCTGGGGGTGGGATCTTGGGTACCGTAACAGTGAGCACACCGTCATGGCAAGCAGCTGAAATCCCCTCCTTGTCAGCATTCGCAGGAAGAGTGAATTTGCGCAGGAAGTTACCAGCGCTGCGTTCCATCCGGATGTACTTCACATCGGGACCATGCTCTTCACGTTTTCGCTTTCCGGTAATTGTGAGCACATTGTCATTTTCCAACTGCACCTGAATGGGGGCCGGCCAACAGCATACAGCGATTAGAGCTCATTCAAGATGCACACAGTTCTCTAAAGACGCTTATAGGGGATAAGCACATCGAAGACCTCTCTGTTTCCCTGTACGGAGTTAAGTGTGAATGCAGCACTTCAATATATGGCACAAACTTGTGGGGCATCGATTTACCTTGATATCTGCGGACTTGAGGCCTGGCATGTCCGCGACGAATACGTAGGACTGGGGATGCTCCTTGACGTCCATAGCAGTGCTGGCCCTCGCCTTACTGTCACGCACATACTTCTGTGCCGGCGGGTTCAACGATCGCTGTAGCTCGTCTGGGAAGCTGAGGAGTTGGAACAGCGGATGGTCCATTTTTCGAAATTCTTCAGTAACTGCAGGCTTTGGCGCGGAAGATAGATGACCAGTGTAGGCTGCAAGACAAGGTGCAAATGAAACTTGGAAGCAATTTGAAGCGAAACGAAGTAGCAACAAACAGTTACTGAAGACGTGAAAGCAATGATCGGCGATTAAGGTCCTGTTCTCAGCGATCGCACAGAGGGAGCACTTGTACACTCAACGATCCGCCTACAAGATCTCCGCAATTATAAGTAGCACTAGTAAAGCATGTACTATTGGTAATATGCGGATTACAATGAGACAAGAAATTAGCAATCCGTAAAAGCAACATCAAAACTATCAAACTGCAGTATGATCTCAGAAGGAAGAAATTACATCATATACTACAAGTCGCAACTATTTTCCAAGTGTTTTGGAAGGTTTTGACCGAAAATACAAAGACTACTCTATTAAGCATCTCCCTGCGTATCGAAAAGCTCTAGAAACATCCCCAAAAAAACGAGGAAAGCGTTAGTAACAAAGCACCTGCCGATGACAGATCGCAATGCAAGTTGTAAGGAGCGCGAAATCGAGGCCGGAATTCAAAGATTTTTTCGGAAACTTGGGAAGAGGGCGAGCGGGCGGGTTCTCGAATCTCTCTGTAGTCCAGACGGGGTGAGCGAGGAGGGTCCAAGGTAGATAAAGGGCCGGGTTTCTAGAAACCCGCCCGTCCCCGTGATTTCTAGAAACACCCTAGAAACTTCTTGTTCTAGAGAATTCTCTCTGAAATTGAGATTTTAATTTTGTTTGCTGAGGTACGCAAATGAGATGCCGAACCGAAATGAGATGTCATTTCACCTGGGTAGGTACCCAACTGAGATCAATCATACAGTGTGTGCCTTTGTGAGGTGACAAATGATGTGATAAAAAACCACAAAGAAAGTACAACCGGACCTTTATCACTAGGGCACTTTTTTTTTTGGTCAAATATTTTATTTATTTTAGAAAATGATGTTAGGCAATTTCAAATTTAATTTTTCACAATTTCAATATTTGAAGAACAATTATGCAATGGACACCTTTTGTTGTGTTTATGTAACAATTACCCAAAGGTTGGGAAAATTAATGTTTTTTTCACAATTTGGGAGTTTGATTTTCAACAATTTTGACGAATATCAATAAAAATATTTCTCTCTTTCTTTTCAACTAGACCTTTTTTTTGCAAGTTATTTTGTGATGGTGAATGGGTTTTGGTTGAGAAAGTTGGTGTCCTTTTTTTTTCTTTTTTGGCTTTTTGATTATTCATTTACTTGAACTTTTGTCCTTTTACATAAATGGGTAATTGAAAACAGAAAAGAAAAGAAAAGAAAGTAAAGACACAAACTTTGCAACTATTTTCTATCTCTTGAAAATTTTCCAACAAGAGTTTTATAACTATGTTGGTTTTTATTTTTGCAATTTTTTTATTTTTCATGAATTTAAAATTTTTTATTTCATTTTTGTAAAAATTAAATATAAATAAACTCAATTACATCTGTAATGAGAGAACATTTTACAACTTAAAAAGATCATGATCATCAACATTATCATAACATAATGTACTATTAAACATTTATTTATCATTTAATATAAACATCATAACTTTAAAACAAATTGAAAGTTTTCATAAAGAAGATTGTTCATTATGATTTTCTCTTTGTGTATGCAAAATTTCATTAAAAAAATCTATTAAAACTAATTTTTTTAATCCCACCAAAACATAGGAAGGAATGGAAAATACCAAACTATATTATAATAAAACAACAAAACAAGGAAGGAGTGAAAAATGGAAACAAAATGATAAAACTTTTATCTTAAAAGTCCACCAAAAGGAGTTGATGTTTTAGTTTTGTGATAAGTGTTTGTCAAATGAAATCAAGGCTCAAATTATCATTAGAATGAATTAGGAATGAAAATTGGAGGTGTGTCTTTAATTAATGACTTCAAATTAGTAGTGCATAGATGAAGAAAAAATAAGTTTGTTAGGTATTTGGGTAAAAATTTTAAGGGTTAAATCACCTTGAAAAAATCTAAAGAAGAGGAGAAAGATGGCACAACTAACTCCACAAGTATTTTAGTGGGGTGGCAACCTTGGACAAAATTAAGGCTAAACCTCAAGACAATAAGACAAAAAATTCATCCCTTCATATGATTATCCATGTAGCATGGCTTTTGGTACATTGATGAAGGTTATCCATAAACATGTTTTGTGACCCTAGTCTTTTGTGCATGACCAAGATTGAGATTGGACTAAAAGAAATCGAGTTGAAAGTAAACCTAAGCCATGATGTGAAGCAAAGGAAAAAGGCGAGAGTTTAATTATATGGTAAGGATTTGAGGGCAAAAAAAGCGATAATAGATATTGGAACTAAGTTGGAAGTTTGTGTGGGGATGAAAAGGTTGCTTAAGTTGCACTCCAAAACCTCTTGAATTGCATTTCCACTTTACACAAGGATTTTTTTTCTTTTGTAGATTCTTAATTTTTTTAGAGTGAGAATTGAAAGATAAAAATGTGTCCAAATTGAATTATCATGGTACCATTTGAAAGGTTTCAATGAGATTCACAACATACTTGGCTTGTATTCCCCCAAAAAAAGTGTTTTCCAATAGTTATGAAAGTTTTAATTATCAAAAAAAATTTTGATAAAATGATTCTTGACCATTTCATGTACAATTTGGAGGAGCAAATGATGCCCAATGAAGAGTTTTAATATTGTAAAGCTCTTAACAAGGGCTATTAAATCATATGTTGTCGCATGTGTTCAAATGAAATGTGTTTCTTAGGAATTGTGAGTACCCAAAAATCATAAGGAGGCTAATACCTCTACTAAAAATCTAGGTCATGGTTAAATGTGTGTGAGTCCATGATTTCATTTTGGTCAAAATTACAATAACCACCTTTGATGCACCCTAGGTTTGTTAAATGGTATTGGTGAAATCTCCCCAATTTGGGTTTAGTAACATAATGCAAAAACTTGAGACACATTCCTTAGCTTTTGACAAGGGAAAAAAAAGTGTGAACTTTTGAATGGATTAGGACAAGGTCTTTAAGTTGAGCTCTTAATCAAAACAAATTGCTCAAACCAAACAAGAATGTGATTAATGCATTTGAAACTAATATTGGGTTATGGAGTAACCACAAGCTTACACAAACTCTCAGAAGATTCACTATAATCTAGATTTTGAAGGAGGCATTGCCTTCTTCCTTATAATTTACATTGTAAATATTTATTGCACCTATATTGAAGTGACAAAAATGTAGGGAGTACTAAAATTGAGAATCTTGGTTTTGCCAAATTATAATTCTTGAATTTCAAGAACTCATAACTTCTTTGAGAAATCAAATTTGACAATCTAAAGCTTTACAATCAATAGACATAATTTGGCAAAGATTTTACATGCCATATCAAGTTCCTCAATTTGACTTGATTTGACCCTTCAAATTATTGTTTGAATGTTTTGGAATCTTGCTATGCATTTGCTTCCCAACTTGAATCTCTTGTCTTGTCCTAACCTTGATTGCAAGCCCAACACTAAGGTCATGACAACCCTCATTATTTGTTTATGCAATTGAAATGATCAAGAAATGCATGTCAAGAGTGTCACTTTGTTATAGTTATCTTGAAGCTCTCATACCTCAACAAACTTGCCCAAGAATGTGGACTAGGTTTGCAAACTTTCAATACTACATAATCAAGAGTTCACCACCAATATCATTCAATAAACCTGAGGGTATACCAATGCTTGGATCAATTGCCTCATAATTGAGCTATATCCTTTTGGAATGTGGAGAGTAACAACAAACAAATGTTGTTTGGGAAGGAAATTTCTAATTTACAAAATGGTGAGCATGAGGTTTACATAGACTTTGGGTCTTTTCCCTTCATGATCCATTTGTAGCTACTCCTTACCATCCCCAATATTGGATTCCCATTGTTAACCTTGTGTTTTGATCTTTCTAGAGAGCTTTGTGCTAATCTTAAACAAGTTTCAAGACAAACATGCCATGCCCAATTTACATTTCACTTTTGCAAACATACCTTAAAAGTAAGGATACCAGATAAAGGTATAAACAAAACTACTTCTCCTAGACAAGGACAGGGTAATGAGATGTTGGATCATGCATGGTAAGACCTTATCTGGCTTTCCTATGAAAAAAGATGTGCCTTCGCAACACCAGTGTCTACAAACATCAAGATAGAGTTTCAGAAGATAGCTTGATTACGATGCAGTGCAACAGTCATTTGATTACATGGAAACCCAATGGCTCCATTATCATGTTAATTCTGTTCTCGCAATGAAAATACTCAGCAGCAACTTTAAGAATGGACAAAGCTGTCTTTGATCAACTCCACTTTGAACCAAGAATGTAAGGATCTTTGAGCCACTAAAGACTTTCTAGGACTGAAAGCAATCCATAATAGTTAAGCCACCTGAGTCATCTCCTTCCTGGAACAAAACAAAGAATGCTTGTGCCAAACATACCTGTGGAATGGACAATTTACAAGAGATCGGCTATGTATCATCTAATGCTCTCAGTTTGTTGAGGATTTAAAAATCCACCCTACAACTGATGATGTTGAAAGGCAAGCCCAATTTTTTGCACCATGTCCATCCATTAGGAGTCACCAGAAACTCACAGCCAGAATTTGCATCAGAACTTGCTTGGTGCTTTTAAGACTCAGATAAATTTCATTCCAGAGATCCGAATGTGTCGAGAAACCAGGCTCTGACCTATTGCATACACAATTCCTAACAAAGCTAGTGCTCTTATGCTGACTATATCTGTGATAATCGCTGCTGGCAGATTCAGCGGTGTGGTCAACATCAAAATATAGTCTGATTGCTTCATGTAGTCCCACATGAAACGGTTGAACAGAAAATGATTGGGAATTGTCAATAGTAGCAGCACTGCATTTTTCACTAGGTAAAACAAACCAGGCCCACCTGTCTGCAAACCCCAGTCAGAGTTTGCATAACCATGCCAGACCTCTGTCCCCAATCGGAAGGCTCCAGACAGGATCAAATAAATGGAGATAGCAGTGGTCAAAGGGAAATATCGCTGACGATCACCAAAACCTGTTGACAAGTTAGTATCCTGGTTTAACAGAAGTAGAATTGGTGCAAGGAAGAATATCGAACGGTCAGAACCACCTGTCAATTCAATGTTCAGTACCAGGCAAATGCTAAAGCAAAGCAGGGTTGCCACATTGCCAATGGCGGGCATCCATGCACCCTCTGCTGCCAGCTTCTTTACAGTAAATGCGTTGGGTATGGAAGGTTTGTGCTGCTGAATAAGGTGATGTTTTGGGACGTGTGCACCCCGTGCAACCCTGCCACTTGTCTTCTCAAAGATTTTGTCCCTGATGAGTGATGCCAACTTCAGTTTGATCTCAAGTGCTATTGCCAGGAAGATGGCTGCATACAACCCCAACAAGGAGACCCGCGACCCCTCCAATGCCAATAACACAACAAATCTTTCTTCCTCCCCTGCCTGGTCACTTGCTTGGAACCGGACCTGCCCCTCAGCTACATAAATCACCAGACAAAGAGGAACCAAGAGGAAAAACACCCAGGGTAGGAAACGGGGGCTTGATGCTGATGGCAAGTGAGTAAAAACCATGAACACTGAGGCACATACCATGGCTCCTACAAGCAATGCATGCAAGAGAGCACCCTGGGAAAAAAACTGGGCACAGATATAGACCCCAACACTGACTCCCATCCCAATTGCATAAAACAGCCGCAACTCCACTGAGTTCTGAATTGGGAGTGCTGATGTCAGTGCTGCCAGTGAGGCAACAAGGGTGATAAGAAGCAGCCATGTGGGCCAGGCTGGTTTGCTTGCAAGAGCTCCATAGATTGCCACATTGTCAACTGCTCTCTCAGGCATGTGAGCTTTGTCCCACCAAAAGGTCCAGGCTTCAGGAACTGGAGGCTGCATGAAGATGAGCAAGACACCAACTGCTATCACAAGAACCAATGTTCTTTTGGCTGACTGTACAATCACAATGCAAAACATGTCAGAGCACAATCAAAAAGCAGCAAGCATCTTGTGTATGAATCTAAGATTTGGAGCCAGAGGCACCTGAGCAATTCTAACAGAAAGTTTCAGTTAAAATTCAGATTTTGCTAGAGTAAGACTGCAAACAAGCAAGCTCACAAGAATTGTTACAATGGAATCCCATACCTTGTACCCCTAGAGCAGAGGGAAAAAGTACCTGCAGATGGGAGAAGTGTTGTGTGACAATAGGAGCACTTGCAAGGCCCATAGACAGTACCAGGCTTCCCAAGAGAAGACCATCTGATGGGACTAACCCAGTCCACCATTGCAAAGCTTCAAATATAGTGAAGCGACACAACCACACTGAAGTGCAGACTACAGCTGCATGGGCTACTCCTTGCCATGGCTTCATCCTTGATCCTCTGTCCCTGAGACCACAAAGATACATTAGCAACTGTGGGGACTAATCTGCTGAGACATGAAAACTCTAATCTTCTTTTTAAATTTTAAAAGGACAACATGTGACAGAAAAGGAGGCACAGGAAGTAGTAGGTGTTATAATAAAGACCAGCAGAAAGGTATTAATCTCAGTAAGGTTGTTAGGAATTTACTTGTAGAGCACAAGTGGTGGTGTGATTGCCAGAAGTAGCAAGGTAGCTGCCCACACCACATAGTGAGAACTGAGGAAAAACATTGAAAGTTTTGATAGATAGAGGCATATGAGCACCCAAGATGCCAATGGGCCAATCCTCTTGTCTGCTCCCAAACGCCGAACCAGCACCAAGCCAACAACAGTGGTGACAACCACCAGGTAACTTGGGTAGACCACGGCATCATCAAAAGAGAAATTGTAAATGCCTGCAAAGTTATACACTCGATTCTCAAGGTGGCAAATGATGATTGCATGACCTATGAGCCCAAACTCCGTGAGATACCGCACTTTCTCTGGAAGAAGGGCTAGACCAGGAATGCTCATTGCCAGGACCGCAGCTGCAATAATGTATCTACACAAGGACTTTAAGGGCACTCCCCCTAGCCAGATGTTTAATGACCAAAAGTTGTGAACCACAAACCAGGTTACTGGGACAATTGCTGTTATAACAAATACAGCATAGAAGACTGTATTCTTCTTGAGAAAGAACTGCGATAAGCAGAATGCAGATATGATTGGAGCCGGCAGAAACTGTGCAGACAAATCACACGTGTTAGGGAACACACTATGTTACATCTACTAGTTACATCTTCAAAATACATTGCAACTATGACTGCTTGCAATCTCCTAACCCTATCTCTGCTTACAACCTCACAGCAGGCAACAACATGTCATGTCAGCATTGCATTTACTGTCCACGAATTTAGAGTGTCAAATGTGAGTGCCAGTCAGTCATCTCTTTTTTAATGCAAGAAGCAGATGCAACCACCACCATGCACAAATCAGTAGCCATACCTTAAGAGGCATTCCAAGCACAAGAGATGCGGAAAATGCAGCTGCCACCATAAGAGAAACTAACATTGTAGAGCTTGCTGCATCTCCTATCAACCCAGCTAGATAGGCTCCTAAACCCGCTGCCCCACCGACAGCTGCAATTGTGACAAGCAGGTAATTCCAAGGAGGTGGAATTTGTATATATTGGCCAAATGATAAAAACACCACTCTCACTTCCAAGCAGAGTACGACAACCAGTAGTGCAATTGCACCATTCACAAGTCTCACTTGCTGCAGGTGATGCTGATTCTTGTAAAGCCAATTAAGCCCACCCCGTGTGGATGCATACAGCTGGAAGAGCAGCGGGATGAAGAATAGGAGGAGGAGGTCACAGATGGCATTTGCTGACGAAAACAGATGTGCATAATGTGAGCCCACATGAAATAGAAGAGGTAAAAACATGAGAGCCATAGTATGGAAGCTCGCCTCAAGCTGCCCGGCGATCAAGACATCATCAGCAAACTCACCTCCATAAGCTCTTTCATTCTTTGTCCGGAAAGAAGATGGGTGAGGTAATGAAAACAGCCAGTACAACTCGAACAAGAATACCATCATATAGTAAGCAGCATTTTCCATGCCAACGGCAGCTACCACTCCCCATGTCTGGATGGTGCAAGCTGTGAAGGGAATGCAAGCAAAGAGTAGTCGCTCAAGAGCTAGCACAACAGAAGGATTCTCCAGCTGCAACCAACGGAACTGTAATGATGCCCATACTCCGATGAGGAACATGAGTTGGAAGGAAACAAAGAAGGCCAAGATGTGCAAAGTAATGGAAGCTGATGCTGAGAAAGTGGATCCTGACAAAATCATGGCAAAGCCCGTGGCAAAGAGTGAACCCCATATCCCAAACATAGCCCCTTGCTTCAAGTGCAAGGAATCTAGAATGTAAGACACCATGAGACCCACCGTGAGAGTGGCTAGAACAGGTTTTCCTCCTACCCCTAGTAACAAAATCACGCATGGAACCAAGGCGATTGCCACCCTCCCATTGTACTGGAACCCATTGGGGGCAAACCTGGCATCCCCCCCGGCCCTGCTGCGTCTACTACTCCCGCCGTTGCTCATGGACTCCAAGCCTGGGGCCGCCATAGCCACCCCGCCGGGTGCTCTGTACGACATCCCTTCTTCGCTTGTCACACCCTTTTCCGTTCCCCAGCTGCACCCTTTCTACAGCAACAAAAGAGACACAAAACAACGCCGAAGAACCCCGTCCATGATCACCTCTTTCTTTCACTGATCTTCACAAAACAACAACAAAACACCCACTCTTTTTTTCACTCTTCTCTTCTTTCACCGCTTCTCGTCCAGACTACTTACTGCTACCACCAAACTGCGTCAAACTCTCCACAAAACCCAAAGAAATCAATCCACCACTGAGTGCTGCATCTGAAACATGAACCTGGGGAACAGAAGAAGATCAGAATGTAATGTAAGGCGTGTCCTGATGATCACAATCACAAGAGGAGTTGGACCCAATTTGAGAATTTCGTTTCTGCACATGAAAACGCTTTCATCTGCGAGCTTGAACTGGTGCAGATGCCGCCATCGCGGTCTACCATCTCTCTGCTGCTGCTGCTGGTGGGAGAGCTCTCCGCGTTCCTATTCTGCTGGAATTAGGGTTTTTGGGGGCCGCGCAAACCCTATTGCACCTGTTTGGGGCCGGTGCGTCTCTAGGGCCGCTGTGCTGCCGCTTCAGGGCCGCTGGTATCCAACATCTCACACAACTTTAGGGCCATTTCAGACATGGGACCAAAAGTTGAAATCAGCCTCAAGGGCTTTTACACTAGGGAGTCAAGGCTGAAATAGTAAAAAACTTTTCAATCTGCCCCAAGTCCTAATAAATGCTGAACTTTATGGCCTCATATTGGCCTCAAGGCTGAAAAGAAGGATACCATCAAATTCGGGAGGGCCAATTTGCAACCCTTGGGGCCAATTTGCAACCCAAAAATGCTCAAAGTTGGGCCCTGACTACTAGTGTAAAGCGGCCCTAAAACTGAAATTGTTGCCAGGTCCCCTACCCTTGGTAAGGTATCCTACCCTTAAATTGCACACAAACCCAAAACCATGCCCTATTATTGTCCTTTGGACTATGGGGTACCCCCACAATGGGCTATGTTTAAAAACCTACAATTTTTTGAACTCTATTATAACACATATATAGTTGCTTTAGTGATGATTTTAAGACTTTGGATGAGCAAAGTAACACAAAGCAAAGACATTAATTCTCAAACAAACAAACAAACTTGGAGGACCAACAACAAATAACTTTCCCACATGTTTTAAGAGACCTCCCTTTTGCATAATTTTTCCACATGCTCCCCTTCATAATGGGTGGAACATCCTTTTATTTATTAAAGAAATGCAATTTTTGAACATGGGTACATTAACATGTGAAAGTAGGCTTAAATAGGTGTGAGTCTACAATTTATGTTTCTTTGAAAACTATAAATATTTTGATTTGTATTGCAAAATTATGATTTAATTTTTAATACAATCCTTTTATATTATTTCATGTTTGCAAAATATACTCATACCTAGAAACCACAGGTACATGGCTATCAAGCTCAACACAATTTTAAAATTGTGTTACGACCTTTAACTTTAAGCTCACGATTAAGGCATGAGAGAGGAAGCATGTTAAGAGAGTGTACCTAGATTTGAACACATTCTTACAAGTGTGGGAGAAATAGTCACAACACACCCAAGTGGTCTTCCCACTTTCAAAATTGCAATCCCATGAATTTTTTGAATTTTTTTTTTAAATGCAAATAGTAAAGGTGATTCAAATTGGGTTTCCAATATATAATTGCAAAGGTCTTAAAATATATATATCAAAAGTGGGGTTGCATTTTCCATTTCAAGTTGTGAGTTAAGAGTTATGGTAATAAGAAAAGACAAAAACCAATTTGACAATTTGATTCTAAATCATTAATACTTGAGAAAAATGTTCAAGTGATTTTTAAATTGAACATGTGATATGGTGTTGAAAAAATTCTTTCAAAGGGTACAACTTCATGTGTGTGAACTCTTCAATCGCAAATTATATGTGAAAGTTATGAACCTATGAAGTTTCAAGATTCATAACTTGACAAAAATTGAGGATTTTTGGGATTGCTTTCAAGGAGTTTTGGGACTTTTTGTCACTTTGATGCAACCTTCATTGTTGTCGCATGCATGAAAACAAACAAGACAAAGGAAAGTGTAGCTCTAAATCCAAACACATAACATGAAAATAGAAAATAAGACCATGAAATGTGCAAGATGTAGGTTCTATGGAACATTATTATGAAACATGAAAAGAACATAGTTCAAGGTTATGGTGCAAGATCATACCTTGGACTAGTGTTGAACAAATTAAAGATAATGAGGGTCCTACCTTTATCATACATTTTTGAAAACCTAATTCAAATTAAGAAGCTTTCATAAAGACTTCCATATGCCCACCATCCAAAAAACCTTCTTGGGAACCTTTCTAATAATAAATGAATTATGAATGAAATAATAATGAACTATGAATCAAATACAATTAAAATAATAATTAACTATGAATGAACTAAAAGTAAACTATGAGTGTAATATAGAAAATTTTTTAAATGAACTACAAGTGAGTTATGAAATAACTACAAATCAAATGTTCTTAAGGGAAGAACATGGTTGGATTTCAGGGAGCCTTAGATTTCATTAAATAATTCCTATTTTTGGAAAATTATCCAACTAGGGGAAGGGCAACTTGTTGTTAAGGGTGACATGTTTTCTTTAAGAATCAAATGGCTTCCATGAAAAACCTATGTCTCCCCCAAGATCTCCCATGGTTGGTGCCAAATAGAACAAAACATGCAATAGGGAGATGAAATGTAATGTGAAGCAATAGTCAAGGGTATTATCACCTTGAGTTGATATTTGTACATTTTAGTTGTAATTTTCCATCAATTTACCTACTATTATATTATTTGGGGTTTGACATGCACTATCATATACTCATGTTTTAATTTGAGTTGATATTAACATTCATTTTGCTAAGGACATGTGTATGTACATGTATTCCATTGGGTGTGGTTCAATGATAGGGGAAAAATTGTCAAATGAAACACCCCGCTTTCTTTGACATCTTATATTTATCATTGAACCATACCCAATGTGATAGATGTTCATACATAATGGAAGAGTGAAAATCAATTTTTAAAAATTGTTCTCAAGATGTGTTCACAAAGGTGGCGCACCCTAGATTAACACATTCTTTGGATGTTGAAGCTTTCAATTGAACCATTCTACACCCTCTTTTCCACACCAGAAGGTGTAGCTAGGCTTCCAATTGAAAAGCTCAACATTCATGGGATTTGTATCCTTATGGTTTCAATGTTTGTAAGTGAAAATCATTTTTGTGTATTCCAAGGTGCTTAATTTCTTCCTTTATATTATTTTTTTTGAAGTTGAAAATCATTTTGCTTGAAGTAGGCCATGCATCAAAATGATTTCAAGAATAATATTGGGACCAATTTGGCTCATAGGAGCCACTTGCATCAAGGATTGAGTCTTTAAAAATAAAATATTTTAAATAATATGCTTAAAATCATGATTTATAAATCAACTTTTTAAAAAATTAAATTCTTATTACCCAAAAAAATGTTGCATTATATCTAATGTAAAAGTGTGCATAAAATATTTCCCATAAAAATGTCGTTTTCAAATCATTTCAAGTCTTTTTAATAGTCATTTAAATAGTGAAAAATCATTGGTTAATTACATTGTTCTAAAAATATTTACAAGTATTCCATATTCATTAGATCCATTTCAAATTTTGTTCAATGCACCCATAATATAACAAAATATTATTGGACAAGTTTATCCAAAACTTTCAACCACTTACCATGCAATGGAAATAAATGTAATGATTACATCCCAAAATGGCTCTTATTAACAAAATTTGATCCTTCCCCATCTCCAAAGGAATTATTTTGTGAGCGATTTTCATGAAGTTCCCCAAAAGAAATCCTTTCTAAAATAGTCCCAACATGATTTGTTCCCAAGGCCATGATGTTTTTAAAACCTATGTGCCCTTGGATTCTTCCCCACCTAAACTCACCATGGATGTGTTTGCAAGGATCTTACACATGGTGAAACCTTTGTGACCATCTCTACACCCAAGCTAATGATAATTTGTGTTATGCATGAAATGTAAATGACTAATGAACTTGCTTTGACCTAGGTTGACACGCCCCCTGGCTCCTAGATAGACTCCAAATGTGAGTCTGAAATGAAAACAGTGGAAGAACAAAAAATCAGGGCATGCTCCCTCGCTCGTAGTACTTTGAAGGGTAGAGGGGCATGTTGGAGCTCCGGGATGGAACTAGGAAGAATGACAAGCATTTAATCATTCACTCAGATCTGTACAAACCAAACAACAAGTTGGTTAGTGCATAATTGAAACATTTTTGGTGCTAGGACGAACCACGGGCTAACTCGGACTCACAAAATTCTCCATGGCTCGGACTTGAGGGAAGCCACCACCTTCCCCTTTATAATATACTTTGTGCCTCTCCACAAGGCCCACATTCAAATGGCATTTTGTCTTGGAACTCCCAAGTGGGAGTCCCGAAATTGCCAAAATTAAGACTTCTACAACTTTGGGGCCCCATAACTTTGTGTGCAGACCTCTGATTGAGATGAGATTTAAAACAAAGTTGTAGCCCTTATCAAGAGTTTTCCAACAATATAATCGCATGCCACCTGTACGCAAGGAAATCGGGTCAATTCCCGACTTTTAGTGGTCGGGAGTCAAACTGCCAATTTGACTCCCGGCTTTTCTTTTGGCCATAACTTGTGTTTCAAATGTCCAAATGTTTCATACCAAGATTCTAATTCCCAACATGGGAGTTTACTTGGGAGTGTGAGGGTTCTTTCCTTCACATTTTTTTACACTCCCGAGGGCATGAAAATGCGACTCTTGGGCTTAGTTTTGGCCCGCACCCTTACAAGCCTTTTGCCTTGGTCGTGAGCTTAAGGCTAAGGTTGCGACATTGACTTTAAACTAGATTTTCAATTTAAATTTCATGCATTCCATAAAGTCCAGCTTCCCCTTTAAACTACAATACAACCTCTATAAATTGATCCCCCCAAATTTTATAACCTTTCAAATTTTATCACTCCGGCCCGGTCCATCAATGGGACTAAGAAAAAAATTTATATTCTTATAACTTATCATTTTTCCTCTTTCTCGAAAATTTTATAATTTTATAATTCGTTTATTTCTCGATCAGTTATGGTGGAAATAACTAGTGATAGGCCTCTGTTTAAGACTATTCTAGTGGAGATGGTGCACTCTGTCATTCATCTTCACAATCGAATCAACAAAAGCAGGATAGTTGTCCTTTTGCTGTGTCCAGAAGAGCTGGAGCTTGGAAAGCATCTTTGATGCCTCCCCCGATGTGACCACCGGAAGCTCCTGGTTGTCGTCATCATCGTCATTGTCCGCAGGCAGCGGTGATGGCTGGAATTGTTTGATGATAGCCTCTGTAATGTCATCATCAGTGCGCACGCTGGCAACTATCTCCTCGTCAGGATAGTTAAGAAGGTTGTGGATTTCCATGGGGTTACGATAGTGGAACTGATGAATCTGCTCTTCCAGTTTAACGACCAGTTCAGCGAGGGGTTCGATTTCCTGGGTGGCGGTCGCATCTGAGCAGAGTTGACAGTGTTGGAAATAGTTCTTGATGGTTGTTGACTGGACATCTTACTTCCAGGCTGTGATGGCGTTTTGGATGTTGTCAAGGAGGTTGATATTCTCCGGGTTTGCGACGTTGCTTTCAATCTTTGACAACAATTGGTTATTGAATCGATAACGGTAATAGGCCTTGAATGTGCGAATGATTCCAGCGTCGCACGGCTAAATTTTCGAGGTGGTGTTTGGCAGCAAGTAAAGCAATGTTGTGTTCCTCAGTTGAATGTTGAACTTCTCCAGATCGGCGTCTTTGATGTGCGCACTGCAATTGTCGAAGAATAGTATCACCTTCCGTCCATCCATGCGCCGATCAAAAGCTGTTAGCCACAATTTGAAGACGTTATGTGTCATCCAAGCATTTTTGTTGGCGTGGTACTTGTAGTCGAGGTTGTCGATGTTGATGTTCTTGAAGCAGCGGGGGCGAAACAACTTGCCGATGATCTAGAGTGGTAGTTTGTCAAACCTGTCAGCGTTGCAACATATAGTGATGGTGATGCGCTCCTTGTTTTGCTTGCGGCCTTCGAGCTATCTGGTGGCGAGCGAGTTGTCGGCTTGCATACGGTAGAAAAGCCCAGTTTCATCCATGTTGTATATGTCAGCAAGTGCATACTGGTTCAGGATTGTGCGGATGCGTGGCAGGGACTCCTCGATGATCTTCGTGTCTGCAGCACCACTTTCGCCAAATCGACGATGCGATCGTATCTAATGTCGTTGCTTGAATTTGGCCAGCCATCCGTTCGAGAACTCGAATTTTGGTGCGTCAAGATGCAGCCTCTCCAGGAATTGGGCAGCCTTTAGGCGGATCATCTCCCTGCTGATGTTGATATTAGCCTGGTACACCTCCACCCACTGCGCCAAGGCTTCATCCACATCCTGATACATGACCGGTCGTCGGGTTTTAGTGTTCCCATTTACAATTTCCTCCCGTGCCAGTAGCTCTGCCGAACGTTGCAGAGTGTTGCTGATTGTCGCCTGCGTCACCGTCACCTGATGAATCTCCTCCAACCACTTCACCAAGGCCCTCTGACTGAGGGCTGGGTTGTCCCTTTTATATTGACAGAGGGCAATACGCAGGGACTCCGTTAGATGGCTGCGAGCTGGTTTAAGGGACTTCGCCATTGTTGGTTGCTAGTGAAGAAAAAAAATGGGTCCTGCCCTGCTTTTATGCACAAGCAGTGTAACAAAGTCGATCTACAAGTCTTTGTATTCGCTCGGCAACTAAGCTACATATCTGGGGATATAGTTCGAAGCAGAAACTGGTCGTTTGTCGATTTTCCATAATGTTCCCTGATGTTCCGTCCTTACCGATTCATGTGGATCTGATCGGATTAATCAAGTACTATATTGACAAGAAGGCTCCAAAACGTTCCGTGACTTTCCAAGGGGTCTCCATGACCTTTTGCAGAGTGTAGCTCAGATCTGTATCATGTATATCTAGTTTAGGGCAAAGTGTGAAGTGCGCTGGAGGGACAATACTCCGGTTACAAGCAGGTTCGGAAAAAAAATGCTGGACTTTAGATGTTTTTCACCCTTTTTCTCTACCAAAGACGGGTTGCCTTGATGATAAAAAAATGCAAAGAAAATGGGAAAAAAAAGCAACCTGCAACTTTTGAACCCTGCACCTCATAGTTCCAAACTCTCCCATAACTTATAACCTCTCAAACTTTATCACTGGCTGCCGGTCCCTAGGTGATAAAATTATAGAGCTTCTACTGTAAAGTTATTTCCATTTGACACAAGAATGAAACCATTACCAATGGAACATGGCACACCTTGACTCCAATTGAAATTTTAAGGCTTCCATTTTCCCATGAATATGTTGAATTCCACAATAATTTGAAATTATAATTAGTCTTTATTTCCAACGACATCAAATAAAATAAGAATAAACTTCAAGATTTCACTCATGACTAATTGCAAAGGAGTGGACAGTGTGGGTACATGTGATCTAATCATGTTTGATGATGTATTGGTTGTTCACTTGTTGATAAACATGTAGTTATTTCAACTAATGTCTTAGCAAAAAAAGGAGGTTTTTAATACAGCAAGTCAACATGTCGTCCCAAAATGGGTTCCACATGAACCAACTACAATCCTTATTAGAAAATTAAACCTCAATTTCAAGAGCACAACAATTTTGTCTTTGCATATGTTACCTTTTTATGCCCATGGGTAATGACAAGATGGCCATTTGGAATTTGGATTATGGATTATGTTAGATATCTTTGTGCAATTATGATCAAACCCTTGTTGGTTCCATGTTTTCAACCATTGGGAGCTAGATGTGCAAATATGGGATTTCTTGTGCCAATGACCATGTATTCAACAAATACTATTCCATGCGTTGGTTATGAAGGAAACATGCTTGCTTACATTAGTCTTTATACCAAGTAGTATTGAGTGAACATGTTTACAAATAGTTCATGAATACTAAACCAATCCAATTTCCTCCCCTCCAACCTATATTTCATGTTTTTGAACATTTCCTTCAAGTTTTTAAACCTTTATAGTGGCATTCATGTCATGGTTGGCATGTAATATGTTTTGAACACCTATGCACCACATGTAGATTTTAGCACCCAATATGCATCAACATAATCAAATAATAACTTAATTGACATATATGTTGTATGGAGTTGGAAAAGTTGATTTGAAACCTCTTTCTTGGTTATTATGTGTTGGATGTGAAGATGGGCATGATGCAACACCTTTTCTAGGTACATGACATCTCCCATTACTTTGAAAACATGAGAATGAACCATGGGGTCAATAATCTTCTTGCATGAGTGTTTGAACCATGTGTTGGCAAACATGTGAAGTTTTTAAAGGAAGACAATTAACTCTAAAAAACAAACCCTCCACACGAAACCAAACAATCTTGAAACTATTCAAATGTGATAGAATCAATATAGATGGAATGTAGAACCAAAGTTTCATAGAACAATGCTTTATGGCTTTCCTTAGGCTACTATTGCCTTCCATGGCTAGAATTTTTGTTTAGCACATAGCTAAAGAAAAAATAAATTAAAAAGTTATATTATCAAAAAAAAAACTAAAAGAAAAAATCAAAACGTTAAAACACCACCTACATAATGTAATTATTGTCTTGTGGCCAATATTGCCAACTATTACACCATCTTTGAGTAAGAGAATAGAAGTAAACTTATTATTCCTGCATTTTATAGTAGTTATTAAAAGTTCCAAAAATTCTAGGAAGTACATCCTTGTCTTTCAAAATAATATTTCTCTAATTACCTTCCATGCATACTAAGGAATCATACAACCTAACTTTCTCTTTTTTCCCACCACATATACACACGTATTACTTCCCAAACATCATATAAAATTCTCCTAAAGTCTTTCTTCCAAACTAGATTAGAAATATTCAACCCCCGAAAAGGTTCCCCACCACCCATAAGTACATGGGTTTCCCTTATCCTTTAAAAAATTTCCTTGCCTTATTTTTCAAGATCAATTTATGAAGTCACTTTTTTTTAAAATCTTTAAATCATCTCTTAAATTAGTGGGACTATTTTTCACATGTTCACCTTTTAAAAGGAGTCATTAAAAAGTATCCTAAAATAGTGAAAGTAATCTTCAAATACTCCTATTTAGTATTAGTAAATTGGATTCATTACATATTACCATCATAATAAGTTCCAAGATTAAAGTTTGATGATTTTACCTTTGAGGTAATTCAAAAATGGTAATTATTGTCAAGTAACACTTACGCATGTGTTCCTAGGAAATTACCTCCCTTATATATTTTCTTGATTACTTCTTCAAAGAATTGCCACCCTAACATCCCAATGATTTGCTTGGTGAACAAACATCCCCATGATTTGCTCAAGGGTGAGCGCACACTACAGGGGGGGGCATTTTGGGCACTTTCACAACATGTATGTAATGAATATGTTTACAAACCATGTTGCATTTAATTTTGGGTTTCATTGTTGGTGTTTGGGTTTGATATTTTTATTTTTACAAAGTTAATGATATCTAATAATATTTTAAAAGAAAAAAAATTAAAAAATTAAATTCAAGGAATAATGGGTATATTTATGGTATATGTAATATAATAAAACTCATTTTTGTTTTTGGACTACACTAGATTTGGGTTTGAATTAGTTAGCCAAAAAATGTATTAATTGAAAATTTTAAAACCACCTCACATATCTTATCATCTTCCACTTGAAAGTGTTAGTTAGTTAAAATGTTAATTTACCACATACTTATGGTCATTACCCCCAAAAACACCCATTTGTGATATGATAATTATCAAACTCTTCACATGGCTCACAAACTTATCCTAATGTTTGATAGATACTATAAATTTCATAAAGACTAAAATCATTTCAATCATTTTTTGAATATATTTACAAATTTTTAATACATAGTGACGTTTATTTTTTTGTCACGCATATATTTTGGAATCACAGAATATAAGTAAAAAAAAAAAAAAAAAATCAATTGGATTTTTTGTGTTATGGTCTACCATATTATGCAATTTTTTTGGAAAAATATGCTCCAAAATTACCATGGTTGAAGTTCAAATATGGACACCCTTGGAAAATAATACAATGTGACAACATTTTTGGCCCCCTGTAGTGGGCTTTCACCCTCGAGGAATTGCCACCTTGGCACACATGTTAAATTTTTTTGTTAACTACCTCCCCATATAGCTTTACCATGGACATTCTAGGACCACCAGTTTAAGCATGCATTGATGGGAATTTCTGCATACATTATCCTTGGATTAATTCCTTGGGAACTTTTTCCAATTTGCATGCGATCTCCCCAAGCTTCACATGTGCATGACTAGCTTGGGGGCATTGAGCAAAAAGGTAAACAATTACACTTGCTTAATGACATTGATTTTTCATTAGCATTGTCAATAAGGAATGCATTCAAATTCCATTTAAGCAAATTTTGTTAAAGTTTTTTTTTCAATGTTGTCAATCATGGTTGGAGGTTTGTGCTCTTGTTCCAAGCTAAGAGGGTTCAAGCCATGGGAACTCCATTTTGCCAATTGTCAAAGACCATTAGTTTATATAATGGGAATGGAAACAAATAGAAAACAATTATGTGGGAATCCCATGCTTAGGGAAAGGTGGAATTACCTTATTATCATTTGTTTCAAATGTTGCATCACAATTAATAACCTTTTGATGCTGAATATCCACCATGAGTTTTTTTTTGTTAATATATGATTTGAATGTTGATATTAAATTTGAGCCCATATAATGTTGCAACAATTGGTTTTTATTGGAAGTGTAATAAAACATTAAGATTTGCATCTACCAAGAACTTGATGTTAATTGCCATGTCCCGGTGACATTCAAACACTTTAAAATAACATACTTGTCCACAACTTTATGAATATCATGCAAATATATAGAAAATGATTACATGTCCATGATTCCCAAGTGGGGTTTTGCTTGAAGCAATGCTATTTTTGTTTTGCCATAATTTGTACAACAAATAATGTTGTTCATGATCCAATCTCTAATAGCTTGACCCAAATGTGGTGCATATTGCAAGCACACACCTTTAAACATTGTGGCACCGCATTCATGACAAATAACACTCTGATTATCTACATGATCCATATAATAATGATGGAGTAATGTAAGGTGATTGTGACATAATTATGCCCAACATTGAAATCACATTGGCATCTTGTCTTGATAAAATCATTGTGTTCACTTCACTTTCCTAGGGACTAATTTACTTTCCAATCCATGAGGTTGCACCATATTCATTACATGATTCTCCACCTTTTCATCCTTGAATCCAAATGCACAACAATATGTCAATATTATGAAGCAAATATTGATTCTAGATGCTTTAAGTGAACTAGGAAGAATTTATTGAGATTTTTTCAAAATAAACTACATTTTTTCACCAAGTCATTTACATTCACCATGTAGAAAGTTAGGTACTTTGGACCATGGAATGAACACATATTTGCACAAGACCTATAAAAGTCATGCCCACTTGTTTCTCTCTTGGCCCATCACAATTCATAGCAACAAAAACTATCTTTAAAAGGGTGCTACAAATCAAAGTACAAACACGCAACTTGTTAGCTTGAACACCTTAGCTCTTCACACATTAGCTACACTAGTGGTTTTCATAAATGTGGCATCAAGTTTGCATTTGGTCATGGTTGCATTCACTCATAATGAATGCTTTGAATGCAAGAATCCAACCCTTGACTATAAGGAATGCAAGAATGCAAGTTTACAAATGTGACAAGGAATATAATGCAATGTGCAAACAAATGGAAGTAGGTGTGAATTTAGAGCAATTGCAATTTCTTGGGAAGGCGTGAATTTCCTCCATGGATGGGGAAAGATCGATTTGGTATTGTTGTCAAATTTTGGAATAATCATAATGACATGATTGGGTTGTCATTATGATTTCTATTCTTCCCTAATGAATGGATGGATGCCTATGTCTCCTTGGGGTAGTTATATTAAATCATTAACATTTGAGGAAAAGGATCATTATGATGAAAACCCTCCTAAGAATGCAAAATGAAAAATTGGATGAAACTTTAAACCTTGGGAACCATGTCAATTGTCATAATGCTTGCATGAAAATATGTGTAAAGGTAAGGCTAGGGACACATTGGTTCTAGGGAACGACAACATGTCCTTACTAAGAAATTCATGGTTTCCAAGGGAAGAGAAGCTTTCCTAGAAGAGGGGAGGTTGTCATCCATTAAGGAAATCAAAGTTCCCTAAAAAGAATATGTGTGTCGATGACAACATGCATTCTTCAAATGGGCAATTTTTCTTTGACAATTGTTCCCTTGGGGAAACTACATTGGAAAGTTTTTTTTCCCTCGGGAAGATGATAAGTAACTTGGTGAGATGTCCCTAAGTAAGGATGGAAGGTTAGGAAGTTTAGGAGCCAAAAATTGTGTTTCTTGGGGAGACATCATCCCCTAAATGGTGTGCGGACATGGAAGTAGTGAAGACCAAGGAAGTTGGATGGGAGGGCCAGGGTGGGTAGGCAAAAAAAAATGCTAAAGGAGAGGCGACAATGGCTAGGTTTTGTTGGGGGTGTCGGCTCAAACAATGGGTTTGGTTTAAGGGAGGGGGCATTGGTTAACTAGGTTTTGATAACCAATGGGGGGTTAGCTAATTGAGGCTTGTGCTCTTTGGGTCAAGTCATTGAAATCAACAAACTCTTAATCAAGGTGTCTTGCTAACCTTGTTGCATTTAACTTGTTACACTTGTTTAGTGCTTGTCATCTTTGTCCATTAGATTGCTTTGATCATAAATTTTGCCCCCAACAACTTTCCATTACATTTGTTCCATTGAATTGTGTTAAGAATGATCTCATAGCTTTATAGATCAAAGCATTGATCAAATGCAAAGCTCTATGAACTATTCAATCAACTTGCAAATCGTTATAGGTTGACACTTGTCATTTTGGGATCATATGTTTTTGTGATTTCCTTACAAAGTTCCTTACATATTAAATGTTCCTGATGTTTCTAACATTAATTATCAATGGATATTACCTCCTAATTAACATCAATTAATAACTAACTAATGTGGCGTATGTTGGTGGCCCAAGTGTGAACAAGACTTTGTAATTGCTCCAAATGTGAATGATACCTTGACATAGACCTTAACTTTGAAAAAACTATTAAAAAAATTTCATTAAATTTTGGTAACAAAAATTACTCAAAATTCAATATCTCCTCAACCTTTAGGTCTAGAATTTGCAAAATCCCCTCCAAGAAATCTCACTCATTAAGGGCTTTCCAACATTACCAAGAGCTTACCCCAATCCTTGTAAAATTATTTCAATTTGACTTGGTTGAATTTTCTTTTGACAAAATTGTTCAATGTTCAATAACTCTCGCACCATCATAAGTCTAAAACATTAGAGAACCGCCTGAATGCACCCCTACTCATCAAAGGCTTTCCAACAGCACCAAGAACACAGCAGGGGCCACAATAGTTTGGGAGATATCGTCATGACAAATGAACAAACAAAACAAACTCATCTGACTTCTACTGGGAAGAAGCAAACCATCTTTCAATTGGAGCACAAAATGTTTATATCAGTTTTCAATCGGAAGATAGTTTGCTTCTTCCCAGTAGAAGTCGCCATTCCTAATTGTGTTACACAACTCTTAGGGGAGAGAAAGTAAGGATTTTGATCTGGTGGAATTGTGCTATCAAGGTACATGGAGAAGATGCTGGTGAATTTTGTGCCCCAAAAGTACAAGGACTGTGAAAGAAAATGCTTCATTGATGGTGGCAAACAAGCACCTGTAGAAGAGTGCAAGAAGAGGCTAATGAGTTGCACTGTGGAGACAGGAGCACAGAGAGCCTGATGGATTGCCCCATGTATTTACAAAGTGCAAAAGGAAACTACACCATTGAGCTTGTAGGTGGAGAGACAAGGAGTGTGAAAGGAAAAGTGTGCCATTGACCTTGTAGTCAGCAAGCAACCACCTGTAGATAGTTCACAATGAGTGCCCGGAGGAACTTCACTTGAGGATGATGCACTACTTCTTGAGCATGATAAAATTTTGAAAAAACACAAATGGGCATGGAAGGGCTTCACTTGAGGGTGAAGCACTTCTTGAGGACGAAAGTCTTTCTGCTGTTTGCTTGGCTTACAAACCATATGTGTGCAGGAAGCTCTTCCCACTGAGAGCTCACCATATTTCAGGTTCCCATTGCAATTTGCTATTGGTATTGCATAATGAGTGATGATGAATGATGTTTGCATCATTCTCTCTTTCATGATCACCGCCCACTTGCTGTAATTCCAACACTTTCCAAGACCAAATTTAGTGTAGAATTCCAAGTGGCAACTTGTTATCAAGAAACTGTTCTATAAGAGCTTCCCTCTTCTCAAGAGGCTTTGTGGCATGTTCTTGAGTAGGATCACACAATGTATAAGACATTGAATGATGGATCAAAATTGATCACCAAGTGAAAATGCAAAGCAATTTCAGAATGCACTTACAAGGGTAAGCCTATATTTCTTTCCCTGCAGACTTCTCCCTACTACCCCCATTCTTCACTTCTCCCCCCTCATCCTCTGGATTTCTTCACCCATATTTCGTGCATTTGACTAAGCAACCCAGGATTAGCAACAATGAAATTTGCATCTCCAAAACCAAGTATTGAACACCCGATTCACTTATAATTCTTGAGCTTACCATCCTCAATTGCTACAAACACTATCAAAAGTTAAGTCCACAGAATGCTTAGAAGCTTGTGAAGCTTGCGAAGCTGAATTCTGAAATGGTTTCAAGAACTAGGGGCAAGTATTTCAAACAAGGTTACATATCAGAGCCTTTCTGTTTTGACATATTTGGATCCATCTACCTAGATATCAAACTACATTCTAATTTTGTTGGCTACCATTTCAACCATCTCCATTTTGGGGACTTAAGGTCAGACTTTTCTTACATGTGGATTCTCTTGTCAGCAACAAAAACAGTTTTGGGTGAATCTCCAACCAAGCACCCCCCTTGCTGCACAATCATTGATCAAATTGAACCCCTTAAGAACAACAAAAGCAACTAGGAAAACTGCACACAACTCTCATCTAGTGGATTTGGTTACTAAAGCTGTGAATTGTTCACTGCCAAATCGATCCATCAATTACAATGCTGAAGATGAACTGAACATAAATCATATCACAACATGCATGTGGATTTAGTTGATTCTCACCTGTAGAGTCCAAAACTTACAATTGGGAACATATTATTTCATCCACACATTTTCATTCCTGACAAGCTCCTCACCAATCAGAGTTCCCCATCTTCAGGTCAGCTGGTTTGGCATATAACCCCCCTAATTACCACATTTTTCATTGAGCCAAGCAAATTGACTCCCATCAGAGTTTGAACTGCTGTTTGATTGAAAATTTGTGGTTGGAAAACATTGTCACCACAGATTTTTCACCTGCTTCTTTATGGACGCACCTATCAACATAAAATGACCAGGAACTCATGAGGAACACCAAAACAACACTACCAAAAATGACCAAAGGGCTGGAACTTACACTTCACTTGCTTTCAGGCAATCTCTCATTATGGATCCAGATCCTGGGGACTGGGTCTTATGTCTTGTTGAGCTTCCATGAAGGCCCCTGTAAGATGAAAGACTTGAATGATTCGTGGTGCAGCTAACAAACTCAGGCAAAAAAAAGTATTTTTCAGTCTCTCAGAGATTTGCAGAAAGATTACTGAATATTCACAGAGAAAAAAACTGAGTTTCACAAATATCTTGTCAAATAAGCCAAGAGCAGGAGAGTCAGAGTGAGACACTGTCTCTGCGCATGATTTTTCACTCTCCTCTATCTAAGGTGACATTGTGATTCACAACACTCAAATTGGAAGATACAGATGGCTTCTCCCATGTGTCTACTAAAAGAACAAGTTAATGAGAATATTTGCAGTATTTAAATGGCCAACACAGATGCAGCTTTGTCTCCTCCACTGCCACCAACCCTATTGACAATTGATTGAATCTCTGGTAATTAATGGCAGCCCAGTTGGCTCCCATGAACCATCAGAATCTACAAGTAAATATCAAATCATGAACAGCAGCAGGTGTACTTTGGACAGCTACTGAAGCCCCTCAGTCTCCAATGAATTGACTACACATAGTCATCCAGGAGCATTTCAATGATGGGGATGAATAGTAGACACCAGTGACTAGCATCTTGGGAACAGCAGCGTGGCTTCATTGATGAAGCAGCACATTTTGCTTAGCACTTAACAACAGAGGATAACTCCCACAAGCAGTGGGTGCATCTGTTTGGAAAGAGTTCCCTGGCATAAGACTAGCATGTCCCAAGTGGCAATTTTCCAGTCTCCCGAGACTTGGCCATGGTTGCCAAGTAGTTGACAACAAGAGATCATAACCCCCAATGATTGTGTGTTCCCGCAAACCCTGGAAGCAGCCATTACTCCAAATGTAAGTACATGCATTCTGATGAGAAATGTGATGCAGAAATGCAGAACAGAAATCCTCATATGGAAACAAGATCTATCACCCTTTGCAATTGCAGCATGTTTGATTTGGACTACTCAAAGTATTAAAACATCAGAAACTGATATTAGACACTGAAACCCAAGCTAGCATTAAGGAGCCACACTGCACGTGATGTATAGTGAGAAGTCCCAACATGGGTTTTCTGTGATGACCAGGAACAGATCCAGTCTCAACAGATTTCCTGTGTTTCGCCCAAAGGCAAAGTCGTCCTCCTATCAAGCAATGACCCTGAGGCTAACACTAAGCAATGGCCATAGCAATGCATCTTGGAAAGACTGGTTCTGACTTCAATCTCTTTCTTTCTTAATGAAGCCCTGATGACAGAGAGGGCACTAACAAATTCTCAAGGACCAGAACAACCAAATTTAATTTCTAGGTGAATTATCTGCCATAACTGGATAAAACTGTGTAGGCCATACCCTGCCTCTCCTTTTGTGGCAGACCACAGTCCAATAGCATGGAATTTCCATCCAGCAAGTACAACTTATCCACCTCGTACATATCTACCAAACATATCTATAAAATTGCAGAGAAAACTCCACAATAACACTTTGAAGGTAACTCTTCTACGTCAGTTCCAGCCAAAAAAATCAAACACAACTTCATCAGTTCCTGATGGTAGGGTGTAGACAAGTATATAATAATCAATGTCTCTAGCAAACAGCACACTCTCTAATTACCACAACAAAATCTTCAGCAAGCCTGATGTTCCTTACAACAATCTCTACTGCAAGCTGCTGTAAATCATAGCCTTATGCAAATGAAATGATTTCAGCAGCAGTCAGCTTTCCTCTCAACTCAGTATAACAATATGCCAAGGAGACCACAACAAAAAACTGACAAGAAAAGTGGTTATTTGCCAACACTGAAAAAGAGACTAACCTGAGTACAACCAGAGGTCTGCATGACTTCATCAGTGACACCTGTTTGGTCAAACTGCTCCCATAGGTCTGTAACTTCTGGCACATCAGCATCAATCTCTTCCATGGGATCAGTAATTTCTGCCACAGTTGCCATTCTACAGATCCGTTTGGAACTTAGTGGGCTAGGCATCTCAGCCAGCCTCTGTGCAATGCAGTTGATGGATTCTGCTTGAGCAGCTTCATCTTTCAAATCCTTCCGTCGTCTCTTGCTCCCTGCTGATGCTGCTACACCTGCATAGTGATTGCAGAAATACTCTTGATAGCCATACTTTCCAATACCTAATACCAGTATACAAAGTCCTCATATACACTCAGGGTCCCCCATCCCACTTGAAATCTCACAATCTCAGGGATTCCATCATCAGTCCTGACCTGGCAGAGGTGTAATCCGGGTTGGCACACTACCAGCAACTGAGGGGGCATTGGGGCTGACATCCAAGATTGTACCCAGACCACAATCACAAAGATTATCTGTCCCTGTGCTGCAGCGAGAGCAAGCGAATTTCCTGAAACAATTGTTGTAGGTGATCAGCTTCTTTACCCAGTCTGACAAAGACCTATATAAACAACTGTCCGAACTCTCTGAAGGAAGACGTACAAACATTATTGCAGACAACAAACAGAACTACTGGCAATAGGCTGATATGTACCACTTATGTAGCTTACAAAATGAAATGATTACAGACAAAGCAACACAGAAGCATATTGTACCTGTACATATTGTCAACAAAATCATCCACCAAAACTGGCCATGCACCTGCAGTCAAGAACAAATGGAAAAAGAGAGATTTGTCACAGTTTCTACTTGAAAGCAATATAGTGCATTGTCATGGAATCTTGTCCATGATCACATGCAGCAATCCTGTGTGCAAAATCACAGACTAGGACCACCCCACTTCCATGCAGATTCTCCTGGAGTATTGTTAGTCCTGATAAAACACTAATTTCCCAAGAGAGAGAACTACCTTCAGGGTCATAATTGCTGAGATCTTCATGAACACTGCGACTGAACTCCAACACTTGGCGCCACGTATCCTCTGAAATTGCATGCCGCTGATGGACCTTCACATTAAGAAAACCAGGAGCCTCCAAACATATCAACGAAACTAGAAGTGTTCCCCAAACAAGACTTTCACAGGTTGCTGTTCCAAAAAGCAATTAGTACAGCAAGCACTGCCAAGAACATACTTTATAAAGTCACTCTACAACATACAAGACCAGACAATATTAATTTACCTGGACAAAAGCACACCACTCATCAAGGAGTCGGAAACGCCCAGTCAAGGATAACCTCCAAGCATCTATGGCAGTACTCACCGCTGCAATAAAACAAGAATTCAGAAGCAAATCCGGACATCAAGATGAGAGCAACAGGGTAGAAGAGCCCTGTCGGGCATAATTGCAACACATCTTCTGGTCCTTAATAAAAATTCAAAGCAGATCCAGGTTTGTTGACTTACAGATGCTTTTCTGGCCTCGCTCACGGCACATGAAGAAGACAAAACAGTAGAATAATGTAAACCGGTGTGTATCCAGAAGCTGCCAATCCTTCTCAGAGTTAGACACTAAAAGCTGACAAAGCTCTAGAAAAAGCTCCAGAATTATAATCTGGGATGCAACATCTAACACTAGAAATCTTCTAGGTGCACACTGCTTTCCTCAGGCAGAATACTGCAAATGGTTGAAAATTTTAAAAGTTCCTACATGCAGTGATAAACCAGAAAGTTAAGAAAATAGAAGTGTAGCAAGGAACAAGAGAGGGCGGTACCTCAGTCTGGAGATCAGAACACAAGCGACGAAGTCCATCAAACACAGCCTGCCTATATACACACACACATTGATGCCCAAAATTGTGGATTTAGTTTAAAGGCATACAGAGGAATAGAGAGGAGGGCACAACATAGTTTCACTTCAGAAATCGAAACTCCAATGTTGCAAAAGATTGGATTGAGCCTTCCACACATCTGGCAGTGACAAATCCCATACCCTGTTAGACCCTGGGATTCAGCAAAAGCAGAAAGAGCAGCAAGTCGTGCTTTGATCCGACTGGGCGCCTCATCAGCTGTAGAAGTGTCTGCCACCAAACACAGGCCCCAACTTCATCCTCAACACATCTTACAGAGTGAGCAATTTCTTACAGAAACAGGCCTGTTTCAGGTTGATGATGAATCAATAAGTTCCAGCAGGTTATCAAAGGGGCAAACATATGAGAAAATTCCAAAACCCTGATAGCAACAAACACTGATCTGGCTCAAAGGCTGTTTGGGCAGTGGTATAATATAGATGACAATTGCAGCTGCCATGAGCTCATCTTGAAAACTGAGTTATGTTTTCCGATGATGTTTGACCCCACTGCGAAAGGGGGATCATAGCAAAATGTCTGGCAGGATAGATACCAAGAAGATCCTGATAGACATCTATCTTTTATGCTGGCTACATGACACAATATAACTTTTTGAATTCCTGGTGGCACATGACAACTTCAACCTCCCTGTTGGCAGAATCTTAACTGCAAAACTTTAGACACCTTTTGTTCTTTCAATTTTCAGTTTTGGTTTGTTGAAGAAGACTTTAGACATGTCTTCTAAGACTTCCACTGTTCGGATTCGTTCTAATTTCTTAACTAATCTCTGTTAAACTTGGGGGGGGAGGGGAGATGGCTCTAGTATGTTGGAGGTGCTTGAACTACAAGGATCCTGGGATATGAATTCTTGGAGGATTTCAGGCACCAAGGGGACGCAATTGTGAAGAAGCGTTCCAGAAGAAGATGAAATTACCAAAAAAAAAAGCGAGAGAAACAAGCAAACAAACAAACTACTACATCATACCTGCATACTCCACGTACATATCCCACATGCGTGTATCGCCGCCCCCTCGCCCTGAGATTCGAGAAATTGGCATCGGAAGCATGGATTGGAAAAGACAAGGAGGCCACTGCCCTCTCATTCTCCAACAGCAACAGTGGAGGAGGAGAATTCAAGCTCTTGACTTCAACAACCCTCCACCTGCTGCTGCTACTTGCTCCCCACAGCATTGACTCCACTCTCACCACTACCCTTCCTAAGCTTAGCCACATGTACACCACAGCCACACATGTACTTGAAAAACCTTCCTCTTGTTGTTCTCCTCTTCCTCCTCCTTCTCCTCCTCACAGCCTACAACACAAAATTCTGCCCAAAAAACTCCAAATTCTTAGGCGGCAAACTCATGACAACAAGGAGCTTTAATCCTAGCAGCGCCATCGTCCACAAACAGAACCGATGCGCAAATCGCAGAACGCAAGTGCTCGGGCGCAAGCAAACAAGAATCGAGAGTGGCAGAGCTGCGAGTAGGGTTAGGGTTTGTGGGGGAGGAAACCGCAACTTACTTGAGTTGTAAGCCTTTTTACACGAGGACCCAAAAACTGGCCCAACCTGACAAAAACGGAGCGCTCCTATTGGCCGAGTGAGTACTAAAGAATTGGCCCAGTTGGTTTTACACTATGGCCCACTGTCCATAAACAGAATCCATGGCCCAAATCGCAGAACGCAATTGCCAGAGAGGAAACGACAGGCCTATTTTACACTAAGGCCTGAAAGCTGGCCCACCTTGTGTAGGGTAAAGCACAAGTGTCAGGGCTTTGCCTTGATAATGCCCTCACCTGGCATAATAAAGACTACCCTAGTACCTTGGGGCCAATTCAACACTAATTATATTATTTTCAGAAATTTTGAAATTTTCAAAAATTATTTTTTACAAATCAAAAAAATAAAATTGTGAAGGATAATAATAGTGAATATTTAGGAATATTTCATTTGTTGAAATGGGTTTTTCAAATTTAATTAATTATTCAACGGACATGTGTTGAAATGGCCAAGGAACTACGGTATCACATCAACTTTCGAGAATGGAAAAACCTTCCTACAAAATGAAATGTTCCTCCTCCCATAGGCTAGATGAAAGAATTTTTTTTTGGCTTGTAATTGACCTTTTAAATACACAAGCAAATTTTGGCTAAATTTTTCTAAATTAAATGTTATTTCTAGCATTGGAAAATTGTTGACGTGTAAATATCTAAAATGACTTTGCATTCTTGATTTAAAGTTAGGAACGAAAAATTATAATAAAAAAAAGACCAAGGAATTAAATTTTCCAAGTTTCCTTCTCTCCCTGAAGGGATTAAATTGCTTCAAAGAGCAAGTTCTAAAATGTTTAACAAGGAAGTTTAAAGGTCAAACATTGTCCAAATTAAACATTTTTTATACGATTGAAAAACTCTTGAAACATAGATAACTAAAATGGTCTTGCATTTGAATTTGAGACTATGGGTTAAAACTTATAAAAGTAAAATAAAATTAACCATCAATTTCCAAGTCCTTTTCCCCTTTGGGAAGAAGAAGATTTAGTTGCCTTGGGGAAAAAAATGCATTAGAAAATTTGACCTCTGACTTTTTTTTTTTGCCATAACTTTTTGTTCATAAACCTCAAATTTAAAATGAAAAATTATTTTAGATATCTATGTTTCAAGAGTTTTCTAATGGTATGAAAAAAATTTGATTTGGACAAAGTTTGCCCTTGAATTTTCTAATCAAACATAGAGGAACTTGTTCACTAGGGGAATTTGCTCTTGGAAGCAACTTAGTCCTTTTCTCCAAGAGAGAAATTATTCCTTGAGGCAATTTAATCACCGTATCTTTGAGGGTACATAGTTGGAGCTACCATTTTGTCTCCTTCCAATGGAAAGTTTTTTTCTCTTCAAGGCTTCTAACTTGAAGAAGTTGCCCATATGTTATTTTTCTCTCCATCCATTTTGTTCATGGAATGAAAAAACATTTGAAAAGTGGATCAAACCTTCAACCTTTGGTTGAAAGGGGAGATTCCAACCACTAGATTTTTTTTTTTCCTTGGAAATATTGTGTAAAAAAATGATTAAAGTGTTAATTCTAGTTTGGGTATAATAAAAAAATTTGAAAAATGTTTTTCCTATTAGGCATTGTCCTTCAACTTCATTGAAATTAGTGTTGCATTTAATCCATTGTTCATGTTTAGTGTTTGTTGGCATTGAAAGGCACCTTATGTTATAATTGGTTGGTTAGATGTAAATTAAAACTCATAACCTATGTGTGTCCTATTGTTTGATCAATCAAGTTCATAACCCATGTTGGTAAGAACACATGTGATGCACCCCCAAACTTCTTAAGGGACCCAAATGTGAATCTTAAAGTGAAACAATAAAAAAGAAAATAGTTAAGGCACATTCCTTAGCTCGTAACACTTCGTAGGTAAGAAGGTGTGCTAGAGCTCTAGGATGGGACTAAAATGAACTCACAAGTAAGAATTCAAGATGAAGTCAACCTACACAACCAAGGAAAGAATGTAGTTAGTGTAAGCTGAATGCAAGTGGTGCAATGGACTTAATAAGGACAACCTTGAGCATAAACTTTACACAACTCGCAACCTTAAAGAGGAGGCACCCAAATTCAATCTTTGTATAGGATATATATAAATTTTTCCTCTTTTTATTCAAATTAATGCCCCCCGATATTTCAATTTCATCTAATCATGACAATGTTGTCGTCATCATAAATCAAGAAGGAAATCTTAAAGGAACTCATGTTTTTGGTCTAATCGCTCGAGAATTACGGGCACTATTATGCGGTAAAGATTATAATTGTTTATGAAATTGCCACTTTTCATCCAATAAAGCTTCCACAAAGGCCCATTTAGGTAATAAGCCAAGCAAAAATGAATTATCTTTTATACTAGCTTGTAAAGTGGAAATATTCAAGCCAAGCAAAATTAGAATGGGGGTGACAACATTATAAAAAAAACCCTTCAGCTAATCTTGGAGGCCATCTTTGAGCCTATCTCCTCTATCTGTTCGTGTGGATTTCGGCCCTCCCCCCCCCCTAGAATATTTTATGACTTTCCATGGGGACATAGACCTGATGGAATATATTCAAATTGTCAAAGACACAAAAAAACATAAGAATAAAGGTTGAAAGAAAGGTTTAAGTCTAATTTTCAAACAAGGAACAAAACAAGATTACATGATCAAAAAACAAGAACATAATAATTAAAACAAAAACACAAAATGTGTGAGATAAATGTGGAAACAAATTTTTATTATGTTAACATATGTAAACATGAACATGAAAAGAACATGACAAGGTTATGGTGTAAAATCATTCATAAGATTGGTGTTGAATAGACTAAAAGAAGTGAAGGATCCTATTTTTATTTATACCCTTTTGTGGACCTAGTTCAAAGAAGCCTCTATGTGTGCATCAAATAAGGAAGTTTCTTGAGAACCTTCCTAACTAAAAATTGATTATGAGTTAATTGAAACTTAATTGAAAGTTAACTTGGACTTAATTAGAAATCAATTAAAAATCAACTAAAGTTAATTAAGACTTAATTAAGAGTTAATTAGAAATTAACTAGTATTTAGCTAAAAATTAAATATGATTTAATTAAAATATAATTTGGATTTAACTAAAAGTTAACAAGGATTTAATTAGGATTTAATTGAAAGTTCACTAGGACTTAATTAGGAATTATGGATGAACATTATGGATGAATTCCATCCATTTGAAGATGGTGTTTAATGTTCACATCTATCACTTTTTTTTTTGAAATTCCCAAGTGGGAGTCCCAAATTGGGACTCTTGTTGTTCCAAAAATTTGGAAGCTCATATCTTTCTCAAATCAAATTTTTTTGAAACATGCAAAAGAAATATCTTATAACCTTCAAAAAGATTTGTCCAACAGTGTATCACATGCCCCAATCAGATATCATTTGACCCTTGTTTTAAAGGGATTTGGGACTTTGGATCCCGATCTTTCTTATGATCATAATTGATGCATATCAGGTTTAAATGAACAATCCAAAAGCATTTTAGGCATCTAAATTTCAAAAACTTTTGAGCATTATCCTAAGCACCCAATTTAGTGTTTGTTTTCCTTTTCAACCAAGGCTTTGAACATTTAAGAATCTTGCACATGTGCAACTCCCAAAATGGGAATACACCTGGGAGTCATTGGGCTCCATCTATTGCATTCTCCCCCATTTGTGAAAGTGTGTTTCACACTCAAACACATTTTCTTGGCCTCATGGGCCCTTGCATTTCACACTTAATCACGAACCCAATGTTAAAGTTACAACAACATGTGAATGGTGGAGCTCATAACCCATGTCCAATAAAAAAAGGAATGAATGCACATTTGGCACCTTTCAACGACCAATTATGTCTAATAATGGACTTGAGTGTCAAATTGTTAGACATAATTTTAGTGCTTCCACAACTTAACCACATTCAGTAACTCAATAACTTTCACTAGCTACTTAGTCTGTAACCATCCCTCATGGGAATGTTGACATTCTTATTAACAATCACTTACAATTTGCAAACCATAACCTTCAACCTATGTTGCATTAACAACCTATTAATTAACACAAGGTATCACCTTGGGCTCTCATTGCAAGCCTGATGATTCCATAGCCTTTCACTGTTTGGATGAACATGTCATAATTACTATTTGCATGGATGAAAAGAGGGGGTCTTGATTTTCAATGGATGGTAATTATGTCTAGTTACCTCATCCACAAAACATGCAGAACCATGTAATGGCCAAGGGCAATTGAGAATTTAAAGTGGTAAAACTACATGTATGGTTTGGGAAAATTATGATTTCCTTGTGTTTTTTCTTTGCACAACTAGCAAGGCTTATTTTTGCATTAGGGAAAAAAACCAATTCAATTCAAGGATCTTAATTTTTTTAAAGTTTTAATGTTTAAACCTAAATATGTAAATTTGATTTAAATACTTCAATTTCGCCTTATGACATGATATTGTAATGTTTGGAAACAAATCAAAATGATGAGCCCTAACAATGTTTGTCAAACCTATTCTCTTAAAGTTTTTCCATTAACAACCATTATTTGTCCCATTCTATCACCCATTCTTCATTTTGCATGAAACCCATAGTAGTGTTGTTTACCATTAACCTAGATAAGGGCACTTGGGTTAACATAACAAAATATTCAAATTTGTTAAGGAATATTTGAATATAATCATGATATGGTGTAATATTCAAATTTGTTAGAGAATATTTTTGCCACATCATCAAGGAATATTTTGATGATGTGATGAAATATGCTAATGATATACCCAATGTTCATGTTCACATGCTCACCTTCTTGTTCACCTACTCACCAAATAACATTCTTACATGCCTTACATTTGTCCTGAATGGTGACAAATCCAAAAAGGGGACATTTCAAACAATATGTCTCCATTGAATGTTATGAGAAAAAAAGGGATGTTGTGAACAAAGATGGTGTCATAATCCCACAACTATAGTTCATTGAAACCATGTGTTGTCAATGACATTGTTCATAAGCAATTTAGCACATTGAGAAGCATGGACTTTGAGGTAGGTGGTTATGAAGATACTATTGGCATGGTTGATAGTCGCAAAGATATTAGCAATTGTGAAGCCAATGGTTGTGAAGATATTAGTGACATGGTGGACAACTTCAAAGAAATTGGCAATTGGGTACATTGTGATCTACTTTTGACAATTACAATGCCCTCCCATCTTTGTCAAAAAAATCAAACAAATAATGAACACAAAGGTTGGAAGAGGGACATATGATTGAAGGGGCCTATCATTGTCTTATGTCTCTTACTTGATACCTTCTTCCAAATGGGTTGCTTTGACCACATACATAGTTGTTCTTAATGTCAGCATGGTCTTTTGTGAAATTTTTGGCAAGTTGTCGTGAATGATTTTATATGAACCAACATCCACAAACCAAACCTTTCCATGCATTCCAAAGGTGGGAACATTATACTTTGAACTTGTGACATTATTCTCATCATAAGTGACATCCTTGGAAATGTGTAAAGAACCTAGTTGGAATGAAACATCGTGCACAGGCATTGCTCCAACACTTCAATTGTAACAAAGTCATCCACAAAGATCATGAATTTAACCTTTCAATTAGAATGGAATGTTGTGATTGTGCACAATAGATATTTGTGCATCAATAAGAAAAGGATCTAAACATGGGAGGAACAATAAAAGAAAGCCCAAAAAAAAATGAGAAAGACCAATCCAAACAATACATAATGCAATAAGCAAAGAGAGGAACCAAATTGCAAGACATAGAACATGGACCAACACCATTCCACCAAAATTACATGAAAATTAAAGTTTGAAGCATCCCTCCAACAAGCAAACATTCATATTAAGCTTGTAACCAAATTGGCCATGTCATTTAGTAGATCATCATCACTTTTGGCTATATTAAAATGCACAAATAATAAACATTGTTGTGTATGAAATACATATGGGGAGGACAATCGTTTCCAAGATATCCAAATTTTTATATTCATTTCCAAAACAAACAATGATGAATCATTCTAGAAATGTTGTAGACAACCTCATACAAATTAAATGATTTAGGCAACACATTTAATAATTATCAAAACCCAAAACTAAGAAATTTCCTTAAATTACAAATATGGAGACTAGTTTTAAAGCAAATAATAATCACAAGTGAATTTCAATGTTTTAAAAAGTCACAACTCAAATGACAAGTTCTTTAATTATGATAGAACTAACTAGTAACATGACAACACAACAAGAAGTCATCAAAGGTAATTTCTTCCTAACCTACCAAGATAAAATGGAAGGCAATGAAACAAAAGATTTTACCATTAAGATCAAAGTTAAAAGCCTAACTTCTTAATAGAGTTTTGAAAAATGGAATTTTTGAATATAAAAGGTCATTAGGAAATACATAACTTGTAGGATAAAGATTTGTTGAAATAATTTATTTCTTGATCAATAAAGTTTGAAAATGCATGGAGAGGTTTGAAAATTTCCATAAAATATGAGTATTATTTACAAAACCATTGGGTCGTTAAAGTGTTTCAATGTGAGCAAGCAATTGGAAAAATAGGCATTATGTGCAAAACAGTATTCATGGCAAAATTATGTTTGCAATATTTTTATTTTATTTTAACAAAGGTAGATATAATTCATTGAACCTATTTCAATGCCCAATAACAAAAATCCCTTATTTATTGCAAGCATGGGAAATAAATTTTGTTGACAAAATAATTTTCCTCTAACAAATAAAGTTACAAATTACCAAATATCAAATTTAAGTACACATAATTACATTTTATAATCAACATCTTGATATTCAAAATTACTGAAAATCATGAAATCAATCCAAAAATTAAGGTTTAATAAATATGTGATTATTTAATTTTCATAGTTTTTAAAAGATTTAGTTTTAAAGTTCAAATTTCATAAAATAACCTAAATAATCCAGATAATAGTTTTATATTTCAAATTATGATATTCAAAATTATTGAAAATCATGAAATCAATCCAAAAATTATGGTTTTATAATTATGTGATAATTTAATTTTCATAATTGTTAAAAGATTTAGTTTTAAAGTTCAAATTTCATAAAATAACCTAAATAATCCAGATAATAGTTTTATATTTCAAATTATGATATTCAAAATTACTGAAAATCATGAAATCAATCCAAAAATCAGTAATTTTGATAATATAATTCTCAAATATATTAAAATTCAATTAAAGTTGCAATTTCATTAAATATCCTAAATAAATCCAAATGCTATTTTCTTTATTTTAAAATTATGATATTGAAAGTTACAAAATTTCATTAAATAAATTAAAAAAATGAAAAGTTTTATAAATTTATGATAATCTAATTTTTCCTTCTTGTGACACACACTTTGTTTCATTTTGGAACAATTATTGTAATTAAAAGACTGGCTATTCACCATAATTAATTTTACATCTATAAAAGAAAAAATTATGTATGCCGCATGTTTTATGTTGTCATATATAAAGTGTCCAAAAATAAAATTATGATGAAGTGAATAGCCAGTCTTTTATTTAATGGTGATGATGTCACAAAGGTCACACATTCCCCATGGCTGACATTTTATGATTTGATTTATTATTATTATTATTATTATTTTTGTTATTAGTTTTACTAGTCAACTATAAAGTCACACTCATCATTACATGTGGTAAAGTGCAATGTATTATTTTATAAATAAATAAATTAAAAAAATAATGTTCTTTGACTTGGGCAAAATTTTTAGTTGCACTCCCAATTTGCAAAGAGTACGAGTTTGGCTCATTTTCATTGCATGTTACTCACTCAAATTCCATTTGTTATTCTAAATGTGCCTTTGTTCTTAGAAGTCGAGAGGGAGTCCCAAGTTTGGACTCGTTCAATTCAAATTTTAGGGCCAAAGTGAGGCACCAATGAACTATGATGGATGGATGAATGGATGGATGAATGAATGAATGGTGGGTGGAAAGGAAAACACTTTTTGGTTAATTGGGGAAGAGTTCCTGTAGCTAACCATAGTGGTTGACTCAAGTTTGTGTTTTTACTACCTACCTTCTACAACTCACTTAACCTTTACCCCATCTAGATGCGTCTAGTTACCAAAGAGTAACCTATCATCTTACACATATAATACCTATCCATTATTATAGAACAAAGTTTACCAAGGTGAAAACTGATGTCAATTGAGGTGGAGTTTACCCGCAACAGAGTCATAAAAAAGGGGCTTCCAATGTGATGATGGTAAGTTGGTGGCTACCCTAATAATACCTTGGCCTTTTTGACACTAATTATATTATTTTCAGAAATCTTGAATTTACAAAAATTATTTTTTCCAAATCAAAAAAAATATTGTGAAGGATTGATTAATAGTGAATATTTAAGAATATTTTCATTTGTTGAAATGAGTTTTTCAAAATTAATTAATTATTCAACGGGGACATGTGTCAAAATGGCCAAGGTCGAAATGGCCAAGGTACTACTACGGTATTGGCTTAATCTGGCCAATTTTTTAGGCCTCATAGTTTTGCTCTTTGATAAGAGGGGACTCTTGATGATGGGTTTTTTGGTTGTGTTATCTAGGGTTTTGGGTGTGTTATCTATATAGTAGCACACCCAAAACCCTAGATAACCCTAGCAACCCTACTACAACTGGTGTGTAGTGTAGAAAACCCACCAATTAGAAGGAAGCTAGATAGCTAGCCAGCTTGCTAGCTATAAAGCAACAAAGAAGATGATGATGATGATGTACATTAAAAGCTTTTGGGTGGGTAGCAAGCACCTCCATTGAATGCCATTGAAAACTTTGTTTACAATTCACTCTTTGGAAAGGTACCTTGCATGTGGACCTTGCACAAAACAAACCCATCCATTTTTATGTGACAAATTATGTGGATCATGTGGTAAACAACAAGCTCGTATGATGGCACTGGCCGAATAATAATCCACACCACACGATATATTCATTCGGTAAAAACCCAAGCTGTGATTTGTTACGATTCCTCTATTCATCTACAATTCATCTTCAATTCATTTATTCGGAAACTCAAATTACCACATGCTTGGTCCATAGCAACAACACTACTATGAGGGTCGGGATGTATAAATGAACAAAAGAATGGCAATTATGATAAAAAAAGATAAATGGAGGGGGGGGGGGCCGGGGCCGGGGCCGGGGATAGGGTTTAGGGTTTAGGGTTTGAGAGGGGCAATGGGTTTCAAAGCTTTGTTTATAATCCCCTTAACATCCATATTGAGGCGATGTATTACAAAAGTGTTAGTTCATAAATTAATTACCTTCCAACAACCCATTATACAATCATGCAAGATTGTTGAAAAAAAATGCCCTTGAAAATATTGCATTGCACAATGAAGGATGATTAAGCCTTATCATGGTGTTATAATTAATTAACTTACAATTTAATGCTATTATAATATCAGTCAATCCATTATTAACTAAAGAATACAGAAAAATAGTCTCCCAATTTTTAATTTCCACAGGTAGGTAATTGAAAAAAATAAAAATCTATATTGTGTTGATTTCAGCTCCTTTCCCACATTAGTAGCCTAACCAGGTTGAACTTTATTTGAAACAAATTTCATTTTAATTTTTGAGCAATTTTGGATAAAAGAAGTGTTGAAAAAGCTTCATTTTATTTTCTAGAGGAACATGGAGTTTTTCTGTCTCTTAGAATAATCACTAAGTTTTCTATCCATTGAAAATCACCTAGTTTGTGTGTGTAGAAAACCAATAAGTTTGGTTCTCTAGAAAATCACTAAGTTTACATCTCTAAAAAAACCACCAAGTTTCCATCTCTACAAAAGCACAAAGTTGCCAACTCTAAAAACTCTCGAAGTTCCCATCTCTAAAAAAAATCACCAAGTTTGCCATCTCTACGAAAACACAAAGTTTCAATCTCTAAAAAACTCATCAAGTTTTTTCCATCTCTATAAAATGACAAGATTTCCATCTCTAGTCTCAATCTCTAAAACGAATCACCAATTTTCCATCTCTAAAAAACCACCAACTTTTCATACATAAAAAGAAAAAACATGCAAACTTTCCACCCCTAGAAAAAACCACCAACATTCCCATCTCTAGAAAATCACAACGTTACTCAAGATTTCAAGAAATTCACAACAAAAATTCCCATCTCTAGAAAACCCACAAAGTTTCCCATGATCTCAAGAAATTCGCAAAGTTCCATCTCTAGAAAACTCACGGAGAAGTTTCCCACGATTCTAAAAATATTCAAAAACCTTCTCATCTCTTGAAAACTCACCAAGTTTCCAATGATTTCAAGAAAATCACAAAGTTCCCATCCCTAGAAAACCCACAAAGTTGCCCATGATTTCAACAAAATCACAAAAGTCCCATCTCTAAAAAAAAGAACCCACAAAATTTCCAATGATTTCAACAAAATCCCAAAGCACCCATCTCTAGAAAACCCACAAACTTTCCATTTCTAAAAAAACCCACAATTTATTTAGTTTTGTGTCTCAAGAAAAAAAAATTTCAAAAAAATTCACAAAAGTCTCTACCTACATTTCTGTTTTGATGTTTCTCATAATGATATAATTTAGCTCATCTTCAGCAGCAAATTCTTGAGATGGAATTTTTTTGATGGTAATCATGATGATGATTTTGTATTGTATTGTATGGATGATGATGGTGGTGGTGATGGTGCAGAAGTTGTGAGGAAAATCAAAAAGAAAAGGGCAAAAAAAAAGAATCAAGAAATCAGAAAAAAAAAGCCAGAGAAAGAGAGTCAGAAAAATAAGAAAAAAAAAATCACAAAAATCAGACAAAGAAGAAGAATAAGAAGAAGAAGAAGGAGAAATAATGCGCATGATTCTTGCAGTTGGCAGGTAGCTGCTGCTGCTGCTGCTGCAGCAGGAGGTACACAGTTTGTAGGATTTGCAGTTTCTAGATCTAGTGTAAAAGGCTCAAGCTTCAATGCCACTTCTGCTGCTGCAATGTTGCATGCAACAGCAGCCATGGCTACCTGCAGCAGCAGCAGCAGCTACTAAGCTTTCTAGTAGAAGCAAGTCTTGTAGGAGTAAAACTTAGCAGCAGCTGTTGTTGTTGATGTTGTTGTTGTTGTTGTTTCTGCTGCTGCTGTTGTTGTAGTTTTGTGACATTTTGTTTTTCTCCTTTTTTTGTTGTTTTCCCCAAAATGTCTTGTTTTGGTTGATGTCTGAATCATGGTGTGACCAGTACCCAATTTTGGTGCTTTCTTGTTTTTGTTGTTGGTGCAACAGGAAGAAGCTTTTGTAAAAGCTTTGGTAATAGCAGCATTGGTAATGTAAGCTATAGTTGCTGCTTTCATGGTTTCAAGAGTTGCAAAGAGTTCAAGGTTGTGCATGTTGCATTGTTGTTGTTGAGCTTTCTGCTGGTGTTGCTGTTGCTGCTCCAGCTTCTTTGTTGATGGTATTTCAGTGCAAAGCTCCGACAAGCTGCTCTAGTCTCAGGAGATCTGCGAGTTGTAGCAGCAGCAGCAGCAGCAGCAGCATCTTCTTCATCAGCTTGATGAAGAAGAAGATGATCATGATCATTACATGCTCAACAGTTGTGCGAAATGTCGGTACCTGAAAAACTCTAAGCGGAATCCGGATCATCTCCTGATCTTCTTGTAGTAGAGAGTAGCAGCATTGCAGCAATGGCAGCGAGCTCGACATGGTTTGAAGCAGCTTATACATGGCGGTATTTGCTTGTGGTGTTAGTACTTGTGCATGGGGTTGTGCTGCAGCAACCGCAGCAGTTGGTAGTTTTCGGCCAGCAGCAGCAGCTACCTTGGAACCAGGTGCAGGCACTTATGCAACTGCAGAAGCTGCTTGAGTATCCATCGGCGATGGCAAGCTGGAGCTACAACTCCAACTTCTGCTCCATAACGCGCACTCCATCTCTCAACATCACTTGTTCTGCATCTTCTTCTTCTGCTGGTACTAGTACTCTCACGTATTTGCGTGTTGTGGGTGACAAGATTCCTGTTCCCATTGTCGACAGACTGCACATCACGACAACCCTTGAAGCAGCTGCTGCAGCGGCACAAGGACCAGCAGCGCCGCAGCAGCAAAACATCAACTACAACAGTAGTATTTCCTTGGCTTCTTACTTCAACTTTAGCGCTTTGGTACAAACTCTGTTTTCATTTCCAGAATTGCAAGGAATCGAGCTGGTGTCAGTAGGATTGTGGGGAAATCTTCCCAACTTCTTCAGCAACCAGCTACCGAATCTCCAAGTGTTGAACGCAAGCTCCAATCTCATCTCAGGTTCACCACTTCCTCCAAGTCTCAGTCCGCCGGGATTACAAGCTCTGCGTGTTCTAGCGCTCGACAGAAACGCATTAACAGGGGGTTTTCCATCTTCTTCCCAGCTGCGCTCTCTACAAGTCTTGTCCTTGTCTGAGAATCAACTCTCAGGAGAGCTCACAAACAACGACATCACCTCGTTGCAGAGTCTGGTGTCTCTGTCTCTCGCCCACAACCAGTTCACGGGTCTGTTGCCAAGCTTCGAGTCTTTGGTGAACCTGCAGAGCTTGAACGTGGGAGGCAACAGCTTCGGCCCCAGTTTTCCAGCTTCTCTGGGTACAATGCTCGTCTCCTTGTACCTGGGCGAGAATCAGCTCGCAGGTGCTATTCCTTCTTCTCTCAAGAGCTTGACCAAGCTTCAAACTCTGGATGTTTCCGGAAATGCTCTCAGCGGCAACCCACCTGCGTTTCTGTTCCAGCTTCCCAGCATTGTTTCCTTGAACTTAGCTCGCAATCATCTCAGCGGCAATCTTCCTTATAGTCTTTCTCTCGCTCCCTCGCTTGTTTTCCTTGATCTTTCTTCCAACTTGTTGTCTGGAGCTCTACCCCAAGCATTCTTGCTCAGCAGCTCCACAGCCAACAATCAAGCTCCTCATGCAGTGACCATCAAGTACCAGAACAACTGCCTGAATACCACCAAGCAGCAGCAAGAGACTGCTCAGTATTGCAGCAGCCAAACTGCAGAGTTTGCAGGAGGAGCTGGAGGACCCATTGTCCATCACCATATCTCGCATCAGCATATGGCTTTCATTGCGGCAATTGTGGGTGGGAGCGTGGTCATTGGCATGGCAATGTGTTTGTTGGCCATGCTTCTCTTCAAGCGTTGGAGCAGCTGTGAAGATGACTGCAGCGTTGTTGCAGCTGATCACTATGATGCTGGCAACAGTTCCTTTGCTAACTCCATTGGCATCCCTTCAGAACTCCTCTTCAATGCAAGTATGTAAATCTCTCCTCCTCCTCCTCCTGATCCTGATCCTCACCTCTTCCTCATTGCTGCAGCAATCTCTTGTCATGGGTTTGTGTCTTTCTTCTTTGCTGCATCCCCATCTCTCTTTTGAAGCTCCTGCTTGCTGCTGCTGCTGCTGCTGATGCTTGCCACTGTTGCAAGCAAAACATAAGGGAGCTCCAGAGCTGCTTCTTCAGCCGATGATCCTGCAAAACCCCATCTTTTGAAGCTCCTGCTGCTGCTGATGCTTGCCACTGTTGGAAGCAAAACAGAAGGGAGCTCCAGAGCTTTTTCGTCATCCCATGAAGCCGCAAAACCCAATCTTTTGAACCTACCGCTCATGCTTGTACTGTTGGAAGCAAAACAGAAGGGGAGCTCCAGAGCTTCTTCTTCTTCTTCAGCCCATGATTGATCCTGCAAAACCTTTGCAAAACTAACTTCCTTCTCGGACTTCTTCATATGATACGTGCAGCAAGCTTACTCCCTCCCTCCCTCCCTCCCTTCTTATGTATGATCATGCATGTTGTGTTTACAGGATACATTTCACAGTCCAAGAGACTAGGAGTGCTTCCTCAACCGCTAAGTCGAACCTTCACTCTAGAGGAGCTTAAGGAAGCCACCAACGACTTCAGTCCTGCTGCTCTTGTGGGTGAAGGCAGCCATGGCAAGGTAAGGTTACATACATATTGAAGCTATAGATCAGCTTCCAGATGATCTCGATGGAGCTGCCATCAAAAATTGTGGTGTGTTTTTTTTCTGCAATCTCATAGATATACGATCTTGCAGGAGCTGCAAGAATTTTTGTGGAGAACTTTTTCCTCTTACAAGTAGAGTGTTTTTTTCTCTGCAATCTCACAGATAGATATAACAATCTTGGAGTTGTTGTTGCAATACCTAACTGAAGATCCCAGCTGCAACCCTTACAGAAAAAGAAATTGCCGCAGGTATTCAAAGGGCTGTTGGCAGACAGGACGCAGGTGGCAGTGAAGTGGGTTGCCATGAAAGCAAACACAGACATGCAGGAGATCAAGATGCAGCTTGATGATCTCTGCAAGCTCCGGCATCGACACCTTGTAACAGTTCTTGGCTACTGTATAGATGACATATTTGCTGCGGGAGATGAAGATGCACATGATAATAATAAGTCTGAGAGCTTGTTTATTGTGTCTGAGTATGTTGAGCGTGGTGATCTGCGCAGCCTTCTTGCAAGTAAGATTCAGCTTCCCACTTTTTGTCAGTCTCCTTCAAAAACTGGAATTCATCAGGAGGGGGGGTGGGGGAGCTTGTAACATTTTTTTTTCCTGCATCTCTCTTCAGCATTTTGGGCATTTCCAACTGTTACTGTAATAGAACCTCCATAGAAAAACCTGTAGCCAGCCTTTCTTCCAAGTGCTGGTGGTTGTGACAGTTAACATTATACCATGATTTCTTCTCCTGGTGGGTGTATGTCTATGTTTCAGAGAAAGGTGACAGATATCCTTTGACTTGGTCAGAAAGGCTAGCAGCTGCCATTGGTGCTGGTCGCGGCATCCACCATTTGCACTCAGGAGTTGTGCCTCCTGTCTTTGACAACAATCTTAAGATCACTAGTATTCTGCTTGGTGAAAGCATGGATGCCCAAGTCAGCGATTTTGGGATCCTTGGCCACCTTTCTTCCTTTGCAGTCAATGTAAGTTGTGGACAAAACCTTACTGCAAGGTAGTACACTTTTCCACAAAGACTAAATCTCGTCCGTTTGGTTTCTATGAGAGATTAGAAGAGAGGCATTTTTAAAACATGTTGTCATGTTTGGGTGGTATGTGTGTATGTAGACAAATACTCAGGAAGCCAAGCAAGCTGGAGTTCATTTTAAAGAAGATCTCCTCACCAGGTTCCCTACTTCTCTGACTCCTTTTTTGGCGTGATGCAAATTATGAGATTGACTAAATCCTGGTCATTGCAGATCTGGCTAAAACACACTCATACAATCAAGCCTTTTGTCTATGTTGCTTCCATGCATGCATATATGCCAGTAAATTTGAGCTGTGTTTTTTTGCTCTGAGAAATTGTGGAACCAACAACAGCAGCTGAGTTTGGTGTGCGGCAGCAGGAAGGAGCAGAGTGATAAGCAGGATATCTATGACTATGGTTTGATACTCTTGGAGATGGTGCTTGGGAGACCACCCACGATTCGGAATCCCTTCCCACAAAAACGTTCTGAGCTGGTATGTAACCCTCTCCTCTTCTCCTTTTGCACATTTGTACTAGGAAATGGTCAAGTGCCCTTGCCCATTATGTTGGGTATGGCACCAGCAAGCCTGTCTTAATCTGCCACCCAACATAATGGGCAAAGGTGAGGCCATTCCATGACATCAAAGGTCTTATAGGAGTGCCAAATTCAATGATTTAGGGAAACCAAAAGTTTATGCTCAACAGACACATTTTGCTCACTTATTGTGTCAGTGGGTGCAATCTTCATCAGAAGATTATGGCATATAGTGTTGTCAAGAAAATGACATAATCTGCTACCTGAGACCTTAATGTCCCTGTAGTGAGACCATGGATTCTTGTGCCCATGTGAATGATAAAAAAGAATGAGCATTGTCAAAATTTGCAGCATAACTGTGCCAACAAAATGTGCATTTTTCTGCCGCAGAATGAAAGAGCAATTGAGGTTTGAAACGTAATACTTAAGGAACTTTTCTCTAGCCTTAGAATTGGCTAACCCTCCATTCATCATACAATACTTTGAACAATAGAACAATGGTGGGTCTCTGATGTTGATTGCAGGAAAGGCTCACAAAAGAGAAAGGCCCATCTATGGAACTCATTGACAAAGCGATAGTTGGAATGTGTGGGGCGGAATCACTGGCAACAGTGCTTGAAATTGCTGGAAAGTGTATGGTGGACAATCCTGCCAGGCGACCGTCAATGGAGGATGTGTTATGGAATCTTCAGTATGCTGCCCAAGTTCACACCACTTCTGCTGAGTTAGCTGATGAATTTGATGCCAGGAGGGAGGAATTCCAAAAAGCACCCAGCTCTGGTGATCGAAGGCGTGGTGGTGGTGGTGGTGGTGGTGGGAACATGCAAGATGCCAGAGTTTCAGATGAGGATTGGAAGGCTGGTCCATCAGTTTTTTCATCTGAATTTCTTCGGTAGCTCTTCCCAAAATGTGCAATGGGTCTCTCTTCCTTTTTGTGTATTTAATGCATGGACACTACCCACTTCCTCACTTCATACAATTGGCAATGAATATGACCAACTGGTCGAATGGTTCATTGTTGCTTGTCAGTTGTGGAAGGGTGGTACTATTTATACAGTTGGGAGATTGACAAATCTTAAAGGAAAAAATGTGATTCAGGTTCTTGGTCAAAACTCTACCTTCATCATTGGATACGCTTTCATTGTCAGCTTAAAACTCTCAGGAAAAAAAAAATACTGCAGTAAAATCCTGAAATACATAGATACATAGATACATAGATGGGTCACTTCTCCCCTCGAATAGATTGTGGTTGTGAGAGAATGGATAGATACAACGAGAAGCTAGATTATGGTTGCAGCAATAGATGTGATCTCTTGATTTACTATAATGTATTACGTGTCCCAACACATAATTGAATGTGTGTGATTTGCACCAAATTGTTGCCTCCAGTTTTAGATTTAGGGTTTTTGACTGAGGTGTTGTCAACCTGTATGCTTAATGAATTCTTCTGATATGTCCTGCGGTGCCAACTGCATGCTCTCTAGCATGTATCTTCACAGCTTCTTCACATTGTTTGTACTTTTCATGCTGTGTGCGTCTGCAAGGAGCTGTGGCTTGATGAAACTTGGAACACGAATAGGGAAAAATTGGGATTTCAAACATGAAGTGCATCTTGTGTATACATATTAGAGGTTTTGTTGAGCATTCAAGCTGCGGAAGTGGAACACCCAAAGCAGCGCAGAAAGGAAAGTTTTTCAAGGATATTTGTGATCTGAAACTACAAGTGTGCAAAGTTGTGTTGTTTTTGAATTTTTGGTGGATTGGGTGTGTTTTATGCAGCTCCAGCTGCATTCTGTCAATTGATGAGCACTAGCAACTGAATCCTCTATTCCTTCATACTCTTCATTATAACTTCACAAATTTGGAAGGTGCAGTTCATAGAGTATGCATTACTAGATGGTGAGGGAACCCTTTCAACAAATCCATTGATGAGACTTAGGGTTTAGGTTTAGGGTTTTGGGAATATCCCCCACATGTGGGCTTTTACCCATTGTAAAGGACGACACGAAGGTTATAATGAAAAACTAAGCATACATAGATCATGAGACATAGGAGGGGGAGGGTTCTTACTATTGTTGTTCAACAAAGCAAAGCCATGTAAGAATTTAACTCTTTCATAACATTGAGGATTGCTAACTGTAGAAAACAAAACAACAAAAGTGGCTCTAATTTCAACAAGGCATCACAAACACGCTGGCCCTGCCAATAGATAAGATGTTGTACATCTACCTATTGTGTCCACACTCTGAACACCAAAAAAAAAATCGATTCAAAGTGAACACTTTCAGAACATTAGAAATATCCTTCAAATCATCTTGTCTTTGGTCTACTCTTGGGCCTGGCTTTGTCATCTCCATGTTGAGTTTGGAAGCATCTTCAAAATCACTTGGATAATGGACCAAAATCAAACTTAACATGAGAAATCTCAACGGACAAAGGGTAAAATCATATTAGGGTTCCTAAAAATTATGATCACAAATATTATTTTGTAACATTTGATAATTATTTTTAAAGTGCACTTTCACAAATTGAATTATTTTTATGAAGTTTGAGAAGATTTCATTAGTTTGGAACTTAAGCTAACTATTTTTATTAAAAAAATAAAAAAATTGGTTTTAAATTTATTGTTGTGACGTATGGTGTTGTAAGGTGTCGTAAGGGTGTAAATCCATAGTAAATTTTACTAAACAAAAAGATTAAAATCAGTCAAAGGTAAAAACTATTCAACAAAAAAAAGATGCACACACATATATATACAATGCACAAGAGAAGGCTGAGATGAAATTTTCATGTATATTGAATTGTAAAGAAAAAAGAACATGTAATGTAAGTAGACAATGGTCGTGCACCGGTTGCTGTGAACATCTAGAAATCTAATCTGACTATGGAAAAAATTCTCATAACAAAATTTTTAAAAAAAAACTAAAAAGAGAAAGGAAAAGCTTGACTTTTTATACATGCGCCAACAAATTGAAACCCTAAGTACCTAATAACGTACATGCACCTAAGATCATACATTAACCCGAAAAACGCATATTAACCCTAAAAGGCATGATGCGCATGCCTATAACTAACCATCATGTATGAAACCATGTACATGCATGACACTATGAATATGTTTATCATAAAAAATATGTCACATAATATAAAAAATTAAATATATATTTCAAATGTGAGATTGTAGCCAATATTTTCATATGAAACTTTGTGTGGTGAATGATTATATTGATATAAACTCCAAATTCCATTGATATTAACAAAATTTTCAAATTTATTTAATGTATGTCACTTATCAAATGTGTTTTGTAGTCCATAAGTCATAAAAAAATTATGATAATAAATAAGTAAAATCATTTTGATTTGAAAGAATAATACATATACGAAGAGGGCTTTGTGTTTTTTTCATTTAATTTTGATTTATGAGTGTGACATGAAATAAAAAATATGGGTGTTTTGGCATCACAAAAAAACTTCAAATTATATATGATATATATATTCTACATACAACCATTTAAGATCTTCATTTTTGAATCAAAATTAAAATGGTTATAGATTGAAATGATTGCAAATCATTTTATATTTTGACCATTGGATTGGTATGAAACAATTTAAAATATCTTCATAAAATTATATGTCATCAAAAATACCTATAGATATTATAATTATTTTTAACACTTTACAAGATTACATTAAAATGGGTAGCCTTAGTGTGCTTTTACTCTGAAAAGAGAAATTGGGAAATTTCAAATGGTAGAAAGGCACACATGAAAAGCTATTTTATAAGATTTAAATGTTCTGGGTAGGCCAGATCAAAGGGGAGGGCTCTGATGTTTATGGGGTCCCAACAAAACTTGAATCCCTCCTATTTGCATATCTGACAGACTAACAATCATAACAAAAACAGATCAGAAATGAGAAAGTTATAGCCCTACAAAGTAAAGGGGTCAAGAATTCAAAAAAATAAACCATCGAACATTACAAAGGCTGATTCTTGAATACTCAAAAAAAAAATCTTTGAATGTTACTCTGTTGTTATTACAATTCAAAGACGATTTGTAGAATTTAAGGTGGCACTTCTATAATACTTTAAATCATTTAAAATGAATAAAAAATAAGAAAGTTATGA
>Ga0116227_10001581_pt1 | contig 51199 bp, 25 predicted proteins | sample S1TSphgellanicum_FD_89693 | JGI IMG/M metagenome (GOLD analysis project Ga0116227, IMG submission 89693) | Host-associated microbial communities from peat moss isolated from Minnesota, USA - S1T2_Fb - Sphagnum magellanicum MG | ecosystem: Host-associated > Plants > Peat moss > Unclassified...
ACACTAAAATCTAGGGCTACAAACATCAAAGAGTTTCAAAATGGACATCAAAATGGTTAATTTGTCAATGTATGGATCTTGTCTTTTGAAGAAATGAATGGAGGTTTTTAAGTAACCATAAAAATAAATTTATAAAAAACATGTTGTTTCCAAGCCTACAAACTTTAGTAAAAGTTAATTCCGTTGATAACACAAATATTTTTAATGGAGGACTGTTTCTTTAGTTCAATTCCCTACATGTGAGAACATTTGTTTATGAATGGACATCAAAATGGTTAATTTGTAAATGTATGGAAATTATTTTTTGAGAAAAAAAATGCAAATTTTAACAAAAACATAAAAGTAAAATAAAAGATAACTTGTTGCCTCCAAGCCTGAATTAAGAGTTAAAGTTAGATTTATCAAGATTTCATTCGGTTTAGAGTTAGAAAAATTTAATTTGGTTGATAGCATAAATTTCTCTAATAAAGGATGATTTTCTAAATTTAATTCCCTGCATGTGAAAAATATTGTTTACGAATGTAGAGTGGTGGGGACCCATGGCATGGGGGATTGGGGTTAAATAGACTGAGAAAAAAATAATCAATAATATAAACCATATACTTACACAATTGGTTACAAAAATGAAATCAAATATTAATTGGATAAAGGATCATCCATGACTGAGTATTAATAGGCATGTAGTGGATGATGCAACTATGGTCATCGGTTCTTTATGACCAACAATAATTCATTTGGAGATAGTGAATTTGCAAGAAATAGAAGGGAGGGAAAAAAATTTATTCAACTTAAATGAAAAACACATACACTAAATGAAAATATTTCAATGGTGATGTATCTATTGAATACACAAGTTATATAAAAAATTTAAGAACAATGAAATCCAAATCCAAATCTTATACTGAAATAGAAGAAAAGTACATGGCACACCAGTATATCTCTCAATTGCTTTAAAATTTTTAAAGTGCATAGTAGACTTGTCATAAGATTGGGGCAAAATCGAAGGGGAAGAAGAAAGGCAAGTTGCCAATATCTAAGCATAAGCTTTAACATATGAAGGTAGTTGGGGGCTTGAAGGTGGGATAGGAAAAAAATCATCACAAGCAAAAAAAGGAAACGCCTTGAAGAGCGAAACACACCTTTGCAGCACATGGGAAGATGTGTCATTAATTTGTCCAAATTCAATCTAGAAAAACATAAAGCAAATTAGATTGAAAAATCAAACTTATTCACAATCCAAATCAATCTTGGAGCGTTTATGGATAGGGGATTCATGATCTTGGGAGTGTTTTGGCAATTCTTCGCCTCAAGATCCTTCATCTTGAAAATGAAAATGAAAAGCCTCATTGAAGACCTTTTGACCTCCATCAAGTTCCAATAAGTCTTGGCCAAGATTTTGGCATGTTAACACATTATTACCTACAAGAAATAAAATGTTAGAAGACATTTTATATTGAATATCCAATGCAACAATAGAAGGCTTAAAAACATTACATGGGTCCAAATTCTTTAAGGATTACCAAATTATTGTCACAATATCACCCTTTTTGTACTCCTTTGCATAGTCCTATTTGACCATCTAGAAACACAAAATGGATGAGATTGATGGAATTCAAAATTGTAGTGGTCTAACATATGGTACTTATAAATAATTGGACACATTTTGACTCGTTAATATTAATGGGGATCAAAGTATAGGACAAAAAACGATTCTATTAAGGACTAGGTCCTTTTTGTCCTTAATGGTGCACCTTAAAGAATTTGGACCCACATACCAAGTGATGTTACGAAGTCAAGAACAAATGATCCTAGCTTTGAACAAATTCCAATCAATGTTTTAGTGTGAAAGGATGCATCTCCTTGGCCACATAGAATGGTTTCCCAGAACTTGAGAGTGTCATAGTGCTACTATCAATCCAATTGTAAAGAATGTCTTCTTCTAGAACCCTAATCCCTGCTCCAATATGCCAAAAATAGGTGCTTGGAACTCAAAAGTCTAGGGGTCCTCACCAAAAGTGTGGTTCAACTAAATAGACTTTACAAGAGGATAAAATGGCATTGAAAATTGAAATAAACAACCTGCAACAACATAGCAAGATTAACAGGATATGGGAACAAATAAGTACCTTTAGCTCGAAATCCTTAGTGCTAATCAATGGAAGACTATTCACAACTACCCTCTTCATTCGGATTGACAAGGAGTAATTATCTAAAAAATTTCTAATATGCCCAAAAACTCACAAATCATCTAAATGGAAAAGGAGGATGGCACCACTATGTGAAAGGAACTTGTTACCAAAAATGAAAACAAGGTCCACATAGTGGGGGACCTTGGCATTCCACTCTAGAATGTCATCTCTAGACTAAAACACCATAGGAACATTAACAATTCGAGGAACATCTCCAATGACAAGATCAACGAGCCCTAGTGGATTCACCTAACAAATATATTTTCATTATGTCAATGAGAGTGGAAAATGAGTGAAAAAAATTGTTGTTGATAAAAAACTATTGAGATATTGAATTGTGTTCACTTGACATAGGTAATCAATGAAAATGGCATGCTCGGGAGGCCACTTCCTAGTTGTCATTCGTGAGGACATGAAAGAAAACCATGAGAAGAACATCACCTTCTCATGGAATCCCAATCTTTTCCCTGATGGAGCCGAAGAAAAATCTTGTCAAAATGATGGTGGTTGATGATTTTGTGGCAAATGGAATTCCAATGTTCTCCTTAATCGAGCTAAAGACAAATCGGGTCGAGATGAAGATGGTTGACAACTTTTTGGCAAAAAGTAAAGGCATCTACTAAAATGTCTCCTTTCAAATCCATCATGGAGCTCAACAAAATCTTGCTTTAAGGTTGTGACTTCATAATCAACCATGGTCACATCATTTAGAACCTTGACAATTTTTTGGGGAGTTATCTTTTTCCATTCCCTTTTACAACATACTCTTTCTTGTTTACCTGAATGTTTGAACCCCCAAAGCTAGCAAGTTTTTCTTGGAAGTCAGGGTCATGGCTCACTTCGAAGGTAATTTTAGATAGCAAGGTACAATCCCAGGGGCATTCAATGTACCAGTTGAAATCTTCAAAATGGTCTAAGGACCAATCCTTGAGAAGATCCTTGCAATACATGGTGTTGTCTGCCTTTGGATCTTGCCAAATCCATAACAGATGGGGGAGCTCATCGATCACACCCTTGGGGAAGAAAAAATGGGCAAGAGATGCAAATAAAACATCTCCTCATCTTCAAGATTGAATGACGAATATTGAAAAGCAAAAGAAGCAAGAGAAATAAAAGAAATACAAATATGAGGTTTTGAAATGGTCCCTTTTTGAAGGCCTCCTTTCCCTTGGATTATTACTCCCAAGATTTGCTATGACAAATCCCATCTTTGGGCTTGAATTTGCAGAAAAAACATGTCTCCCACACCTCAAGTTTCTAGTGGCAAATGTATTCCTCCAAGGTCATTAAATCATGGACCTCTCTTACAATGAGCTTGAGGTCAAAAATTGTGGCATTGTAGAGCTTAAGTGCTTCAACTTCAAGCTACAAAATCCAAAGTTAGCGAAATTAGATTAGATGTGGATAGAAAATGGAAAATGGAAAGTCAAACAAAAATATTTGAAGTATTACCTAATGCCAAAAATGTTGCCTTGTGCAACCCATTCATCAAATTGAACATTTGAGAAACCCTTCTTTGGGAACTTCTTAGCTTCCTTCAAAACTTCAAACTTGTTCCATTGTTGACCATGTAACTTTATGTTCCTTGCTAATGGAAGAATACATGAGCATCTGAAATTTTTCATTGAACATCTCAGGCTTTGAGTTGTTGTCATAGTGGGCTTGAATTTCCTATAAAAATTTGGACCCAAGAGCATGATCACAAATAGGGAGATGTTTGTAGAAAGTTGAGTAGTGCTCCTTTCTTACCTATTCCATTAACTTCTCCATCAATTCTTGCAGCTTTGTAAGAGATTGTCACCTTCCTAGGAGACCTCTTTACACTAGAGCTTGACATCCATATTTACCGCATATGCAAGCTCCCTTTGTTGGCACCACAAGAATTCAAGAGGTGTCAAATGGAATATGCGAAGAAATAAATTGTGATCGAAATGAAAATATGTGGAAAAAATAAAAATCACCTTATACATATAATAAGAAAAGGCCTCCAATGTGAGGGAATGACAAGTCTTCCTTGATTTGCTTTCACATTTTTTGTCTACTTTTGTTGGCAAAATGTCCTTGAATTACTTCAAGGGAATGATTCCAATTCCTTGAATGTGAAAGAATTCGTGCACAAGGCTTGGCTTGACATGATCAAATTCAATGCCCCTAATCATAAACTTGAAAAATGAAACGTTGGAGACAAAGTAGAAATGTAGCATATTCACAAAAAAATCATAAAAGGAGGAAGACTTACTTGTTCAAATCAATCATGGCTATGAGCAACTCCACAAGCCCATGAGATGTGTCAAGTAAAATCAAATCACCAAATATGTGCCATGATGGATCATCATTATGCAATCTACTAATGTAAGGCATCCAAGCCTAGATGTGGTGGTTCCCATTCCATACAAAAAACATTTGTTGTAGAAGTAAAAAACCTTTTCTCCTTCCCTTTTTTGAAAAGGAGTTGGAAAAGTAAAAAACCTAACATTTTTTCTTCCCTATACCCCATGTGAAAGGCTTGCTCCATCTTCAAAATATCAATATTGAAAGTAGGCTTGATAATGGCCATGGGAACCATCCTACACAATGGAACATACATCTAGGCCTTGTGCTTTGGGGTGATCTTATACTTCTTAAGAATTTCCCCTATGTTAATATTTGTTTGGTTTTGCATTGCTCGAATTGTCATGTTGAATGAGAATTGATCCTCCTCCATTTGAATTAGCAAGCTTGAAAACTGCTAGAACATAAAACAAAACAATTATGATGAAACAATAACATTTTTTAATGTGAGATATATGTGAAATTTATATTTTATATTGGATTTATTACCGAAACTTAGAGATAATGTTATTTACTATAAAAAAACCCACCAAGATATTCTTAGCATTAAGGGTAGCTTAACAAGTTTTTTTTTCTGCAAAGATTACTTGAATATCAAATCAAGAGAATGCAAAAGAAAATAACAATGAAGAAGAAGGAAAAGAAGAATCTTGTGGAAAAAAATCCCACTAAGGAACTTTTGATGCCAAAACTACCTTGGTGGGATATTTTTCTATAACCTTAAGAATTGAAAAAGAAAAAGAAGCAGAAAAGGAAGAGGAAGAAAAACATGATAAAAGAAGAAGAAAAAGCATAAGGAGAAGAGGAAGAAGAAGGAGAACAAGTTTAGGGAAGAAAAAACATGTCGAACTTCTCTCGGTGCTGAGAGAAGCCCAATGGGCTTGAATCTTGTAACAAGGTTGTGAAGAAGTGAAAGAAGAGGAAGAAGAAGAAGATGTTGAAGAAGATGAAAACGTGGAAGAAAAAGAAAAATAAAAAGAAGAAAATATAGAAAAAAAAGAAGGAGAAGAAGTTTGGATAAGGAAAGAGTTTGTCGAGCTTCTGTTAGTGTTGAAAGAAGCCCTACCGACTCTTTTCATGCAACCACACTTAAAAGAGAAGTGATAGAAGAAGAGGAGGAGGAAGAGGAAAAAGAAGAAGGAGCAAAAAGATCTTTTAGGAAAAAATCTCGTCGAGGTACTTTTGGTGCCAAGAATACCTTGACAAGATTTTTTATGTAGTCATAAAAAACAAAGAAGAAGAAAATGATGGAGAAGAAGAGGAAGTAGACAATGAAGAAGAAGAAGAAGCTATAGAAAGAAGAAGAAGAAGAAGTTTTGGGGAAAAAAAACTTGCCTAATTTCTCTCGGCACTGAGAAAAGCCCGATGGGCTTTGATGTTACAATAGGAAGAGGAAGAAGCAAGAGGAAGAGGAAAAGGAAGAAGAGGAGGAAGAAGAAGAAGAGGAAGAGGAAGAGGGAGGAGAAGAAGAAAAGACCAAAAAACAAAATGGAGAAGAAAAATTGGGGAAAAAATAGTCTGCCAAGCTTCTCTCGGTGCTAAGAAAAGCTCAACATGTTTTTTTCCTAACATGACACATAGGAGAGACGGCAAATAATGAAAGGAAATTCCCACCAAACATCTCTTGGTACCAAGAGAAGCTTGGTGGGTGTTCTCTTACAAAGAAGAAACCTTGTATGAATGAGGTAGAGGAAGAAAAGGAAGAAAAATAGAAAAAGAAAAAGAAGTGGATAAAGAAAGAGAAGAAGGGGAAAAAAAGTTTTGTAGAAAAAATCCTACCAAGGTATTTTTGGTACTGAGAGTACCTTGGTGAGATTTTTTTCTACAAAATAAAAGATGAAGAAGACGAGGAAAAAATCGCCGACCAAGCTTTTCTTAGCATTGAGAGAAACCCAATGAACGTTTTTTTTGCAACCATATTATTAAGACACAAAAAAAGATGAAGATGAAGAGGAAGAAGATGATGAATATTACAGAAAAAAATGTGCCAAACTTTTTTAGGCATTGAGAAAAGCTTGGCATATTTTTTTACAAGTTTTCAACAACATTAACCGTGTTATGTTAAAAAAAAAATGAAAAAAAAAGCTTGGCCATTGAAAAAAATTCAATAAGAAACTTGCATATGAGAAAAAAAATGATCTAGTTCTTCTTCTCGCTCAAGCTTGAACAGAAGGAAAGGAGAACTTACCTTCTCAAGGAGGTTCTACCTTCCAAAGTCGTGTGTTGAAAAAACTAGAGAAAGTTCCACTTGTGTCTCCAACTCTTACTTCTCCTCTTCAAATTCTTTACCACTCTCTTATTGATCCACATCTCCAAGTGGATCTAAACCCTAAACCCTAAACCCTTCCCCCTACAAAGGAAATGGACTCAAATTTTAACTTGACAAAGAAGAAGACCAAACATCAACTACACATATAAAAAGATATACTTTCAAGAATTGAAGTTGAAAAAGGTGTGGAAGATGTGTATTACATGACCATCATGTCCATGAGACGTGCACTTTTCTCTTTTTCGCACATTGAAAAATCCTCACCACTCTCCTCTTCTTCAATCATTAACAATGATAGATGCTACCTCCTCTATTTTGAACTCATCTAGCTATTGCCACACCTTTCCTATGTTGCCATAGCTTCTTCCTCTGAAAATTAGACAACTAACAATTGGAATTTGTGATGTAAGCCCGATTTTGGAAATATATCAATTGCATAAGCTAAACACATTACCTATATATTGACCGATTCAAACCCTAAACCTAAACCCTATTCCATTATGCAAAAGTGTTGGTTTGATTTCATTTTGTGAAAATATTCCATGGGTGTATATTTTCTATGTAAAATTGTAAGATATTCATATGAATAAATCTTGTCAACATTTTGTCATATTCATCAATCCTACACATGCACATGGAGCTAGGATTCACATCCAAAAATATATTTAAAAATGTATTGAGAATTTGTCTAAATTTTCGAATGGTCATATCAAGTATTTGCATTTTTTATGTCCGAAATCCATTGAAATCATATGCAAACCCATAGTTGTACAAATGCACACATTATCATATACATAGCGCATGCACATGTATGTATGGCATTCATCTATTTTTGGAGTACACATTCTATTCTTACATCTAAATGCATAAGACATGATGTACACACATTTGACACATTTTGATGGCACATCAATGTTGCAAATACTTATGGTACTCTTTCATGCATCATTCATATTCATGTGGTCCATGTGTTTCAAATGTTACATAAAATACATATGATACATGTGTTAATATGTTCTAATCTATACATATTGTTCATATCTTCCATATGTTGCATTTGAGACATGAGGTGCACATATATGGTAGACATGTGCCATATATGCATATGGTTCACATATCAATTGACCTAGGATGGACTTCCAAATGAATATAAACATGTGTCTACAAATGTAGTCCAAATATAAATACAACTCTAATGCACATGTTTAGGATCTAATTAAATCACATGCAAATGAATATACATTGCTTATACATATGATGTATTTATAATAAACTTTTATTTCTTGAACACAACTATGTGTTTTAATAAAAAATGGACAACCTAGGGGGTTCATGAATCTCACACATTAGAATGGCATATCTCACAGATATCTGGCTTTCCATATGTTGTAGTCATGACACTTGTGCCATACATGTATATGGTGCACAAAAATAAGTACAACTTCAAATACCTAACCCTTGCACATGATTCTCAATGTATGGAATATATATATTATTTTTACATCTAAATCACCAATAGATGATGTAAATACATGTGGCAACTTTAGATGGTACATCAATTTTGCAAAATATTTATGGTACATGTCAATGGATCATTCAAATACTTATTGTACATATATTGCAAATGTTAAATTTTTTACATATGGTTCGTATGTACATATGATGCCCCTTTTCCATATTTGCAAATGGTTCACATATCAATGGTAGACATATATTGACACATTTTCTATTTTAAAATATGTACATCTTTAGGATCACTTCAATTACTTGCATAAAACATAACTAATCATACAAATTCACTTGCATAACTCATGCACATGCTATATGCATGATACACATATATTTACGAATCACACCTATAATTTTTCAATAAACATTGCTAATATAAGAGCTCCATACATGTCATACATTATGATTATATGTACACATATATGGTAATTCATATGGTCCTACTATGACATTTGTGTCATATTTACACATAGGCACCTATAGTATCCACCCATAATATCCTTTATTGAATCATATATAATTTCTTCTGCATCTTCTTTCATGGCCTTCAATATACATGGTGGTTTCTATATGATGCACAAATTTGTTATTCGTTATTATGTTGTTTTTAATTACTTTCTTCCACAAATTGCCCTTCCTTTTTGTGTATACTATCTTGTACCTAATTTGAGTTAACCTATTTGTAAGAATTGTCCTCTACTTGAAATGTCTTGTTGCCCCCTTTTCCAAAATATTTTTCGTGCTAGTGCATTTCTTCTTTGGTTTACGTGTCCTTGCATAAAAACATCCTCTATATTATGGTTGTTGATTTTTAGTGAATCAAATATAATTTTATTGCCATCTTTTTTTTTCCCTGTGATTGGCTTGCATAATTAAAATCGCACATATGGAAGGCGAAGAAATCTTTGGCTCCTATAAACAAAAGGGAAGGATGCTAGTCCACGAGCTTGTGAGCATGAACATGAGCAAGTAAAGTCTTTACTAATGGACTACATCATCAAAGGTGTTTAACTTGTTTCACACATTTATTTCACATCACTAAACATAGTGATTAAAAATAGGTGACAACTAGTGGTTAAAATTAAGTTAAACCTAATGGCTAAACTTAATGATAAAATCCAATGGCTAAACCTTGGTTAAATTTAATGATCAAATTTAGTGGTTAAACATAATGGTTAAATTTAGTTAATAAACCTAATGACCAAATTTCATGGTCAAACCTATTGGTTAAATCTAATGGTTAAACATAATAATTGAACCTTGACTAAACATAATGACTAAAACTAGTTGATAAACCTAATGCCTAAATTTAATGGTTAAACATAATGACTATAAATTAGCTAAACATAGTAGTTAAACTTAGGCTAAACCTAATGGCTAAGCATAGTGATTATACGTAGGCTAAACCTAATGGGTAAATCTAGTGCTTTAACCAAGGTTACATCTAATGGTTAAATTTAGTGACCAAATTTAATGGTTCAACTTAAACTAAACTTAATGTCAAATGTAATGGCTAAACCTAAGTTAAATTTAATGGTTAAAATTTGGATAAACTTAGTGGTTAAACATAGCGGTTACCACAAGAAAAAATATTGGGTTTTTTCACTACCACCCATTGCAATTATTTATCCAATTTGACCACTATTTGATTTATTATCATCGTGCACAAATAACAAGTGAAAAAGTTTATATATGTTCATATATCCAAAGTCTAAGGTTGATGTAGACCTTTATATTTTTAAAAAATAATGTTCAAGCTTGGACATTTACATAATTTAAAGTTATGTTTTTTTCCCTTGTTTGTTCATTATTGGACAAGTTTTCTTATTACAATGTTTATGATGCCACAATAACAAAACCTCAATTTAAACAATCCTTCAATTATTTCTCCATTTTGATCTCTTGATGTATGAAAAATATAAGTATTAGTTAGATTTTTTTTTTTTTTTTGGGGTATATTATTATTCTTATTTCTACCATGATTTAACATTTATTTTAAGCTTGTTTTGTTACAAGATTACGTCTAAGTGTTTAGAGATGAAAATTTTCAATTATTTTTTTAAAATTAAACATTCAAAATGGTGATATCATAATAATGACATCAATGAGTTATTATTATTATTTTCAAGTTTATGGTGTTGTTCAAATGATGGTCATTGATAAAAAAATATTTAGTTATTTTTTGGTTATAAAAAATATATGGAGATATTAGGTTGCTAAACACCTATATTTTGGGTACAAGTCTTAGAACCTATTATAAAATTTTAACTTATATATATTTATATGTTGATGTAACTTCAAAGTAAGTTTGATGTTGGAACTATTTATGGTTTTGATATTGAAATTATTAATCATTACTCATTATGAATAATCTTTTTGTTCTTTCAAATTTGTGATCTCAAAGTTTTTTAAAAAATCATTAAACTTGCATTATTCTCATAGGGGGTCACTAAATGTTCGAGTTTTAAACCATGTGCATCAAACAAAACATTTTTTGGAATGTATTATATGATTGTTTAACCTTTTGTTTCTCGCCTTTTGCCTAATTTTTTTAATATGCACATATTTAAACCAACATGTATTAATTATATGTTATGATTATTAATTATTACACGATTTATATAAATTATAAATATATATTTTAAATAAATAATACCTTTACGCAATAATTAATATATGACACTTTATATTATTACTCGCATATATTTTTATTTTTTAAAGGAATGCCCCCCCTCAAAAAAATTATTTGAAATTTCATTATTTTGTAAATTCTCCCCAAAAAAAACTACCAACTTTAGGAAATTTGCCACCAAAGATAAAATGAAAAAATTGTTGATTAAAGGGTGGGGGAGGGTATTGAACATATATTTTATACAATAAAAATATTTTTGTTAAAGATTAATGAAAGCACTTTTGAATTCACATCGAATTCAATCCCATCTATGAATACTATAGATGAATTTACACAAAAAAGATTTGTATATTTCTTTTTATTCATAACATGTTTTAAGTTTTTTTTTTTGGAACCCTTCATATTGCATAATTATAAATTATAATTATTTTCATGAATAGATTAAATTTCAAGATCATGTTTTCATTTGTAGCATTTGAATAAATTTTGAAAAAAAAAAAGTATGTTGAAGTTTGAATTTTCTGAATAGTTTCATGTTGAAGATAATAAAATTAAACTTTCATTTTATCTTATCAAATACTTTAAGTGGTTTAGTGGTGAAGAGCTTGGTGTATCTCCTGAAGTCTTGAGTTCAAACCTTGATGAATGTGTGCATTAATGTATTTAATGTGTATATACATTGATGTATCATGTATATATATGATATATGAAACATGTATGATGGTACTGAATATCTTCAAAATATTTTATTAGAAAAAAAATATTAATATTAAATCATGACATGTATTTTTGTCAACATGCCGTGAAAAATTTACAATCCATGATTGGAAAAAAAAAAACAACGATACAAGAGTTTTAAATGTGTTACATGGTGATGTGGCATGTCAATCCATGTCATATTACCTTGGGACCTCATAATATCCATGCCAATTTTTTAAAATTACAAATTACCTAGTGCAACATGTCATTACCCAAAACAATTAAAAAATATTTCACTAAATATGTCCTAATCAACTAGTCCTTTTTTACCAAAACCATGTAAGTTGCATATTAGTGAACTTTGTCCCATTTCATTAAAAAATAATGGATTTGGGTAATGGAAAACCCAATATTTCTTCTTGTGTACATTTGGTGGTTAAATTTAGGCAAGTAATATGTAAGTAGGTAGGTTGTACGAAGGTGAAAACATATAAGTAGGTAAGTAGGTAGGTAAGTTGTGGGTGGGCAAGTTGGTAATAGATAAGTAAGTAATTAGTTAGGTAAATAGGTGGGTGAGTAGGTAAGAGGTAGACGCATAGGGTAGCAAACCATGTTGCATTTGATTATAAATCGTTGGCTATATTTACTAAATGTTCCACTTGATTAAAGTCCACTGACTATTTTGATTAAGGTTGTACAACTTGATTATATATATCTAATCAAATAAACCAATATAGTCAAATTGATTAGTCAAAAAATACATGTGTCATTCAAGCCCTTGGCTTTTAATCGAAATGTATATGTTCATAAATAAAAAATGACAGATTAATCAATTTGGACCTCTTAAAAAATCATGATTTGTAGTAGTGTTGGTTGAGCAACAAACCATTTATTGGTAAAAATAACATTTAAAAAAATAACATTTTTGTGGTAGGTAGTAGGTAAGTGCATGTAGGTTGTAAAAAAAAAGTAACTAAGTAGGCTAGTTGTAATCTTAGCTAGCCCCTTGGGCATCAACATCTAAGAACTATAAATATAAGGAGATGAAATTTTCATTTTCTTAATCTTGATAAATCAAGTCCTTAACCAATGGACCACAATTTTATAAATTATAAATTTTGTAATTAAATTTTTTTCACATCTTACATTATGTACACTACTTATGTAGGTATACTTGTAGGAAGGCTAAATAATAGGTATATAGACCTAGACCTAGGTTGTAGGTTGAGGGTAGGTAGGTGTATTGCCCATCTACTTACCTACCACACTTATTTACCTTCCTAGCGTAAATATAGCCTATTTACATACATACTTGCCAAAAATTTTGTTCAACATATATTACCTACCTAGGTACTTATTACATAAGAAAATAATAGGTAGGTAGATATTAATGACTAGCATACCTAGTATTGATAGACTACAAGTTAAGCCTAGACCTATAGTAGCTTAACCTAATATAGATATTAGGGTAACCAAAATAATAGCGTAACCAAAATGGCACAATAAAATGCCCAATTTGACCAAAAAACCATTGGACATCTTGATTAGGAATTTCATTTTTTTCCATCTTGACTACAAATTTGTCCATTTGATTAGAAAACCCATTGGCCATCTTGACTAGGGATGTCATTTTTTTTACGTCTCTTAATTATATGTCCCATTTGATGAATAGTGAAATGAGTCACACCACTCAAGTTCATTAGTAAAAGAAAATATTGACCATTCATGCATTAGGCCTTTAATCAAAGTGTGCATCCATTATGCCAACACCTAGCTTTCATAACTAATGCCACATGTGATTGTGTTCAAGCTTTCGTCATGTAGTCATGTTTGTGCCATCACAACAACTATGTGTACTTAGTCATGTTTATGACCATAGGACTACGAAAACATGTTCATTTTACAACTACATGATTAAACATAGTCATAATTACATCATTGCATATTCATAATGGCCATGTGAACATCATGAAGACCATGTTTTGAGTTTGAATAAAAAAAAACTATTGGACACCTACCTACTTAAAATTGGTAATTTTTTAAAAATAATATTAATTTCTGAAAACCTAAACTTTCCATTTGAATCTAACATCACAATTGGACAAAACAAAAAAATAGCCGGAACATAGACCATGCAGAGGTATAGGTTGTAGGTAGACTTGATAAGTGGGTTTGGGGTTAGTAATAGTAAATAGGTGTATCAAAATTTTGACCATCTATCTACCTACAATCTACCTATTTATTACCTACCTTTCTACCTACAGAAGTAATATAAAAAGATGTGAAATAAACATGTGTTGATAATAACATATTGACAAATTATATTCATTCATGAAAGTGTAGTGCATTGGTTAAAGACAAGTGGTTTTTTTTGAAGAGGTGAGGGGTTCAACTTCAACTTGTGCCATCCTAGCTATAGTAGGCATGCATGTAAATAGATAGGTAGCAATTCACCTTTTCACAACATTTTTTTTTATGGAAACATTATTGTTTATTTGGTCCACTAATTTATAATGACATCTTTCATTGCTTGTAGTAGAACATTTCAATAGCTTGTTTGCATTAAGTTGATCTAAAAAACATTATAAACTATATCCCATTAAACCCTCCTCATTGCCTTTTTGATTTTTCATCAATCAATCCCCAATGTTTTCACAACACCAAAATTTATCTTTCATGACTAAAACATTTTTGGACTATGCCTTAATTGAACCATATAATCATATGTCCTTAATCATATATCTTTAATCATTTTTGCAACTACATGACTACAATTGGGTGCAATCATAATAAAATGAGCCAAAAACATTTGTTGATTGTAGTGAAAATCATACCTACACTACTTTGAAAAAAACAATTGTTGTATTTAATGAAATAATTATCCACCTTTAGGAATTGTGTTTGTTTACTCATGAAGTTGGAATCCCATGAATTTGAAGTCATTTCATTATGTTCTTAGAGTTCTTTTTCATGCACAAAGCATTTGTTAACATAATGTTTTTCAACACCTTTAAAATTGAACGTGTTTTTTTATTACTTAAACCTTCACCAGTTGTTTTCAAATCTATTGTGAACTCTAATATATTTCATAAAAAAGGCCACATGTGTTGATCCTTTTAGGTGCATGTACATCAATGTTGTTAATTTTAATTTAAAACATTCTTAATGGCTATAACAGTTCAAAATTTATGGTCATGGTTGAAAGAAAAGTTGTAAATTTGATTACATTGTAGACCTTGACACAAAAAATTCCAACTTTTATTACAGTATGGGTTATATTTGGCCTCCATGTCAATATCAAATCAAAACAACTATATTTTAAAAGGAAAAATTGTATTTAAAATGTAATGTTGATATTTAATAAACCAATACCCAAAAATAATGTGTATGCCATAGCTTGCCTAGCTTACTTTCTTAGCTTATCTACCTAGATACCTAACTTGCTTAGGTTTGGTAGGGCATTTAGCCTATCTACCTAGGTGATAAGCCTACCTAGTTTACTTACCTATTAGTAGTTGTGATATCATAGTCATATAATCATGACTAAAATCACGTATGACTACCTATATGACTCCATGATTAGGTTTGGACATTAATTGCAAAATGTCCTAGTCATGGATATTACATTTGGCATAGTGCCTCAAAGCTCAAACCAAACCTTTGCAATGGAAACATGTTGATGGGTGATGAGAAGTAAAAGCTCATTAATCCTCTAAGAAGACAATTACAATTCTTCAATTCAACTTACAAATATCACAAACCATCAATTTTGTGATGTATGTTGATTAAGGTTCATGCATCATTATTCATTTAATTGTTTCATTTTTCTTCCAAAAGATAACAAATAAACCTTCAAAGCATTGGTTACACAACTTTAATGAATCTTTATCTTATATGGTTTTATGTCACATTGTTCAAGGTGCTATTATTTTGATATATTTGCAACACATATATTGAAACAAGTTTAACATATTGAAAAAAAATCAAAATTTGAATAAAAAATATGAAAAACGAAGCCATGCTTACACTTATCGTGACATGTGTTACAACTATATTGTCCAACTATTTTAACTAGTTTTAGTTTCATCCATTGTCAAACCTTTCCAAGAATTCAAAAGCATTTACCATAGACTAGCATATGAGAAAGTTGTAAAATGGTCTCCATCATATTTGAACCTTGTTTCTCCCATTCAAAGGATCAATCTTGAACTAGTCCACCACATGTCCATTGAAAAGTATTAGATTTCAAGCATAAATAGAAAAGTGTATTGCAAATATGAGTGCATTAAAAAAGATATGTGGAAAACTTTTCGCTTTGGACAACTTGTCCTCGAAGAATGTTGAGCTTGACATAATGAAGTTGTTGCATTTGTTTGGTGCTTCTCCTTGAGCCTTGGCTTGGGAATTGTTATGGTGCACATGCCGGAGTACAACATGTTAACTTCTTTTCCATGCTTGGATCTACTTTATTGCTACAAACAACATTCAACGGTTTGTAGTGCCATGTGCCATTCACAATTTAGCACTTGATAATGGTTTTAAATTCTTGACTTTGGCAACCTTTTGTTTGATTATACTTTGTAGAAGAACAAGAAAACAAGGGATAAAATTTGACAAACCAAAGGAACTAAGTAGTAAGAATTGGTTATGCAGTGGACATCAAAGGAAATCGACCAAAATGGAAACAGATTGAGAGATTTAGGCTGTTCAAAGATCCAATAAAACAATTATAAATTACATAATTGACTGAAGTGATTGCTTGTATATTCTAGTAGGGATCAAGTAAGCTACTGTAAATCTTCAGTTGAAAGCCACGTTTGTAGCTCATCTGGCAATCTTTCACGGTTTACATCAGTGTTGGTCTGGCATATAGGCCAACACCTGGTATCAACAATGGTATCAAGTGCCAACACTCGTAGCAAGGACCCTACCAGACTGGTACAACATGAGGAGATACCATCCTGATACCAATACCAGCCTGGTAGGCACCTGAGGAAATACTAGTCTTGTACCAATTGGACGCTTGCATGTCAATACCAGGGATATACCTGCCTCATGCCAGCCAAAAATCAGTCTTGGACCCACCCAATACCAGCAGTATGAAAAGCTTTTTAAAAGTACCCAATACCAGGACCAGCTGGTATGCTCAAAAGTTGATACCAGACCAACGCTGGTTTGTGCTTTGTAGCTCATTTGGCAACCTTTCAGGGATTATATTATTAATATATCTTCATCAACATTTGCAGAGCCCCCTCAGCTAGGCACGAAATCATTGACGACCATGGATTGGGCCACAAGAATGTACTTCTGCTTGAAGCTCCACAGGTGCAACAACAAGTGGCCTCCAGAAACCATCAATACCCAGCATATCTGCAGTTCTGTGGTACAGGTATTGGTGGTCATGTAAAGGAGTTACCAACAACTAAGTTGTAATTGGCATCGTCTAACAGGGCTTAGGGTTTAAGATATGCAATATGCACAGAGTAGAGACAAGTCTGCTGGAACCTTCCAGAATCAAAATTGGTGGAGGTGTAGTAAGTAGTCTGGAGGAGTTCCAAGTTCCAAACTATGACTGTAAAAACTAAAAACATGTCCTAATTTCTCTATACGTGTGCGGTCCTAAATCATGGAACCGTCCAAGGGAGCAATTGAACTGATCATTGTCAAAGCCTGTAGTTTCTGAGCAAAGGTGATGGAATTCGACAGCCGTTTATGCACAACTCCACCTGGTCATTAAAGGAGAAGGAATGTGGGTATATTGGTCGCGACAGAAATTTCGTTGGTCATCCCCCATTTTGACTCCTTGAATTGCTAAAATGCAGTCTGTTCTCCCTGAATGGACTGCTGCAGTGGAGGAAATCTCACCGCTTCCACACACCTCAGTTTCGCAGCAGGGCACAGAGAGAAAGATGTACAGCTTTCTAGATTTCTCTCTCCACTCACGTAAGACTACCCTTCGCCAGTCAGAAGGGTGAACACTGACAAATTCTCGCCTGTCACTAGTTAACATTTAACCAGACATCTGGGTGACACCACGAAGTGGGCCGGTGGTCCCCACCCCTGGTATGTAATGTATTTTCCACCGAAATCTCCTGACTCTGGCTCCAATTTCAAGCAGCGGTTGCAACAACGACACCCAACCGTTGGACCCTCTGACATAGCCTGCTTTGCCAAGTCCAAAGTCCAAAAACAGGACTACTGTATAACTCGATTGCCTCTGGTCATGAGTGCCTGCCCCCGCCTTCCAGTCTAAGTGGGGTAGTGGACTCTCCGGCACAATATTCTAAACTGGGAGTGGGTGGTTCCTTAGGAACAGAGTGTCCGCATCAGAGTGGGCCCCTTACAGTGGCCCTGGGCCCCTCAGAGTGGGCCCATCAGAGTGACTACCTAGGTTGACAAAGGATGGCCCAGATTCTGGGGTACTGGACCTATGAACAAAAGGAGTAGGGTTGGCAAGAATAAATCTGGGGCCGACCTGGGACCAGTTGCAATACTCAGATGCACGTCCAAAAGATGGGTTGGGCCACACACATCCTGACTGCAACCTCCAAAATCTTTGCCTGCAGGTGTCACTTGGTCTTTTGATCTCTGGATGGTTTTCAGCTTCTACCTACCACGCTGTTTGCTTGGCTCCAACTTTTTGTTTCTGATTGTCGGCCTTGAACTAATAGAGCATGTTGCCTGGAAGACGCTAAAATGCCCCTCACCTCTTTTGGGGGGGAGGCGGGGGGGGGGTGGGAGAGGTCATTGTTTTTTACCTAGGCCATTGGCAAAGGCATCAATTGAGGGGACAAGCTAAGTACCTTACTTTCCATTTTATTCTTATTGTGTAATATACATATTGCCAAGTTTTCTATTGACTACAAGTGGTGGCCTTGAGAGTACAAATACTTGGATTCTGGTCTAGTGGACGAACCCAATTTTTAACAGGTAAAAAAGATGAGTAGACAAGGTGCTCTTACCTGACACATCCTCCAGGGAAATCAACCAGGCAAGTGTTGGAATCCCGCGGCCCCCCTGGCCGGAAGATGTTAAATTAGCCACATGTCTCTTTATTGCAGGCAATACGTTTGTACTGCCTTTCTTTCTTTTTTCCCTGACTGCCCATTTTCCAGAACAAGGTGTGTCTGGTGCTGCCCAGAGACACTTTGGGTGCAGTTATGCAGCTTTTGGGCCTCTGGTAGACACAGCATTACATCGGCCCAAGGGCAGACAAAGACATGCCTGCAATAAAGACATGTTGCTGATTTAGCTCCTTTCCCCATCCCCTCCCCGCCTGCGTCCCCCAACAAGTCCTTTCTTTCTACCTACCAACTACCTCTCTGCTCCTACCCTGTTGAAAGCTTTTCAAGAAAAAGTCACAAGGGTACAATTTCCTCATTTCCCAATAACAAACATTTTTTAAAGAAAAAAGACATAGATATCTAACTTAGGTAGCTTCTAAGCTTGAGTGAATCAAATTGATTAACTGGAGCTCAGGTATCGCAGAGGTGTTCGTCTCCGTGACAAGAATTTTATTTGATGGTGATAAGGCTAGGTTTACAAGAATTTTATTTGACGGTGATAAGGCTAGGTTTACAAGAATTTTATTTGACGGTGATAAGGCTAGGGTTAATGTTAATGGCAAGCTTTCCCAGGAGTTCTTCATCGAGAGACAAGGGTGCCTAGTGGAACGTTACCTATTTTTTATTATAAACGAACTGCTGAATGACGATTAAAGCTCAGCAACCAGCAGGGGAGCTCCGAAGGATTAAGCTTTCAAGGAGCAATAGCCGATAGCTCAATATGCCCACGATACCAACTTTACAATCAAAGCTATGCGAGCTGCCACTAAAAGACTGGCCCTATTGCTAGATTCCATTTGCTATGCTTCTGGGCTTGAAATTAACACAAAGTTAGTGGCCTTCTGAACAGGGGCCAAGAGTGAGACAAGGCCATGATGAACACAAAAGTTTAATTGGATGTAGGATTTGTTAGATTTTGTATCCAATTGTTAGGGACCCCATTTGGGCTATCACTTGATTTAGCAAATGCAAATAATTGAGAAGATTTAATGTAAACCGAAGTTTTGATCCTCTACCAAAATTTTCTTGCCTAGGTGGGTAGTAGTGATTAATAATATCCTGTTATTGTCTCTACAATATTTCGTTATCATTTGGGCGGGAACCAAGAAAGGAATTGCTAGAATCAAGCACTAGTTCCTATACTCACGTAGCCAAGGTACTTTAGCGTTAAGGGCTTGCAAGATTTGTAGAATCTAGATATTGGAGGAGGTCATTCACAAGATTGGATTTGTTCAAGTTGGTGTGATTTTTGGGGTTGACATTGATTCCACAATCTTGTGTTAAAGGACAAAGCTCATGATTAGAATTTGGGGGCTTTGCATTTGCAATGGATCATCATAATTTTATAATGTGTGTTCAAAGGCATATGAACATTAGGTGTGTAACTTCATAAGAACACAATGTCCACTGTTGTGTGTAATGTTCAATGTAATGTCTTGAATTCCTTGAATCCTTTTGGTAAGTAACGGTATATATATTTTTCTATGTGCATTGCATGACCACCAAGGTTTGTAATGTGCATTTTGGTTATAAATGTTTCTTTTGTGATTCCTTAGCAAATTCATGTTCAAACTTATTTTTCATTTTAATGTTGTTGAGTGCATTAAGGTTTAGACCAAGGCAATCCTTGATTGCAAGCTCATAACCTACATTCCACCTCTAAAAGAGCCTATAAAATAAAATAAAATGTGAGCACAAAGGTTCAAGGCATTTCCAAAACAAGGTTGTTCACCTTCCTTCAAGCTAAATTAGTAATAAATGCAAAGGGCAATGTGCACCAATTGTGATGTCAATTTGCTTAGAGGTTGAAGGCAAGGAAAAACTCTTAATTCTCAAACTTAATAATTTGTTGAAGCACATAAGTAGGTGCAAAGGCAAGGTCACCATCCAAGTGTTTGAAGTTGGGTATTTTTACTTCGATCTCAAATGCCAACAAACATGTAATGAAAGGATTTGCAACAAGTTTGAATGTCCTTCCATTTTGGAAAATTGATTGTTTATGAACTTTTACATGAGAAGAAACAAAAGTTTATCTAGTTTGTTATGATTTACCATCTTTTATCTAGGGGTTGATTAATGATACAATTTGAAGGTTTGAAAGACTCATTCATGGTGCTTGAGGTCAAACACACACTTAAAAAACATTGAAGTGATTTTGCAAGTTGAGAATTACTAAGTGCATGAATGAATTGTTGTTGAAGTCTACTTGGAATGTTGTAAACATGGAAAAAAAATTATATGTTAGTGCAAATGAGATCATTTTAATCAACAACAATTCTTGGATTTGTTTATGCTTGTATGTCATTTAAGGATGAAAAATGATTTAACTTTTGGTTTGTGTGGAAAAAGAGGGTGTACAAGGCATTACAATATTGTGCTTTAGTTGATGTTGAATAAAAGAGACACTTATGTGGGTGTGTCTACTATTGATTAGCTTCATTTATGATTGGAGTACATTGTTTTGTTCATCGAACAAACTTGGTAGTGCTAGTGTTATCGGAATTGAGTTTGGTGGTTCACTTGGAGGCTTTGTTTTAGGCTTTGCATGGGTTTTTTCCTCTTTCACCCAAATTTTTTTTTGAATTCCAAAAATCATGTGATGTGTTCATTATAAAGAAATTATTGTTGTGAAGACAAGGTGGATTGACATGTTGTTTCTTGCCAAATGTGTTATGGAAAAGTATTGGCTTCAAATTATGAAGACGCATGTCAATTGTGCAAAGAATAACATCACTAATGAAAATTTGAACCTCTTTTGTGATTTGGAGTTGATTGTGGGGTTGCATGCCATTTGCCACTTTGGTGTGTGCGCATGTTGATCAAGTTTATTCAATCTTGGGATGTTTTAATGTGTGATTTTATTAATGTGATGAAGGTTTACCAAGTTGAACTTAATCTTTTCACATTGATCTTTACACAAAATTCAATGACCCAACTTTTGAACTTTTGATGAGCTAAACATTCTTGAGACATTCATTAACAATGATTTGCCCATGAATTGGTGTGCAAACTTAAATAGTGAAAAATCTAATTGTCTTGTGATTGAATTTGTGGATCCCAAATATTCTATCAATCAACATTGCCTTATAATAAATGAAGTGAACCTAATGTTGAGGTTAGACTTTTGAGTTGTGTAGGCTCATGTGAAAAATTATTGTGAGGATTTTGCAAAGTCTTTGGTTTAAAAACTACAAGGTAGATTCTTGGACCATGACCTAATGTTGGCTTTAGGTGCGATTTACCTTAATTTTTGAATTCATCATCCCAATAATGTTAAAAATATTTTCCACTAGCATTTGCCTATCATCAGGGTAACATAATATGTTTTAAACACAAGGTGGGAAATCATTGGGTTTGGTGAAAGCTTTCCTTGATTACCAGTTTTGAATTTGTAGTGTTTTTTTTTTAAAGATGACCACAGCTACAAATAATGAGTATGTTTCCAAGGGGCATTATTTTGTTAATCCTATCATTTAATTGTGGTTTTAAATCACTTCTTTTACCATCTTCAAGCACAAGCTTTCAAAATTCATAAACTTGGATTAGATAACATATGTTCAAGTCCTTGGGTTTTTTATTTAACCACCCACTTGGATTTGTACATTCAATTTTATGTGCAACAATTTTACACCATTGATAACTTCACCTTTGAAACAACCATCTCCCAATGGAAGAGCACAAAGGTTCAATATTGTGTTGAATTTTTAAGCAAATGGCATGTTGGTGAATTTTGGATTTTGAAGGTAATTAGTTTTTTCTTTGTTTAATCCCCATTTTAATGGGGCAAGTTGCATTTCTATAGGTTTTCCCAATTTCAACTTAATGTGAAGAATTTCAACATTTATTTTGAATATTTTTTTCTTTTGTCAATGTTCACACAAGCTTATTGATGGTCATCCTTTTTGTTTCAAATTTGTTTTGCTACTTATGAGCTCCATCATCCTTGGTGTGCAAGTTTATTGTTCAATTATGGAATAATATATATTAAAGCATGGAACGAATTGTATCTACTTGTTTGCTAAATTTTTTTTTGAAATTGCAATTTGGTCATGCTTCAATGTTTTTATATGCATTGTGTAGTTTGCACTTGTGTAGCTCTTTGGCTTGTTTTTTTAATGTTATACTTGTTGTTGGAATTTGGGGGTTGGGTTTGAGGTTGTGGGTGCAAGACATTGTTGTTGCACATGGGCAAAATCTCTTTTGAATTGGGGTTCAACGCCCTTAACAATGATTCAACTTTCAAAGTTATAATGAAATTAAAAGGTTTCAAAAATCTAGATTTTGGCATGTTCATTTGCATGTTGATTTTTGTTAATCATTTGTGAAGATTTCCATGTGTTCATTGATATTTAAGGTGACATTAATGGCTAAAGTACACATTTGTCTTTGCTTAGATAACCAAAGTGCTTTGGAGAAAAAACTTTGAAAAATTGCCAAAAACATTCTTTGAGATAAACCATGATAATCAATTACATAACTATTTAGAATCTTGTTAGTTAATTTTTTCATCTCCAAAGTGATTCAAATAATCATATTATGCAATATGTTTAGTTGATTATAACCAAGATAAGTACTTTGCAAAATTGAAAAAAATTTGTGGTTTCCAAGGGTCCTTAAGGAAAGAGAAGGGAGGACATTAAATACCCCTAATGAAATTTATTTGGGAATATTTATATGGTTATTTGAACACTTTTGAACATTGTGCAATTTGAGTCCTCCATGAAAAATACTTGTCATGTTGAAAATAAACAAATTTTGTACAATTTTTTTGTCTTCACTATGTTTGAACTGAGAATCTAATTAAGGGAGTAGGACATAAAATCCATCAATATTATTAGTCTACTTTCAATTATATAGGATTGTATGATCATTTATTTATATTAAACATTTTTATCAAACGTTAATCAAACCCTGCATAGAATTGTACAAGGCATTACATTAATGTCTAAATAAAATTTGTTAGGAGACATTTAACATCTTATGAAATGAAAAATGAACAACCATGTTGTCATTGTTAGGAAAAAAATTCTACTAAGAGGTCAAAAAAAGAAATAAAAAGCAAATTTTTATCAATTTCTTTTGGTCCCGTAACATCATGCTCATTAATGAAGTGAAATGAAATGTTAAATACCCCTTAATGATTTTTATAAGGCATGTCTTTAGGCTTGTCTTATGTCATGCATGGTTTTGCATAAAACTATGTTGTTTGATTATTCATGTTTTACAAAAAGGAAATCATTTAATGTGTTATGCATGTTATGTTTTATGTTGAATTCAAACCCAACACCTTTCATGAGAAAGAAAATGCCAACTAGCAGTACATTGAAAACATTGAAAACAAACATTTAAAAATAATATTTAACGTATGTTGCGAGGCAAAGCAACCAAACCTTGTAACAAAAATTACGTTTTGAACATTATCGGCAATTTTTTATATTAGATAATGTTTGTTAACTGGCATTTAACATCTTCCTAGTGAATGGACCATCTTAATTTGATAAAACATTTTTAGAAGGGAATGCAATTGTGAAATAACAACTATGGCAATTCCTATTATTAAGCAAGGTAGTTGTTGGCATTGGTCATATGGAAGAGGCCACACATGATATAGAATTTGAACAATAAATTTTGGTTCGAATTTCACCCAATGTGTAAGTGACATTTGAAACTATGTGTGCATATGATGGATGGGCATGTGTCATAAAAGTGCATGCATCTATGACAAGTTCTACATCTAGTAAGGGAATTATTTTGTTGAATTTTGAACTTGCCATAAAGACCAAAGTCATTACAAGATGAATTGTTTTTTTGTTTTTTCACATGAAGATTTCCCAAATGATAGGCCTTCAGCTACATTCATGGTATTCAGAAGCCCTTGATGAGAAGAGGTGAAACAAGGCAAATTTGTAATGTTTAGCCCTCCAATAGTTATTGAATTTTGAATATTTTTACCATTAAAAACTACTCAAAATTAATTTTGAAGGAAGTTAAGGGTGTGGTCTGGATAACATTGGAAAATCCTTTGAGGATGAATGCACAAAGGTCATGGTTTTAGATATTTTAAACCCGTGGTGCAAGAGTTATTGAATTTCGAAATTTTTTTAAATTGGAAAATCAATAGATTGGTTTGAAAACATGTATATTTTGTAAAACTACATTACAATATGTGTTTAGTGGCACATGCCACACCAACTCTCTTTTTTTGTGCGAATTGTCACCAAAATGTGAAAAAGGAATATTTTGTTACAATGCTTCTTTTTTTTGGAAAAAAGTCTCCAAATTGTGGGAAATTTTTTTTGAAAAATTCTCACCACATTTGGACTTTAATATTTGTTTTGTAGCATTTTTAAAACCAATTTTCTTATTATTTAAGCAAAAACTAAAAACATATTGCCATTTGATACTAAATCCTTTTTGAGATCAACAAGTTTTGGTGCAAATTTTGCCAAAATGCTGAAAATAAAAAGTGAGTATTTTGTCATAACTTCATATTTTTCTGGAAACATCACCAAAATTCCCAAAAAAAGAAACCTTTTTCCCCACATTGAGACTTTGATTTTAGTTTGGTAGCATTAAAAATTTTTAAAGAAAGACTCTTTAGTTGAGTGATTTTTTGGGGTGTGGATTTTTGTCACGTGACAAGAAATGTTATTGGAAATTTTGGAAGTTTTCGTTTTTAAAATGTAAATTCGACTAATATTGCTAAATTTTTGGAAAAAATTCATCAAATTTTCGACAGCATAGAATTGAAAAGAAAGAAACTTTGATTTAGATAGGTTCTAAAAACCTGTACCCATTTAATGCTAAACCCCTCTTGGGATTCTATGCAATAACATGACAGCAGAGAATTGAAAAGGCGTCACTGCTTGGGATGCTAGCTAATCTTGCAACATCAGAAAATTGAAAAATAAATCACTGGGGCACACTAGTCTTCTCTAATTATTGTTGTTAAAATATAATAAGAAAGGACAGCAAACAAACTCTGTCAATGAAAGGAAATGATGGAACAAATATATATATTAATCAATTCTCCTCCCTCATCGGCAGGAATGTCATTGAGAGGAAAGTGGGTACGCGGGGAGATCACTGACAAGTTTTTAAGTTGGAACAGTGCTGATTCTCATGGAAACAGGGTTGGCACCAGATTGCACTTGAAGCAGACATGATAAATTTGAAAGGTAACTAACTAGTAGGTAAGCGAGGAACGAATTCAGAATTTATTGTCCACAAACTTAACAAGTATCCAGAAGAATATTTTGCTTTAGTAATCACACTGGGTCCACAATTTGCAAGGATTCCCACCTTTTGGTTTGAGCACTTACTTTATGTAAGGACTGCTTACTTCATGGGAATCAACCCCCAAAAACTTTGTGCCTGAGAAATACATCCAGAGTACCCTCAGCCAACACGCAACATGCGCGATGTATGCATGGTAGGTGGGCAGGAAACAGTTTTTCACAGGATTCCACCTCCCTAACTAACCATGGTGGTTAGATGAGTTTCTGTCTTACTACCTACCTTCTAACAACCAAGTAACCCTTATCCATGTACTAACAATCTCCATGCGTCGATACACCTATTATCCACTTTCCTTATGGCCTATCCTCTACCACCTATTATCCTACCTGCCTCATGACCTATCCTTTACAAGATGGGTGAAACGGTGACATTAAGGCCGTGGTGCTTCACCTGAAACTAAGTATTAGCACACTTCCAATAAATGCTGCATTGGTGGCTGTTAGTTCAATCTGGCACAAAAAAAAGCCTTTATTATATTATAGTAGCAATAATAATCAGCAAACAATTGGTATAGTTCCCCATTTGGCTTATTAGTTGTTAATTATAGTGTTGGCCAAGCATATGATTTATCATATACCAATCCTCAACATTATTTCAGTGACACTGTAAATTTGTCATTTGTTTTGAGACAGTTTAGTGTGACATGTGGGCAACGCAAGTCCTTGAGCAGACCGACACCAAAAGATGTCATGTTTTGGTGCCAGCCCAATGCTAGTTTCGACACCCAAAAGCATTGTTCACTGAAACATTGTGTCTACTAAAACATGACAACTTTCAAGGCCCATCACCACATGTTTCAATGCCCAAGCAAGGAGACACCTGAAACCTACCACAAACTTTACATGTCAAGTTTTGGTGGGTGGCCCAGCACAAGTTTTGATGCTCGGGTAGCCTGAGCCCTAAAACATATCACCCACCAAAACATGTAAAGTTTTGGGAGCTATGTTTTGGTGCCATGTGCCCATGCTCCATGCAAAACCCGTCCATGCCCCATTCATAGCACATTACACATTTTTTGGCTTTCGATCATTCTCGTGTTTTTTTTTCCCAAACTCAAATCTGCCACTATTATATTCATTGTTGTTCCTTTGTCATAGATGTTAACTTAGGGTTTTGATATCAAAACGAGCTCATGGCAATGCTAGAGAACCTCTACATCTTCATTCCCATTGTCTTATATGTAGCTTCCTGCGGTGCCGAAGAACTTCTATATCTTCACTCCCATTATTTTATTTGTAGTTTCCTTCTCTTTCATTTTTCCCTTCGAAACACAACATTCTTATGTATGAATAGTCTTAAGAACATGTAGCACGTCTTGTTTTACTTGTTGAAGCTTCTTGTTGTTTACAGGTTCACAATGGTTTATATATGGTTTTCTAATGATTGACACATGTTGTGCCAAAGGTTGAAAAGTTGCACGCTGAATATTTGCTCACAAAAAAAATGAATTGTCTTTTTTTATTGTGTTCATTTCTCGCATTGTTTGTTTGGGGTTGCATTGTCTTGTTTCCGTTTGTAAGAAAACTTCCTCAAGGCTTGTAATGGGTTCCTATAGAAATCAAATTTTTTATACACTACGATTTGTTTCACTTTAAGCTACAACTAGTTCTTAGAAACAAATACAAAAAATGTTACTCGTTGTGTTTTTGACTTAAGCTACTTGAGTCCGAATCCAATATGAATTCACAAATTATCGTTTAAATTTTTTTGATGTAAAGTTTAAACATAATAGTTTACTTGATTATGGTTTGTGTTCCAAAAACTAAACAAATTATCAAGTTAAAACTAGATAAAATGCTACAAAATGGTTCTATCATGTTTCAATTTCCAATTTTAACCACACTTGTATGTTCCAACAATATATATTACAATGCGAATCCAAACATTTTTGCACATGTTCTTGTTGAAGTAAAAAGTTTCTAAATTACATGTTTTTGTTTATTTTTGGTTAACATTTTTTAGCAACATTTGATTGACCCATTTAGGAAACTATTTATAAAAAATATGGGTGACAAGTTATGATCTTGTTGTGCTCCTCCCATAGCTCTTGGGGGTTCCTTGATAATGTTTTGGGGTTATCCCAATGTTATCTTCAAACATCCAAATTCATTGGGAAGTCTTGCAAAAATGTAACTTTTCAATGAACTTACAACATTCCTAAATAAAAGTTACATGATTTTTCTTCTTGTTTCTAGTTAAGTGAGGTGATCCAATGGAATTTAACATTTGAAACATGGCCAACTACACTAGCATGTATAAGTTACATGTTTCAACATGTTTCTAGATTTATTGTTTATACACATGTTTCAATTGTCAAATCACGTGATAAATTCAAAAATCATTTGATCTAGGTTTTCAAAACCCATGTTTTTAATTATTTTTTGTATTTAAATATGTTTTTTTAAATTCTAATAATCAAAAGGAAGTTCAATTGTAAAAACTTTTAAGTGATCGACCAAAGGCAAGTGGATGTTTGAAAGAAATGTTATGGTCTATCCCATACATTGCCTTCAAACATCCAATTGCAATTGATTGACCCTTATTTCCAATATATTTTTGGCAAAGGATGACTTTTAATGTTATTGCAATGCTCCTCCCACAACCGTTGGGTGTTCTTGGATAATGTTTGAAGGTTACCTTGATCTTAGCCTCAAATATCCAAGGGCATTGGGTGAAATTTTCTGACTTGGTTACATCAATGACTCTCTTATATTGATACACAAAGGTCGTTTTTGTTCATCTTTTGGGTCAAGCAAGGTGGCTAAAGCAAAATACCCCCAAAATATGACATAATGAATAATAATAAACATGTTTCAATTAAACAAAAGCTCCTTCAATTGATATTTGGATGTACAAGAGATCTTTAAATATGTCTAGTGAGAATAATTAAACTATCGTGTGAACAATCTAAACATGTTTATATTTTAACTGATGTGTATTATAAATATTGAAACTAGAGATTACACATATTGGAGGTATTTAATTTGTTGCATTTTTCACCTTGTGAAAGCCATGTGGCTAGGTTATTGGCCTAATGAATTTCCTTGTGAACATCCTCCATACATGTACATAATTTTCGTGGCTAGTTGCTCAGAAACTTTGTCATAAACATTTTCATCACCATCCCATATATTTTATAATACTACAAGCAATTAGAATATCCCCATCATTCAATCACTATTTGCATCTTTACATCTATAGTCTTGAAATTTCTTCTTTCTACCATCGGAAACACATTGAGATCTAGTGGTGTTCATGAGTGTTGTTAGTAGTTGTTTATCATATTTTTTATGAAATTTTGTTTCAACATTAATTCATTCAATTTTTCCAATAATCAATTTCAATGTTCAACTTCAGCCACTATTCATTTTAACACTTGTATTGTTCCACAATTTATTGCAAATAATGGTATTCTTCTTTTCAGTTGTTGATTCATCGTTTCTTTCAACTATCATACATGTTTCGTGGTTTTGAGGTTGGCCCTGTCATCCAATGATTCATCGATTGTTTAAAACTTTGTTCCTTAAATCCTATGGCAACCAAGCTCACTTGCTTGGAGTTGCATCTTCGAGGTTTTAATAATTATGTTGATAGCAAGTTTTCAAGGGTTATTAAATCCATTGTCAACAAATCATTGAGTAAACTTATGAAAAAATGTTTTAGAATCGGCTTTTTCAAACTTGCACACTCTTTAAAAAAATCCATGGCATATGTGAACATTGCTCAATGGTAGTCTTCCATATTCTCCTTCAAAATGTTTACAATTTGTTAAGTATTGCAAGAATTTTTTTGTCTATTTTCGCATTCACCCATTGCTAGGCCACCCGTTCATTTGTTTTGTCAATTGTTTTTTTCCATTATGTTCCCCATGTTTTGCTTTCTAGCAAATGCTCGAGGGGGAATCATCGAGTGTCATCTCTTGGACATTCCCAAGGTTTTGTTGTCATTTCACATATTCTATCTAATATGCTTGAGATTAGCATATATTCAATCATTGATTCCAATGTGTTTGGTGTGAAAATTGGTGGCAATTTTCCTCTTGCCATTGTAAAATAGAGGCTTGTTGTATAGATTGGGCAAATTAGTAGTATAGGAAAAAAATGCAATTTGATTATGCAAGTAACAAGAATGGTGTTAGACATAAGAGGTTGAAAAAGTGAATGAAAATAAAAAATAACTTGAACTAGTGTGAGCAATGTGAAGTCTTGTGGGTTGTTTCATATTGTCTTTGTTCCTAATGGGCTCTTGGTGGTGAACAATTAGTGCTTGGATTGGCACATACCTCTTAGTGTGTCTATGGGATTTAATTTAACATTCTATATGGTTTAGATATTGTAGAACTTGAATATATTTCATGTTGAAGAAATATGAAATATGGCTTTAAATTGTGACTTGAACATTTCATTTGTCAATTTGTTTTGAAAAAAACCAACATAAATTATTTCAACCTTATTTCTTTTGTTCAACTTTTTGCAAAAATAACATTTGTTGGCAACATTAAGAATAAAGTTCATCCTTTTTTTCATCTGTAAAGAACATTCATCCATGGACACGTGGCAAAATATTCCTTCACGTCAGCAAATATTATATCCTATGTGTCAAAAAAATATTATTTTAATATTTTATCGACATGGACATAATATTCTAAAAAAGATTTGGTCATGTTTATCATTGTGGAAATTTGGGGTTTAATTCCTTATACTTACAACTTATGTGCATGCTTAGAAAGCTAGGGTAGGTAGGTCCCAAGTAGTTTCGACTAAATTAATTCGGTGAAGTTTTAGGTCGAATTAGGTAACATAGGATAAGCTAATACTTACCTATTTAAATGTCTTTTTTGACCTACCTACACCTATTTATTACCTACCTACCTATTAATTAAAATAATAATAATCCAATTTTTAAAAAATTAGGTATAAATTTGATCCAATCAAATGGTCCATTGTTTACTAGTCAAATAATCAATCACTTTATCAATCAAAACAACAAGCTCCAAATTGACTACCCAATCACATTGACAAGTCCAAATTGACTTGTTCAAATTGATAAGGTGGTATTTTTTATGCCTATAATTTTGGGTTTTTTTACTGAAAAACCTAATAAAAGACCACAAATTGTAGTAGTGCAATCAAAATGACCACTAGTTAAATTAATATTGAACTTGTCAAAATTGATTTTTCCAAAATGATGAGGTGGTCCTTTTGACATTTGTCCAAAAGTGGTATATTTTTACTAGATTCCTAAGTCAAATCAACCTATTTTCTTACTAACTAATGCATATTGTTGAATTCCATATTTTAAAATGTAATTATTTCCTTATATCATACACAACTATAGGTTTCAATAACATCTATCCAAGCGCATGTTTTCTTGGTGTTGAAACACAACCGCATAGCTTGAATTTAATGAAGTAAGATTTTTTAATTCTCTTGTTTTAAGAAATCATTAGGTTTTGAATGCAATTGAATAGGTCTTGTTTCTTTGTTATAGTTGCATAATGTTTTGATGTCAAGAAGGTAAAAAGGATTTAGCAACTTCAATTGATTTAAAATGGAAAACCCGTTGATCATAGCTTGGTTGGCAATATGTATGTTTCCTTGTGCTATAGATATTACAGTCATTGGGTCAATGTGAAGGACTATAAATTTCATTTTGAAATTGAATTCATGATGATTCTAAATGTTGTAAACAAATTTGTTACAAGTTTTTCATAATTTTCCCTAACATGTTGAAATACAATTTCCCATGCCATGGGCATGCCACACTATAATCATGAACAAATTCTAGAGTTTATCATGAACATCAAACCCAAGTGGCATGCAATTTCATTATGTTGTGTTGTTTTGTTGGGGTTCCTTTATAGTTTGCCAACATATTAACAACTACCATGCATCCTATTTTTCATGTCATTTTAATTGCACAATTTCTTGTGTTCCCCATTACTTAAAATAAAATTTATGTTGTATTTGAATAAGAACATGATATGTTCAATGAATTATGGGCTTTAAATATTTGAACGTATATGATGAAACCTCATATGTACCAAATGTAATTTGGAGGAAGATATAAGTTATGAACAAAAATGAACAAATTTCAAAAAGTTCATACAACATCATTTTGACTATTGATACCTTTGTGAACTTTTTGTTGTACATTTGCATAATCTACAAATAAAGGAAATGTGCTCTTACAATCAAAACTTGCATATACCTTGAATTTGCTTGCCTTATGGTATTCCCACATGAGACAATGAAGATTGGGTATAATAACCATGTGCCAAGCAAAATGCAAAAGTTATATTTGTGGTTTTTAATCCAAATAATGGTGTCTTAAAGCATTCAACAATATATTGAAAGTGGCACTACCCATATATGAACTTGTTAAAGGGCTTTCCAATCAAGCCAAGTGCTAAACTACATATACAAAAAAAATCTAATTATTCATTAGTTAAATGAAACAAAGAAAGTACAAAATTACAAAGGCCAAATATTTTGTTTGCTTTGTTTGTTCCCATGAGTCGTCATAATCCTTTTGATTGGCACAATAGTGCAACTTTTTTATGGTTTGGTGGATCACACAACTTTGGCATATGTGCCTAATTATACCATCCCACTCATTTTTATTCCATGATTCAAATGATTCAATAGCTTTTCATAACTTGTGACTATCTTTTCTTGGATTTTTTATGAGAAAATTATTTATTATAAATGTTGCAACATCTTGCTCACAAGGGTTTCCTTGCCTAATGTTTTTGGGGGAGGCTTTTCATGCATATTTTTAAAGGATTAACAATAATAATTGCCTTCACATCTATTATCCTCACACCAATAATGCAAACACAATACTAGGACCCAACCCCACCTCCTCAGTGTTTGGCTTTAAAGTAGTGGGCTAACCAATCAAGATGTAGTAGAATTAGATTTAATGAAAGTATTTTTTGATTCATCATTTATAGTTGACATGAAATTCTCATGACCTAAAAAAATGTGACATTATACTAGATTGTGTACATGTTTATAAATGAAATTAATATAAAGTACCCATAAGCACTTTTTAAATAATGATTTAAGTAGTGAAAACATTGTTTGCACTCCTTCAAAAGTGTTTTCGAGTACTTTAGATTCATTAGATTTTTTCCAAACTTATACAAATGTTCCCATAATTTATTTGAAACATTATTGGCAAAACACATCAATAAATTTCAAAATAAACTTATTTACCACTTTAAAACATCAAAAATTAATTAGTTGAACATTACACCTTCCATAAGTCCTAGTATTTTGTTTGAACCCAATGACAATGATGTATTGAAAACTTTTTGTGTTAGTGATGTTGGTGCATCAACCATATTACCAACACTTACACAATGCACACCAAGATCAACTATAAGCATGATTGATCAAAAGAGGGAGTCAAAGCACACATTTCACCATGGAATAAGATAAGTGACGTACTTGATTCCGCATTTCTAGTAGGTTCTATTTGTTCTTGATTCCAAATGTGTTAATTGTTGGCCATCAAATAAGTCCAAAAGCATACTCCTCTTCATTGAAGGTTCTTCAAGCAGTATCCCTTTCATTTTCCAAAAGTAGGAGATTTTGGATTGCATATCATTAAGGAATTGTTATCATTAACACAAAAATCACCTCACATATGAAATGGTGACATGACACTTGTTGTGGATTTACTAGGTGAAAGAGTGAGAAACAATCTCTTCACATGTGATGTTGAATGCAAGCAAGTAGCCAAACTTGATGTTTAGGTGTTATCAATTGATGCTTGCAAAACATGAACCCAATGGAAATTGTGTTTGACCAAACTTTGTTCATCATACTTCATTTTTTAAAAGTAACAATAATGACACAAACATTAATTTTTTAAATAAACATCATGAGTTGAATTATATAGCATAGAAATCCAAAAACATTTGCAACCTTCATCATAAAGACATCATAAAGACAAAAGCAACCAATGTGAAGAATAACATGTACCTTTTGGACTTGAATATTGTTTAGAAGTTGTAAATTTTTAAAAAATTTCAACATTAATGATGTCATCCCAAGTTTGTTCAATGTTCTTTTTCTTTACAATTTTAGTCAATTCCTTGTCCAATTTTTGAAATCCCCAACTTGTCCACCACTTAGGATGTAGTTTCACATTATAGATACAACAAATTTTGTTAGATTATTTTACCATTGCACCAAGGCAAGAGAGGATGGAATGTATGTTTGCAAGTTGTGATAGCAACATCCATGCAATGAAACCCTTAATTATAGCATCCACATGGTTCAAAAGAATGATGAATTTGTTCTTCTACTTTCATCCATAAGTTTGTCATAATACAAAATGTGCATAAGTGGCCTAAACATTATGGTTAGGCACCTCTTTTCATTTCAAATGAGTGTAAGCTAAGATGGCCCACTTTGTGAAATGTGGAAACATCACCCAAAGTCCATTTCCTTTGTATTTCTTTTTACCCCAAAAAGGACCTAGTGGTTAAATAACAAAGTCCATCAATTCCAAGTAATAGTTTTTCATTCATTTGTATGCCCAACTAAAGAAATTTGTTTATAACATATGTACATGCACAAACCCAACATCAAATGAATATTTTTCTATAATGATTACCCAAATTTGTAACATTAACAAAAAAACAAAATAAAAATTAAATCCATCAAGAATAAACTACAACTGACATGCTACAAAATCTTTAAATTTTTATTTTATTGATATATTATCTAATTAAAATGAAGTTCCTAATAATCATAATATCAATCATTATAACATTTTTAAAGTTCATACATTATAGTTTACAAGCCCATATATCTTTTAATGTAGTAAGTTAAATGCATAACAAATATTTACATCATATGCATGCTCAAGTTAATAATCTCATATAAAGGATTATCATAAAATTTGGATAAGTGACCAAATTTGCTTAAATTAAGTCACTTATCCTCTAATGAAGTTTTCAAAATTCATGACATAGTGTGTGACTTTAATGACACATGCTAACTAGAGTTGTTACAATTTCAACATGTGTCAATCCATGCAAATGAAATGTATTGACACATTTAGCAAATTCACAATGCCAAAAAAAAAAAAAACAAAACAATATCAGCACAATCACCTACAACCCATGTGAAGAATTCAATGTACATTGTCATTAAAGAAGGATGAATATAAGACTTAAAAGGAAAATTCACTATGAAAAATCACATCTATTGAAACCACACAACCCTGCAACTAAAACTCAAAAACAACTCATATACAACTATTATGTAATTATCCCTTGGGTATTACAATTAATGTGCAACTATCCCCCTAGAAATATAGTGTATTAATAAATAAATTACCACGTTAGAAAATCAATTAATTGTATTATAGTTATAAGTGAGTTGAAAATGGGTCTCTTATATTATAATTTATACACCTCGTATATACATATGTAGTCAACCATGTTTGATTTTTTCAAAAGTTACATTGTAATTTCATGTGACAACTATAAAATTGTTGTAAATGTGCACCTAAAGTAATAACTATGTTGTAATTAGTGTATAATGTACATACATGCAATCATGTCACATGTTCACATTTTCACCACCTATTACGGGATACATTTGCAAATAGTTTTTTATTATGATTTTCATTAATACAATTAATATGGCCATTAGTGCATCACTACTAAAGTACTACTATTCAACTATTTTATAACTATAAACAACTATTTATAATTTAATAAAGATACATATTCATTAGTTAGTTATATCTTCATCATATGTGCTTCATTTTGAATGATTTAAAATGTTATGGGAATGCTACCTCGAGCTCTAGAAATTGTCTTGAAGTGTCAAGGAAAAGGAGTAATGAAAAAATAACAAGAAGATAAATAAGCTTTCCAACTTACAAAACATGTTTTTTTTCCTTTTTTTCCCTCTTTAGACCCCTCCTACTTTCAAACCTTGTAACTTTTTTATTTCTTATTCATTTTAAACAATTTAAAGTGTTATAGGAACACCACCTAAAGTTATACAAATCATCTTTCAATTTTAATAACGATAGAAAAACATATAAATATTTTTTTAGGTGTTCAAAAACTAGCCTTTGTAGTGTTTAGTGGTTTATTATTTTGAGTTCTTGACCCCTTCTATTTTGGGGGGCAATAACTTTCTCAATTCTATTTCATTTTTGATGATTTTTAATGCCCCATATGCGCCAATAGGAAGGGCTCAAATTTTGTTTAGACACCAAAAACAAAACCTTAAATCTTGCTTGCTTTGAACATTTGAATGTTATAGTTGTAATTCAATTGCAACTTAATTTACAACTAAGGAACAACTAAAAGATAATTTAACCCATATATTTTGTCCTCAAAAAACATGTTACAAACTATATAAAAAAGGTTTATTCTCTTATATTTTCACATTAAAATACAAGTGTCATTTTGGGATGAACTTAAAAGAGATTAACCTAAAGGCAAAACATAAAATTTTAAAAATAATTCATGGCTATTCTTTAGTTCATTTAGTCTTGTGTTTTCTTACTTAGGTAAGTAGGTTCTATTTTTCTACCTACCTATGTAGGTAGGTAGGTCATAAGTAGATACATAGGTATGTAGGTCTCTAGACCTACCAACCTAGCTACCTATGGTTATGTATGACTTACCTACCTACTAAAATAAATATTTTTATTTATTTATTTATTCCAATATATAATTAATATGCCATGCGACAAAAAAATTATTGTGCCACATGTCATAATCTCGAACCATCATGAATAATCATAATGAATAATGGAGATCAATATTTCCAAAAAATTATGTCCAACATTTTTTATAATGCCACATGTTAGGTTTTAATATATGGATGACAATTAATGACATCAACATGACATCATGGGTGCAACTATAATGGAGTTGCATAATAGTTGAAAAGAAATTGTTTTAACAAAGTTGCAAATGAATTGCAATGAATTACATTGTATATACGATGAGTTGCAACTTTACAACTCAAAAATTGCGTTGCAAGGCTAGTTGGAAAACACTCCTTTTTTCATAGTGATTGTCAAGGAAATATTTGGGCTGAGAAACTAGTATAGATTATCACTTGGTCATGTAATTGGTTTTATTGTACTTTTACTTTGAAAAATGAAGTGTCAATTGCATATATGCATATTATTTTGATATTAAAAAAAATCCTTTTGATCCTCCATAAGTAGTGCAAACCAATGTTTAATCACTCCTTGAGCTCCTATTTTTTGTCTTCCAAATGTTTCAAGTGTGCCTCGCTAATATTTTTCATGTCATGTTTAAATTTCATTAATTTTTCCATGTACCTAATCTCCTCCATTGATGTAGATCTTATAGGAAGATCCCCCATCTCTAGACATCAAACATTTTAATTCCAACAATGGATCCCCAACATTGCACAAATCAAGTCCTTTTGGTTATTTTGATTTGTAACTAAATGTTTTGATTTGTTTGTTGAAAGTGCTTTTGCAATGACCATGAAATTTTGATTTTGAAGACTAGGCAAAAGTGAAAACACACTATATTGGAACAAAAGTGGCATTTCATGAATGTCCATAATTGAAGGGAATACAAAGGATTTCTTACTAGTTTTGACAAAGTCAAAGGGAAATGGATGGCCAAAAATAATAATTAACATTCATAATAAACTAATTTGGGTAGCTATAATTTATATTTGACCTTTATTGATTTCTTTAAAAAAAAGTTTCCAAATGCACTAATCACAAAAAATAAAGGATTTCCAAGGAAATTCACCTTTCTAATGCAAAAAATTGTCCAAACAAAAAAAAAGATTCAATCTTCAGTTTCAATCATCTATCCATTATATATGTATAATTTTATAAAATATAAACATATCTTGTGATGCTTTTGATGAGTCCACTTGGTGCATTTTGGGAATTATATAAAAAATTGTGTAATGCCTATTAAATTTTTTCATGAATTAAATTTCAGATATTTTGGCATGGAATTTTTACATTGTGTTTTGATACCTAAAGGCATTGTTGATATGACTTTTATTTCATCATTTGCATACATAAATTGAAATGAACTACAATTCAAAATTTAAATGCAAAAATGTATTATGTGACATCCTTTTGTGTTTAACATTTGTGTGTTTCCACATATAATTAATCATATGCTGATTTCATTTCTCATGTGGGAGGATTTGGATTTGACCATGGTTAAAGTTATGTTTTGATTTGGGTTTTGGCAGGCAACACTTTGTATGGAATCAATTGAAATCATTTTGATTTCATCATACATATCAAGGGCCAAAAATTCTACGTTCCTCAAAACTTCAAAACATATGATGTTTGGATCTTTAGATGTATCTTGGACATGGATTGGACAATTAGTTTCAAAACTCCAAGAAAAATTGTATCATTTCAAACTAGCATGGGTATTCATATATCAATAGATTTTTTTAATATTTGTGATATTTATAGACCTGAAAAAAGTATGACCTAACTCGAGTAATTGGGGTGGACACACTAATCATGGTTTAATTATCAGCCTAATTTGGAAAACAATTCAAGTTATGCATAATATCCCAAGTTAATAGTGACATGTATAAATAGATCAAGTCTACCCCCAAAAGGATACATTATTTATGGCATAAAGAAAAAATTATCATGTTCACTAACTACATATTATTGCCCAAAAGAGTTGAAAATACGATGTGCAACTAGATATTTGACGCCATTGTTAGACAAATCATTTGAAATAAAATAGTTAGATTGTTTTGGAATTTTGAATTACAAAAACAAAAGGAATTTGAATTGAAATTTATGGCATTTAAAACAAAAGTTTATTCCATTAAAATAGATTCAACGATGCTTATGACAAATCACTTGATGTTAAAGGAGTATTGATATTTTTCATGAAACATCAAATTGTAAAACATAAAATTAAATGCAAGCCATTTGGAAATTTTTAATTTATTAAATTAAGTCATTTGTGTTTTTATAATTAATGATATTCATGTATTTTCCTACTAGACTATTGAAATATGTTTAGTTTTGGTGTGTTTAATGTTTAATTAAATTATTCAATGTACAATCCTTTATTACATTTGGTTATTTTATCATAAAGGTTGAAATTGTTTTCAATAATAAGTACTATAATTTCTTAGGACCATAACCTTGGGCTCATAATCAAGGCCAAAGGTAAACAAATAATCAAGTCAAACAAGCATTATGGCATGGGCCAAAGAGATTGAAATTTCCACCTAAATAAAAGGGAAAGTGTGTAGAAGCCAAATTATGCATTACCAAGACTCACAACATGCATTCCCATTTTGAGGTGAGAACTTTCAAAAAGTTCCAAATGTTAGATTGAAAATGATGTTTAAAGGGTCAAAACATGTTAAAACATGTGATTTTGATGCCATTGAAAAGTTTTCAATTGTGAGCAATATTGCAACATGTTAGGCTCAAATACCTTTTTTAAAATCCTAATAATTACAAGCTCATTTGAAAGGACACGATCAAAATCCCAAACCACTTAATGTGCAATTTGGAATGGCAAAATTTTACAAAGTGCATGAAATAAAATCCCAATTGATTAGGTTTATCATGAAATAAAAGGTTTCAAAGTTCAAAAAGACCAAGGTCTTTTAATTTTGGAAGTGGAATTTTGGGAACATTGAAAATTTATGAAAGGCCCATGGAAAGTTTTTAATGGTATGACATGAAGGAATAGTTCCTCCTATAAGGTTTGTGTATAAGTTTGTGTCAAGCCATGATTAGTTTTGCTTCAAATTGCACCATCCAATTTTTTTTATTCATTTGATGCAATCTTACATTCCCCAATCTCTTGTCGTTTGGACCCAATATATTTAATGATCATCTAATGTCACATCCTTACATTTCCAATGTGCTAGAATTCACAATGTTAACATTGTGATTATGTTGACTTCACATTGCACATGCAACATAACATACATCATATGAGGCACTCTCATGGTTGTCAACTAATATAAGCATTAATCTTTCAATTCATGTGGCAATGTAAATTGTTGAAACTTTGAACCATTTAAAAGGTCCTTGTGCTTGGTCCAAGTGGCAACAACATCATCAAGATATTAAAATGGCGTATTCTTTTGCATATATGCCTTGGTCAAATGAATTGCAATAAGCTTTTAAAAATGTAGTAAAGAACAAAACTAAATACACAAGGGTGTAGTTGTAGTAAAAAATTGTAGCAAATGTAACAAGTGTTTGATTTTCATGTTATAGTGTCCATAACTATACTAATTTTGCAAATTTTGCAAAACTATATTAATATGACAATGTTTCTAATGTATTATGAAAAACGTGCAACAATTTGGAATGAATATAGTGAATATAAGTATTCAAAACTTTTAAAACATTGGAACCAATGATTTCATTTTCTATAATTTACTAACTTGAAATGCATTAAAAATCACATAATCATGAATAATAATCCAAACTTTTTCATATTTGTGGATTCATGATGATAGTGTTTACACCCACAAATCATCATGAATTCACTACATTAACTCATCACAATCTACAATCTTATAGGAGGAATTATTTTCCCACATAATATATTGTATAGTTTTCCTTGGACCCCCGTTCAAATTGTTTTTTGAAATTCACAAAATGCAATTCCCAAAATTAAAATGTCCCAAATTGTCACATCATAGACATTTAGCAAATTCAAATATCTAATGACATCTTCATATAGATATGTTTAAACAAATTTCCAACACCATATCAAGATTATGATGCAAATGTGATTTTTTCTCTTAATTGTCTTATGGAAATTTGTGTTGTTACTTTTGTTGTTACTAACATTCTAACAAAGTTGCTAATGCTTCTTGTGGGAAAACACACATCTTGCATTACTCTAAATTCTTAAATATTAGTGGGCTTTAGAAATATCCAAACCATTGTTATTGACAATTCTCCCTATCACTATGAAAAAATTGTGTCCGCGGAAATTGCACTAATTTACAACTACATGTCCATACCAACTACATTACAACTAGGTTGCAACATAGGAAAATGACTGGTTCAACATGAGTTCCAGGGAAATTTCAAGGGTTTGGAATATTTTGAATGTATTTTGGTTGGCTATACAATTTTGGTCAATGTGCATTGACTTCTTATTTTATTTTTTTTTATAGTTGTAATATGCAATTTAACACTATAAGAAAAACATGTATTTTCAACTAGTCTTTGCAACTAAATTTTAATCACAAACAACATTTGTGATTAAAATCCCTTTAGTCGCCTTAGACAAGTCACATGTGATATTGGTTACAAATACGAGAGATATTGGATGAAAGAAAAAATCAACAAATGCAAGTTCATCCTTTGACTCCATTGTATACATATTGTCATATGCAATTAAAATGTGATTATTTTGGTCACATTGAAGGTAAATGATGTGCTACCATGTGTCCCAATATTTATTGTCTAAAATATGATGATGATGATGATTATTATTATTATTATGAAATAATTTGGGATGTTTAATTCAAATGCTTGGATGATTTTATATTATGACATGTGGCCCAATGTAAATATGCCACATTGCACTTTTTAAATGAATTTCATACAAAATATTAACATCATGTTGGTAGGTACCTAGGTAGGTATGTAAGTAGGTGCTTACAAACCTAAATTACATACTTACCTACCTATTTTAGTAAAAAGGTAGGTAGGTAAGTCTTATCTTCCCAAGCTAAATATTTACTCATATAGGTAGGTATTTAGGCATGTAGGTACATAGGTCAAACTAGGTACCTACCTAATTAAATAGATAAGTAGGTTGGGGAGGTAGGTAATTAACTAGAATTGTGCATTTTTTTTTTTGTTTTGGGTTAAGCCTTTTGATTGGTTCATCCAATATGCACAAATTTTTTAATGTGAAATCAAATGATCACACCCCTTGTTTATATGACATTCAAAATAAGAATGAAGAACAAACAATATGGGATAAGTTTTGAAGTCACAATTCCAAAACTTTCTTCATGCCTTTTGTTCATAGTTTTTAAATTTCTAAACAATACAATTATTCAAGTACATGGCTCACTAAATAATTAAATAATAATTTAATTTAATAATGATTAAATTTAACATACATTTAAAATATAAATTATACATTATAGATATCAAATATTCATTATCAACTACTTAAATAACTAGTAATTTATTAATATTTAACTAATTAGCTATCTAGTTACTCACAAATTCTCAATACATAACTCATGATAGAAAAATAAATAAATACAATATTTAAAATATTTTTTTACGTCTTAAAATCTTGTCAAATTATAGATAATGTAATTAATGTAAATAATAATATTTTAAAAATTAAAATATTAAAAATTTGATTTCCAGATTATAAATAACGAATTAACAAATTGTTATTAGAAAATTCCTAAATGAATTATTAATTTTAAAAGTAATATTACACTAATTATAGTAATTACCCATTATAATTAAAATAATTAATATATAATTATGTTTATTACTGTAAAAATTGTTATCATTCAAATAAATGTTTTTTTTAAAAATAATTATTAACTATAAATACAATGATATGTTAAACATACAATAATTTTTCAAATTATTGTAAATTTTTTTTATCATAGATAAGTAATAATAAAATTTCAAAAATATTTAAATTACTACATAATAATACCCACAACTATAATCATTATAATATTTATTTAAACTACATTATAATTTTTCCAAAAACATTATTCGGATTTAAGGTTATAAATTACAAATTGTTAATAATTATGTTCAAATAGAAAATAATTATGCATATATTATAATTAATTCTTATCTGAAATAATTACAATGATTTAAAAGTGAAATTAATTACAATAATGGATTTCTTTTACTGTAAGAATGTAAATTATATAATATATAAATATATTTTTAATAGTCATTATTTAATGTAATTTATAACTAATAAATATAATCATTTATAATTATATATAATAGTTATTTATTACATATGGATAAGTAGTTACAAGAAATAAAAAATTTAATTTATTATATTACCATTTGTGTAATTATGGTCATTACATTATCTATTTTAATTAAATTATGATTTTTTATAAACTTAAATGATTTAAAAATATATATTATAGATTATGAATAATTAAGTTCGGTCATAATTTAATTATGCAAGTATTATAATTCTAACTTACAAATAAATTAATCAATTAAAATTATTTTAGAATTATTTTATGTTACTATAGACTAATTAGTATAAATAAAATTATATATTTTCTTAAAATTAAAATAATTACTTCAAGTTTGATCATTATTTTAAAATTATTATAAAACGTTCAGATAAAATCTTAATTATAGGACACAACTTTTTGATTATGGATATGAAATTTAATTAATATTATTAAAATATAAATATTATAAATAAAATATTTTTAATGATTGGGAACTATTATTTTAGTTATTGTGAAATTTTATGTTCTAATAATATTTATTTATTTCAAATAAGAAGTAATAAATACTAATTAAAACAATATATTATAATTACGTAACTTGCAATAAAATTATTTAAAATTTTATGTTGTAGTAACAATTATATATTGTAAATAGATAATTCAATATTCTAAATTACTAAAATATAGTTTTTACAAATTTAGAAATTAAATTAATTCATTTAATTATAGTGCTAATATTTTAATTTTTGAAGATTAAAATTATTCTTTGGATGTATCCAAAGTATAAGGCTTAAAGCCATGTATATTCGTGCACTCAAATTTTTTTAGATACAAAAGGACACATCTTTGACTATTATGTATGAAAAAATAATTGTTTGATTTTTATTTTCAAAATGTCTTTAGCTATTGTGCATTCTGTTTTCCTTGTCTTTGGGCCTTGCATGTTTCATCTTCCCTACATTGGTGAACATGAGGTGAGATAAAGACTTAAGCTTTTGTAGATTTTGATTTAAATATTCCTATTGTGATTTTTATTGCAAATGAAATTTAAAGGAAGTGAGGTGGTGAAGAAAAAAGAGGCAAAATGGTGATGGCTACATTGTTTGTTGTAGTAGTGATGTCTATAAGCCAGATTAATGTATGTATGCATAGACTTATGTTTGCAAAGAAGAAAGGATTTGGTAAAGGTGTGATGCGTTGCAGTAGTGATAGATTGGAACATGAAGTTGGACGTGTGAAAAATATTATTTGCGAAGTTTGCAAATGTTGTTGTTCTTTCTTTTCGTCTACTGTTCGATTGGTTGCTACTTCTCTTTCCAATATGAGGGTTTCTTGTAAAATCTTGGCTCAATGCAACTTACTTAGGAGAGGGGTAAGGTCTTCCTCCTCTTCCTTTAGATGGTCTAGAGGATCTCAACATGCTACCAAGTGTGTGTAGACTCCCAATGCTTTGGTGGAAGCCTAAGTTTCTACAAGACCAATAGAAGGAGGTGGAGGAGATGGTGAGGATGCTAGAGGTCCTTTGCCGTTTTTAGTAGCTTCAAAGCTCGTTCTCACAATGCAACCACCTCCCAGGAAGTCTCAGGATGCCAACATTGACACTCCCCCATTGAAACCTTTTGTTAAACTAGTTTTGAACCTTCATTTAAAGGGCTCTCCTTCTTCTTCTATGTAACAACAACAAGAAGTAGCAGCTACCATGGGTAGTGTAAACGAATCACGAAATGATGTTCCAACCAATTCTAACTTGAAACTTGATGATAATATTCCTCCTCCTCCTAGAGTTGCTTTAGGCAAAAGTAATGTTGTTGTTTTTGCAGCAAATTATGGTGCCATAGACTCATTAGGGTAAACTTTGGAGAAAGTTGAAAAGCTTGGAACATGGAATAGAATTGAGGCAAGCCATAGCAATAGATAAGAGCGACCTAAGCCATAAGCAACACAACTAGGTGCATGGAAAATTGGAAAGAAGTTAATAAACAAAGCTGAATGAATACAAGCATTGTTGGCAAAAGAAAGACCTTATGTCTCATGAAAAAGTTAGATAGAAGCAACCATTTTTTCTTTTTCCGCAAGTGTAATGGAGCACCTACTGACAACTGACCTATGCCTTTGCAACCCCCTCCTTCCTTAACAACTCAAACAAAACCTATCTTGAGGCCATGAACACCTAGTGTTGAAGTTGTTACAACAATCAAACTGAAAACTTCACTTGTAAGTGGCAATGAAGTAGTGAGTACAAGGACCCATGTTATCAGATGTTAGAGTAGAACCAAGGTTTACATCATTAGCTTGAACAAGTGTAAATCTTGCCACAGTAACTACAACTGCCATGGTTGTGCCTACCAAAGTTTTTACAAAAGCTCCCCCACCTAAGGTTGATGCTTAAAAACTTTTGATGAACTAATTGGATTTTCTTTTTCTCCATGGTAATGATTTTGAATTTTTTTTTCCTTAGTCTTTGTTTTCAAAGGGTAAAAAAAATTGGCACAAAAAGGCCAACAATCCTTTTAAAGGTGTGAAAAGAAGAGTGATTGCTTGCAATAAAAAATCTTTGGATGTTGTCTTTGGATGAGGCTAACAAAATTTTAAGCCTCACATTAATTAAAGGTCTACAAAAGAAGTTACGGGCCTCCAAAGTGGTGAGAGTCCCAATTTCGAGATTCCCAACTTGGGAGTTTCGGGAAAAATGACATTAAAGTGCAACCCCCATGGCTAATCATAGATAATATATAAGGGGGAAGGTGATGGCTTCTCCTAAGTTTGGGCTTGTGATGAATCTTGTGAGTTCGTGTTTGCTTGTGGTTCGTCCATGCACCAAAAGTGCTCCAATTATGCATTAACCAACTTGTTGTTTGGGTTATGCAAGTCCATATGAATAATTGACTCGCTTGTCACTTGTTTTAGTCCCCATTGCAGAACTCTAACATGCCCCTCTTACCTCCAAAATGTTATGAGCTAGGGAACATACACCAACTCCTTTCATTATTTTCACTTTCAGACTTGCATTTGAGTCTTTCAAGGAGTTTGGGGGATGTGTCAGCACCAAAACATAATGGTTACTTGTGTAATGACCTATTGATTTGATGGGGCTTATGAAGTCAGTGCCCCATTTTGTGAAAGGCTCGACAAAGAGCATTGTGATCAATTTAGTTATATTGGTGTGAACCAAATTCCTCGTTTGCTTTCAATTATCACAGGATTTGCAATGGTCCATAACATCCTTGTGAGGCATTGGCCACCAATATTTAGCAACCAAATTTTTTCAGATGGTGATATCTACTAAAAATGACCTCCACCTACCCCTTTGTGCATTTTTCGAAGGATTACTCGAATTTCTTCCTAGTGTAAGCACCATAAAAAAATTTGGTCTTGGCCCTGTTTGTTAATTTGCCTTGTTGCAATGTGTGAGGTAAAGCCTTTAAAATCATTTCTCTTTGTGTTCCAATGTGTATGAAACTAGAAAATCTTTTATTTGCAAATAATCGTGAATTTCCTACAACCACGCCAATTGGAGTAGGACCAATGGAGCATCAACAACTTAATCTAGCACTCCATTTGGTTCATTGGATGCCAGTAAACGAAATAATACATTAGCAACTAAATGTGATTTTTCGGGTTTATATACCATCGAAAATTTGTATTTGAAAAACATCAAAAGCCATCTAGCTATCAACCCAAAAACTTGGGGTTTTTTGACCAAGTAAAGGAAGGCCATATGGTCTACATTAAAAACAAACTTATTGCCAAATAAGTAGTGGTGGTATTTGTGAAGAGCATACACCATCGCTAGAACTTCCCTTTCGGTTGTGGTGTAGTTTTTCTTTACATTGTTTAATAGTTGAAACACATATGTAATCAATTGGTCACATTTTCCAGTTGGGTTTTGAGCCAACATAACATCAACTGCTAAATTGGACACATCAGTGTGGACATGAATTTCTAAATCCGACCTTGGTGTAGTCAAGATCGGTGCATCCACATATTGTTACTTGATTGCCTCCCACACATGTTGACATTCAAGAGTCCACTAAAAAACTTTGATTTTTGGCAACAATTTCATAATTAGGACCATGATGAAAGCAAAGTTCCAAATGAAACAATGATAAAACTGGGCCATGCCGTTGAAAACTTGAATGTCTTTGGGGGTTTTTGGTTTTGACATGTTGATTATGGTTACAATCTTCTTAGGATCTGGTAGCTTCCTTTCCTTGAACACAATGTAGCCGAGTATGACATTGGAAAACATGAGAAAAATAAATTTTATGGGTTGAGACTAACACCAAATTTTTGACATTTGTTGAAACACAATTGGAGTTTAACCAAATGTGTTTTCAAATCACTAAAGACACTAAAATCATTTAAAATCAACTTCATGAACACACCAAAATATTCCTTGAAAGACATACTAACAACTCGTTGGTAGGTTGGGGGTGCATTCTTCAACCCAAAAGGCATGACTAACCACATGAAAATGCCCCATTTGATGATGAAGGTTATTTTGTATCAATCTTATGGTGCTATCATGATCTGATGGTAACCGGAAAATCCATCCAAAAATGAATATACTTCGTGCCTAGCTATCATATCCAAGACCTCCTTCATAAATTGTAAAGGATATGGATCCTTTTTTGTGGTTGCATTTAGTTTCTTAAAATTGATGCAAATGCGCAATTTACCATTTTTCTTAAGGACCACCACAATGGGTGAAAATCAAGTTGCTTCTTGCAATAGAACAATGAATCCTATAGTCAAGAGCTTGTCCAAATCTTATTTGACCACAACTGCATAATTGGGATTCATCCGATATCGGTTTTGATGGGAAGGAGATATTATTGTATCTAGTTCAGTCCAATGTTGAGCAATGTGGGGAGGTATTCCTTTGAGATCCTTATAGGACCATGTGAAGACATCCTTGTATTCTTTGAGCAAAGAATCCACTTTTGCAGTTGTTGAAAGGTTTAGATTAGCGTTGAGCTTCACCGGTTACAGTTTGGTAATAATGCCTAGATTCAAATCATGGATCTGGACATCTTTTTGTAGCGTCCACCTTGCAATTTTCAAATCTTACATCTTTAAGTGTGCAGGAACTTCATCTATTGGAATATCCTTCGGGGTATGAGGGAAATCAAATTTTAACTCCTCCAAACCAATTTTTGGAACCACATTCAACACTATGCTTGATTTTGGTAAGGTAATCGTTTCAATGGTGATCAACTTTGGTTTTGCTTGGAGGAGAATTTCCTCCTCTTCATCTATGATGCCATTGGCAAAATCATAGCAAAGAAGAACTTTTGGTTGCTTAGTATTAGCATCTAGGTGTTTGGTTACTAGAATTGTTTGAATAGCTCCATTGCCTTTTATGGTGATCAAGGTCTTTCCCTAATTGAAAATCACCTTGGCATTCCTAAGCCAAAGTCAACCTAAGAGCATGGAATAATTGCCATCCAATACATTGGTCCACATAACAATGAAAGTCGCAATGCATGGAATTCCATGTATATTTAATTTTAAGTCTTGAATGATTCCCATTGGTTTCATTAAACTTTGATTCACCATTTGAAGCATATAAGGAGCAGGCTTGGGGAAAGGTAACCCCAAATGTTTCCTTAGATCCTCAGTGATAATATTGGTTCTAAATACTCCATTTAAAACACATCATCCACCAGATTCCACCCAACATGTACTTGGATAACCACTATGTGAGGATCGATGGTGACTTAAACCACTATCGGAATCGGTGGTAAAGTGGGAATCGATTTTTGTTCCCAAGAAATTTTAGAAAAAACATATTGCTTTAAGTTTGATGCAAGTTGAATGAGTTCCCCAAAGGTCTACTTTCAAGTAATTGGTCTCCAATAGCCTATTGACCCAAAACTGATTCCTCTATGGCTTTCAACACATCAATTTTGATTTTTGAACTAGGATTGACCGGTATGGCGTCCTTCGTTTCTTGGAGTTTATGTGTTCCTATGAGGAGTCCCTCAGTGATCTCTAGTGTTGGGAGTTGTAATGGTTTTTCCTCCTTTTGTAGTTGTTTGATAACATCTTCAAATGATTTCTAAAGTTGTTTTTCCTCTTGCTAATTTGTCACAGTCTTGTTTTGCTTCATCTTCTTTTCCTTGAATGTGTTGATTTCAAAGACTTGATTTCTAGTCGTTACAACCAACACCATGTTAAGTGCCACATTTTCCTTTTTCGGTTTGGAGTTTGCCTTCTTATTTTTGAAAATCTCCAAGGCCACCTACTAATGCAAACAATCCAAAATCTTATGATCATGACCACCACAAATGAAACATGAATACTAAGTGGCAATGTTATCAATTTTAGGGTTCCAATGGGTAACGTTCTTTGGTATGACCTAATTTTTTGCACTAACTACATACTAACTCACTTTTCTTGAAATATGTGGTTTTTTTCAACTTTGGTGGAAGTTCTAGTAATTTTTGGTATTCATTGGCATCACCCATGTTCTTTTCACATGTCATCGTAGCTTATTTGTGGAGAAACAAAATATCTTGTTTCATCCCAACAACGGTTACTTATAAATAGGGTACTAACCCGACTTGGAAGAATGTCATAAGCAAATTATTGTCCACTTTATGATTCAAACAATTTGCCAATTTCAATATATGTTCATAATATACCTCCACTTTTTTGTCCGGTGCTTATTTGATGACTCTCAAAACCATATACACATGTTTGTTTGTTTAAACCTTTCAAAAACGTTTGCAGTAAGTTGTTTTCAATTTAACAAATGTGCATCCGGGGTGAGATTGCATGAAAATTTCCCCCCATTTCGAAATTGCATCCTTCAAAATGAAACAAAATAGGTTTAGTATGTCTAGATCATTCCTCTCCCCATTGGCTTGGATGGCCTTCTGAAACACTTGGACATGGGCATCGAGGTCTGTCCCTGCATTATAAATGGGGTAAGGAATGATTTCCGACTGGTAGGTGCCACTGGAGGTAAACTGGGTACCATTGGGTACCAGGGAGGGTACCACGTCATCCACAGTGGGCCCATCCAAGGTCCCCTTGTGGGTGTGGTCATGGTTGGAGTTGATTGTCTTGGAGGTTTTCCTCCACCCTTCACTGAGGTGACGCTCGCTTTCACCCTTTTCAAATTATTCAAAGCTTCATGCGGCACTCATTTGCGTGCCTTGGTTGAATGACTAGGTCCTTTGCGTTGTCCTTTGTTGGAAGGTCTAAAAGATCCTTCATTTACATCTAATGGGCTTTCCCTACTAGCCTCAACCATGGTCATTACGGGTGTAGCCACGTTATCTCCTGGCATCATACTTGGCCAACCCCATCCTAGTGTTGTAACCAATTTTCCCCCTTGATAAGGTTGTCCCATCATGGGCCAGTAAGGCTGCATGGAAGTTGGTGTTGGATAGGAACCATAGCCCTTTGGGGAAGGAAAAGAGTTTCCTGTGGGATTTGGAACTCTTGGAAATTCACCCCTATATCCAGCAATACCCAAGTGTGAACTAAAATTTCTTAGTATAATATTTGGGTAGTGAAAGACTGAAGTTATGGGAAGATTTCCTAGAGGAAGTGCGAATGGCAAACATAGTTGAACTTCAATTTTACTAGATCTATAAGGATAGTTGGGTAACAAATGCCCAAACTCGTGACAAAATGAACACACATGAAAGGAAACTTCCACATTGAAAACAAAAGTTACCAAATTCATTGGGTGAAGTTCATTTTCAACAAACGGCCACTATGGTTATCTTCCAAGGTATCTTTCTCTTGAAAGTGTTTTAGCTCCCCCAAACACTCTCAAGTTTGACTCAAATTGATCTCCATAATGGCCAAAGTAGGTTGCATTCCTTCATGGTACTAAAAAGCTGGATTTTTGGTCAATTCCCACATGGGTTCCCGAAAGATGCCTTGTTGTAACGTAGCAGGTGCTAGCCTCGAGAAAAGCTCCCCCACTAATTCTAGTAATTAAACTGTTTTGGTGTTCAATTGTTGTTTCTAGCGTATTATTGCTATGAAATGTAATGACAATTTTGTCGTCCACTCTTAATAGATCCGATTCAAAAATCAATTGGCCATTTCTTACGCTTTCTTATAAAGTGTCATCTAACTTCTTCTACATACCTCTAGTCAAAAAAATTGACATAATACACACAAAAAAAAATGGTAGATAATTTCTTATATATATATATATATATATATATATATATATAGTGCTAAAACAAAAACACTCAATGGAAAAA
>Ga0116227_10001582_pt1 | contig 51185 bp, 46 predicted proteins | sample S1TSphgellanicum_FD_89693 | JGI IMG/M metagenome (GOLD analysis project Ga0116227, IMG submission 89693) | Host-associated microbial communities from peat moss isolated from Minnesota, USA - S1T2_Fb - Sphagnum magellanicum MG | ecosystem: Host-associated > Plants > Peat moss > Unclassified...
AATCTAGCCTCATACCTGCTTATGCTTCCATCCGAGTTGTGCTTCACTTTGTACACCCACTTACATCCAATAGCCTTTTTCCCTTCAGGCAAAGGCACCAACTCCCATGTCTTGTTTGCATCCAATGTAGCCATCTCCTCATCCATGGCTTTATCCCAAAGTGCATGCCCAATGGCATCCTCAAAACAAATGGGTTCAACATCTTGCACAACCTTTGCCATATATGCATAATGGCGAGCTACATAACCATCATATATCAATCTCTGGACTAGTCGTCTTTCCCTGGTAGACATGCGTGGACCTGGATCTGTCCGTGGTGTCTTATTTGCTACATTAGTTCTTTTCACACTAGGTGTCCTTATAGCTAGAATCCAAAACTCCTCATCAAGGCTCTACTTAGAGCCACTAAACTCTCCATCTACATGTGAATATCCTGCAGAAATGTCAGGCATACCAAGGGCCTTACCAACCTTCTCTTTTCCTTTATATGATGCATCACTTGTATTTGTAGGACTGCTATTATGACACAGCCTACCACTCCATGGTTTATTAGTAGACCCACTAGAAGGGGACTCTCGTGGTCCATTCAATGTTTATGATTGTTGACTTGCATTCTTTGCAACCACATGCTCATCTGCATCAGCCCCAATAGTGTCTTTCACATCATCATACCAGCTGTTCATTTCATCAAACACAACATGCCTGCTCACCCTCATTTTACGTGTGACAGGGTTATAACATTTGTACCCTTTCTGCTCAAGTGAGTACCCAATGAAAACACATTTTTCAGCCTTCGGATCTAGCTTAGTTCGTAGCTCATTTGGTACATGTACATATGCAATGCACCCAAACACTTTCAAGTGTGACAAATCTGGTTTTCTGCCACTGTACTTCTTCTCTAGAGTCATACCATGCACTGTTGCTGTGGGGGTCCTGTTCATGATGTAAACTGCAGTCGCAATTGCTTCAGCCCAATAATGATGTGGCATGTTCTTGTCAGCCATTAATGCACGACCAACCTCTGCAATGTGCCTGTTCTTTCTCTCAGCAACTCCATTTTGCTACGGAGTATACCTGCATGTAAATTGCCTCTGAATTCCATGCATTTTCATATATGTAGTAAATTCATTGGAGAAATATTCTCCCCCTCCATCTAACCTTAGGCACTTAACTTGCAACCTTGTTTGCTTTTCAGCTAACATTCTGAAATTCTAAAAGTGAGTAAACACTTCACTTTTTTCCTTCATGAAGTACACCCACACTTTCCTTGTGTGGTCATCAATGGATGATACATAGTAGCGACATCCTCCCATTGACGCCGTATTGGTTGGCCCCCATACATCTGAATGCACTACATCAAGTGCTCTCTTACTTACATTCTTGTCATGTGGAAACACATTCTTTGTTTGTTTCCCAAATTGACATGCTTCACATATCTTATGCATTCCATCCACCTTAAACTTTGGCAAACTTGTGAAAATTTCTAAACTCTGCATAGACTTCAATTGCTGCTCATTTACATGACCAATACGCTTATGCCATATGTCCATATCAGCCACAACTCCTACACCTTGTGCAAACATAGCAGCTTCCACCTTAGGCATGCTTACATCTAAGGTAAACATTCTGCCCACTCTTTTGCCCTTAGCAACTAAATGACATTTGTCCTTGAAGTCTTTGACATAACAGCCATCAGGGTTGAACCGAATTTGCAAACCCTGCTCAATCATTTGCCCAACAGAAACCAAGTTCTTTGTGATATTGGGCACATGAAGTACATTAAAAGTGCATAACTAATGGCACATTCCCGATATGAGCAATGGGATGGGCTGTGTCATCTCCCGTCTTTACATAACCTGGTTTTTCCAGATTTTTGACATCCCTAAACCACTCACCATGATAGGTCATGTGGTTAGAGGCTCCCGAATCCACATACCATACATTATCAACATTTGTGCATACATTTGCAGCCATTGTATTTAGCATGTGCTGCACAACAAATAGATGTTCATACCTATCTTCAGCTTGCTTGCTTGAGGATGCATAATTATTCTGCTGCAGTCTTCCATTCCTCATGTCACTTTCCTTCTTTCTACATTCTTTGGCCCAATGGCCTGGTTTGCCACAATAATGACAGTCTCTAGAATCTGATCCAGATTGTTGTCTGTTCCAATTACCACGTCCTCTTTGGCCCCCCTTGCCTTGAGACTGGCCTCTTCCACCACCTCTGTATGATTGTTGTTGTTGTGAGTCATTTGACTATTGCTATCCAAAATTTTGATTTCCAAAATGGCCACCACCTTGGCCTTGACCATGACCTCTTCCTCTGCCTCTACTTGTATTTGAGTAGAAGGCCTACTGCTCTACATTGTTCTTGTTTTATGTAGAACAATCTTCATTTAAAGTTCTCTTCTACAATTAGCATTGAAACAAGATCTCGAAATTTGGGAACATTCTCCCTGACAATTATGGATGTCTTGAAAGGTTTGTATTCCTTTCCAAGTCCATTTAGACAAACGTTGACCAAATCATCATCATCCATAGATACATTAATAGATGCAAGGGATTCAACAAGACCATTGATCTTCAATGAATACTCATTGATAGACATGTTCTTCTTCTCCACAGTGTGCAGCTCTTACTTTAGTTGCAGCTTCCTTGCTTTTGTATTTGTTTGGAACATTTGCACCAAGTTTTGCCATGCTTCTACTAGAGTGTGAGCATCCTGTATGTGCCCAATCATTGTGTTTGTAACACTGACAGACAACCAATACATGACCTTGCGTGCACCTTGGTTCCAATCCTTGAATGCCTTTATCTCTACTGTAGTGGCATTTTCCTCGGGCAACTCTGGAGGGTCTTCATTCTCACCTTCCACATAGTCCCAAAATCCTTTTCCCATAAGGAAATTGGTCATCCTAAACTTCTAAGCATGGAAGTTGTTCTTGTCAAGCTTCTCATTAACAATTTGATTGATGCCATCTGACATCTTGTCCGAATAGCACACGAACGCCTGCTGATTCAAAACAGAGGTCGAGATGATGCAGAAACGCAGTTTCAGCCCCAAAATTCCGTCCAAAAGATTGTATGCAATCCCTATAGCTTCATCTTGGCGAAGACAACTCCTTGATCCGATGTCGTTTGCCGGTGCCTCCCGAAGAGCTCCGACACATGTGTAGTGGCGAACACGAAGGGGGAAGAGATGATGGCCTCTTGCTGTCGTATCGCCTCCTTTGCTTTTTGTGTTTGCTGCTCAGCCCTTAGCCTATACCATGCTCTAATACCATGAAAAGATAAGGGGGGAGAGAGCTTGAGCTCTTGCAAACACCCACGCCCTTAGACGACAACAAGTCCTTTAAAAAACACTGGTGAAGATCCGTCGCGCGCACGTCAGTCGATGTGAACATAGAACGATCACTAAGCATGCTAGTCGATGTAGAACGGTCATTGAGGCACATCATGAATGCCAGCTCTAGTTGAGCTTGACATCTCAACAAAACTCAATGTTGAATTGTGAAACTCCAACACACTATAAAAAAAAGAATGGGGGGAAGTACCAATTTGGACGAGGGAACAACGAAACACTAAGTAACAATGAATTAACAAGGGGCAAAAAGGTACTTGGGTCCATAAAGGAGTAGTAAAACAAAGAGAAATGACAAAACATTGCACAATAGCAAAACATAGAAGAGGAGGAACAATGAAACACAAAGGAGGAGGAATGCGGAGATGGGGCCAAATTGGCCCCCTTTTGTAAAAGAACATGAAGCTTCTTCATGGAGCTCTTGCTAAAGGAAACGTTAAAGAAGTTGTTGAGAGGTTGCACTAACTAGATAAAAAATTAAAACCTAAACCTAATTAAACATCCTAACAACTGAAAATTGGTGCCCTTTTTTTTATACCTTGTAAGGTTATCATGTTCAACCTCTAGGTGATATTTTTAAGGTTTTCAAAAGCTAATTCTCATTTGGGAAAAAATTGACAGGTAGGTTATTATAAAGGTTATCATGCTATGTGAAAACCTCCAAATCTCATTCTAAAAACCGATTTAAAACCTTAAAGGTTCTCACCCAAAAAATGAAAATTGCCCAACATTTGTTCTAACATCACACGCTTGGTGGGGCAATGTTTTTTGACTACCAAGGATTTATTAATGAGGGCCTTCATGGAGTTCCAACAAGTGAAAAAATATTAAGGTGTACTAAAAACAACCATTGCAAAGTCCATTTTGGGAGGTTTTGTAGTGTGTTTTTTAATGCAAAAAATTGGAAAAAAAACATAAAAACCTTGAAATGATGTTTTCCCCCACAATTGCTATGGAGACCAATTTGTGGGATTAAAAAAGACTTGACACAAGGAGTTGACTCATTCCTTGCAAATGAATTATAGAAGAATTGTGCACTTTTGTCACATTGACATGAAATGGTGGTGGCATCAATTGCACACTTGTGTCTATAGTTACAATTTCATTATAAGTGTGATGGAGCTTTTGTTGTATGAAGTTTGAGCAGGTGATGGGTAAGTGTTGATTTTTAGTAATCCTTTTGAATATCTAATTACAAGGATCCTGGAACACAGACTTTATGAAATTGCAACAAACGTGTTCAAATGATTTCATTGTTGCACATATCCAAGCCTTCATTAACATGTTGGAAACTAGACATATAGACCTTGATATACACATTATAAGTCTAGAATCACACATAGAGAAAATGTTGTTGATATACAATTGTGTAGGCATTGTGATATTCTACTTTAATGAATGTACATGAATATGAATTTGGTTATCATCATCTTGTGGAAGGAAATGTATCCATGAGTTTGTTCAAGGATAACCCCGATAAACCAACCAAGCTTCATCCACACATCATGGTATGGAGAGGGGTGTTAAGATTGTTGAATTCACTAGGATGGCATCAAATATTTGGGTCTTCAAACTTGATGCAACCTTGATCGTGCTTCCATGCATGGGGTCACTGAAACACATCACAATGTGTCATGTGTTCTGCATAGCCAACACCAAAACAAGGAACTTCTCACTAAGCTTCTTTGTTCCCATGCATATAATCATAGTCAGCCTTCTTAGTTTGTCGTTCAGATTGAAAATCTCACAAAGTTTCATAAGGTTGCTGGAGGCATCTTGTCATTCACTTGTAGCAAATATTCCACCAAAAACATAGGGATATCTTGTCAACTTGTTAACATTCTAAAACTTCTTCAACTGAAAACTATGACTTCATGATAGAACTACATTGATCCCAATGAACATTTCACCAAATCAAAATATGGTTCAATAAAAAGGTGGGAATTTTCTATCACAAAAAGACAATAAACCTTGACTCCCAAGGGATTGGAAACTCCACCAAGAAATTCATTGTGTGCTTCATCAAGTTGACAAGTGCGCTCACTAATCCAAAACATGTGTGTAGAACAATCATAAAAGAATTCGGAGGCATAATCTTCATAGGTGAATGCCTTTTCATATGAAAGTAGTAAACATTCATTGATGGTGGAATCTCTTTGTTCACTAGTGAATGGGAAAGTTTGTTGGGTACCTTTATCATTGTCCAAATCCAACCGGGTGCTAATATCTGCACATAACAAAAAGTAAGTATTTGAACCTTGAGTACATATTGAGTTTTTTATGAACATATAATGTTTCCACAAGAATAATGAGTTTGTCTTATAGTTGTTTGAATCTTTCCTTATTGGATGGTTTGTCCAACTGTTGATTTCTGCATAACAAGATGTAAAACTACATTTGTGATTAAGGGCATATTTATTCTAATAGCCTATATTAGTGAAATTTTGATATTTTGTACCTGACTTGGCACTACTAAAGTGTTGGAGTTGGGGTCATCTATAGAAATGGATTATGTGTATTCGGTGTCGATTCACACTGTTGTGGTTGTGTATACAACATGATGTTGATGTTTGAAGGGTGAAAGTTTCATATATACCACATTGAATTACCAATTCCATATTGTGGAGTATGTTGTTTTTTCCATCTTGGACTTGATTTGTGTAGATTTTTATAACAAAAAAAATTCACTCTAGAAGGCTCAAAATCCCCCCCCCCCCCAAACAGTCCAAAAATTCTTATAGCTATGTGTGTGTGTCTATTCACCAGATACTTTGTGATGTGGGTACCAAGTAGTACCAAAGGAGAGGGTCGAAAGCTAACAATTTATTTACATGACCATATCATTTTCTGATCATGAATGAATATGAAAAGAATAAGATTGAATTTTCTTGTAGCCTACAACATGGAGTCTCTTTACACATTACTTTCAAAAGGAGAGGCTTAAATAGTTCAGGTCTCAAGGGCCTACTCAGAACTCTTGAAGTTTTTCAGCCTCTCATTAAAGTCAACTGCCATCAGAGGGAATCCCTCTTGCAATGTTATCAACAAGGTAACGAGAACAATCAGAAACTGAACTTCTACATCATGGGTGTTAGAAATATTAAGGTTATAACAGGTGAAATTTAAATATAATTTTTAATCAATGAAAACGAAAATAATTTCATGGATAATCTATATGATCATGTATTATTAATTTTTGATAACTAATTAATTTTTAAATAATTTATTTATCATCACTGGTAGTGTGAAGTAGCGCGGGGCCCGAGTAATTAATAGGGTGGAAGCATGGTAAAATAACACAAAAAATGAGTGCTTTTAATATTACCATGTATTAGGCACATAAAACAAATAAAGGAACATTGAAATGGGTGAAAATATGTGTCAACTATTGTACTTCCCTTTTATCAATTTATAAAAATGTAGTTTGGAAAAAAAAGAAACAAATGACCCTAAAAAAATAATAAATAAATAATTGAAACTAACTAATTAATATTTTTTCATTAAGTTTTAATGAAATACACATGCATTGAGTTGCAATATGAAGATCATTTTATATTTGAAAACTTTGTAAAGAAATCTATTTTTTTGCTTGTTAAAACACATTTTCATGTACTTGAAACAAAGGTTTCACTACAAAAATAAAACTTGCAAATAGATTGCATATAGAAAAAACTTATTTAAAAATTATTTTTATGATGAAAAATTTGAAAATTAATGTACATTAATATATTTTAAGATTTTTTTAATCATTCAACAGATTTTGTATATAATAGGTTTTCTTGTTACTTTCAAAAATGATAATCTTTATGTCCATTTTATTGTGATTACACCCAACTTACACCCAACACCTAAGATAGGTGTAAATGTAAGATATATTCGATATAATTTACACTTATCATTAGGTGTGGACAAACGTTTAGGGGAAAAAAAATAATTAAATTAAATAATATGAACACCCATTCTTTCCAATGCTTTCCTCAAGCAATGCTGTGTAAGGTAAAGCTCTAAAGTGGGGACGTTCTTGAAATAAAGGGCCTAAAATAAGGTGGTAGTCAAGCCTGGCCCCAAATTTTTAGAATGTCCTCCACACATGGGCTTTACCCATCATAAATGACATCATGAACCTATACATTCATAAATAATGAGTGTACAAGAAAAAAGTTCTTATGCCTATAAATCCTTAAGAGAGGTAGAGATCTTATACTTACAAGGAGGCATAATCTCTTTCTCATTCTTTTGGAGTAGGCGTGAGATCCTTTCTATTTTTAGTAAGGATGTTCATGGATATAAGGTGTGCTCCAAATATACAAGGAAATTTCTTTCAGTGTTTCATAAAGGTAATTCCCACAATTTAGTGAACAACACCAAGCACCCAACTACCTACCGTAGTACCTTTACCATTCCTTCATTTTCTTGCCGAATATTTATTTATTTCTTGTTTTTTCACTCCCGCAATAACAAAAATAATTTCCTAAAATTTCAACACTTCCAAAGACGCAACCATTTAGACTTGCAATGAACAAAATAACCATGTACAATGAACAGCAATATAATTTCTTCTAGAACTTTGGACATTGTGGATAGCTAATTTTGAAAATATTGAAGGTAATTTAATTATTGCCCGGAGAGGTAAAGGTATTAGGGTATTTGATAACTAGGCTACAGGAGGGAGAGAAAAAACTGAAATGGTTTGAACGTGAACACCCCAAATTAAAAAAAAAATTCCGCCATCTTCCCAATTCTTCATCCAAGGACGGCCAAACTTGGCAGGCGTTTTCCAACAACAATTTCCTAATTGAAACGCTTCCTTTACAAGCAACCAAGGAAAGAAAGAAATGTCCTAATACCGATACAAATCAAAGATTGACACAGTCAATACAAGTGAGCACACTGCCCGCCACAAAAGGAATAATTAAAAGTGTGTTGCGCACGTCTTGTCGTCTTCTTTTACGCTGCTGCCGCTGTTGCTGTCGTTGTTGCTGTTTTTCGCACTTTCTATCCTGCCATACCGATTTTTCTCCGTGGGGCCCGTTTCGACGAACTCAGATGTGAACGAACGGGGTGGGGTGCAGACGCGAAAGATCTGCAAATCGGGTGCTTGGTTGCTTGCTGGCTGCACCAGTCACTTTTTGCTTTCCAAGTTTTTGTTTAATGCGTCCTGAGTCCTGACCTGCTGCTTCAAGGCGGAAGTGCGATACTGCTGGTGTCAGATCTCTGCTGCGCCGTGTTTGTCCATTGTACACGTTTGCTTGGCTTGCAAGCCACACACATACAGACGCGTTCCACCTTGACTCCCCCCTTGCTTGCACACTCGACTCCCTGCAGAGCGTGCAATCTCTTTCGTAGTTAGCTGTCCCCGTTTTTCTCGTCTCTCCTCCTCAGTAATTTCCTCCTTTCTGCATCTTCTTCCTGTTCATCCTTTGCCCCTGCTTTTGTTTATATCTGTTGCTCTCGTCTTCCGAGAACACCCGGCTTCTTTCTTTCGCTCTCCTAAACTTTGCATAGTTTTTTGTTGCAATTCTTTCCTTCTTTTGTTGAAGTTGTAGGTAGAGGATCTTTTTTTTGTAACATAACCTAGAAGACAACAGGCCGCTCTTTGATTCAGCATGAGGCGAGAGGGAAAGGTGTCTGGCAAACCCACAAACCGCACCAGAGCAACAGGAAAATGTCGCAAGGTCGGATGTCCCGGCTGCCACTCACACCCAGTGAACAAATCAGTAGTGAAGGCAAAGGGGCATGTTAAGAGAACGGCGTTGGACATCACCATGAACCATCACCTCGACGACTGGCGTGTCTGTGCTGAGATTACTTACGATTCTGAGGCAGATTTGAACGCCAATAGTGGGATTTGGGGCTCTTCTGAGAGCGCCGCTGCAGAGGGAAAGCTGGTACTTGACTATCCAATGAGTGAGTATGATGAAGAGAAGAAGATCTACGAGCACCAGAGTGCAGCGGAGTCGGGCGTTGAGGATCCTGGGATTGACGATGCCGGTGAAGAGCAGGCTGTAGATAGTGATAGCAGCAGCGTCGAGGAGAATATGGAAGCTGAATTTCCCGACTTTGAAGCTTTCAGGCATGAGTTTGAGAGCTTCAAGAGCGAGATTGAAGCGGCTGGCAAGCAGGCTAGTCTGCCGGTCAGCGAGGATAGCTGGTCAGGGATTGAACTCTCGGACGATGACAGAAGCGAAATCAGCTGGGACGACTGGTCGCTTGTCGATGAAGCTGTTGTTTGAAAATCTTTGTGCAGGTGGATTCTTTCGACATCGTTCCTCTTGGTTTGGGATTCATGGGCGTTGTACAGATGCACGTAATGGCGGATCTCCGCCGGAGGTGTTCTAAGGTGCGACTTAGTCTTGCAATTGAAAGCTGCAGCAAAGATGTATGAGCATTAGCAGCAAGACTTGCACTCCACGCTAGTCCTTCAATTCGTCCACACGAGTCTTGGATGTGAAATTGCACCAGAATTCTCCAAAAGAATTCCTTTCATGCACTAAGACAGTGATGCTGAAACTGGAAGTTGTTCATATCTATTCAAATGAAAACAAAGTTAGGAAGCAAGAAAGGGACCAGCCATTGTTTTCAAACTAGAGCTGCTTGCCGCTTGCAAGTGAGCTAACAGTGATGGACTTTGTTGATTCTACTACGCCTGTACAGACATGTGGTACTTAGATTCAAACTGGAAACTCAAAAAAAAGAAGAAAACATTCAATTCAAACAGACAAATTCATTCTTTTTGGACATGGTTTTTGCCCCTGTCTGTATCTTTTAATAAATTTGTGGCAAAAGAGTACAGTTTCTTGCTGCACGGAAGTCTTTCTACACTTGCAAAGCCTGTCACATCTTCAATTTTGTCCACGAAGTCTTCTTGTTGTGAGTGTTTGGTGTCTTTATTTGTCAAATGATTCTTCTGTCCCACATCCAGCAATTGTGACCTTAGAAGGAACTTAAGCAAGAAATATAAAGCTGATGCTCTCTGGTTTGCCTTTTTGCATTCCTGTACAATTTAGCTCTAACGTGATAGTACACGAACGGCAGTACATTGCTGAAGTTTTACAACTGATGCACGACTCAATGGCAATTCCCAGGTCCCAACTACCAGTATTAACCCCCAAAAGGCTGACATAACCAGTTTATAGCCATCATTTAACATACTTCTGCCTTGAGCCAACATCGTGGACCACCTCTATTGAAGAGCTCTGACTAATGAAACATGTGGTCACTATTGCCTCTTACCATCTCACGCAAACCTTGAATAATTGAAGCTAATCTTCATTATGGACCACTTTATTTACCACCCTCACACAAACCCTAAATATTGGAACACTAGAACAGGAGTCTGCATCACGCAATCCATCCATACCTGACTGCTTTTCACCAATGACAATGTTCTCTTCTGCCTTCTCTCCCTGCTCCAGCTCAATGAAGGTGAACCTGTCGTGTTCCTGCTGAAAAACCAGCCTGATCCAAGCACAAGCAGATGTTGTAATAGTGGTAAATAAGACAAGACCCGGATCCAAGAACAAGAAGATGTTATAATAGTGGTAAACAAGGCAAGTACAGCTGAACTCCCTTGTGCTTAAGGTGATCATTCCTAAGTAAAGGAACAGAACAAGAAAGTGGAGGAGAGATGATGCTCATATCAACAACAGAAAGAATTCCTGGCAATCCAGACACAGAATGACTGCAGCCCTTTCCATCCCTGATTCCAAAAGCCTGCTTCATTCTACAGAACTGCACTGGATGGGAACTGCTGCAGGGTCACAATGAAACATTCTTGCAACAACCATGCCTTCCATGGTGGGAAGAAGTGTCCTGCTGCTACACATCTATTGATCTACACAACTCTCTCATGTTTGCATTGGTCTTGTGGTCTGTTTTGATTGTGCATTGAATTGTGCTCCCATGCAAGATTCAACACCCTTTCACAGTGTTTGGATGGAGGCCTGGCGAGATGTTTGGCACAAGAAATCAGAAGTTTACCAGACATGCAGCAAACTAAAGAATGTGTGTCAGGTCTGCTTACTTTGGCCTTGAGTATAGGCTTCCTGTCCAGTCCCAGTGAGAGATATGGCCCTGGGTGTCAACACAAATGATGCAATTGCTAAGAGTGATGTCAACTGCAAGTATTTTGCAGACCAGCAAAATCATAAGATACTGTTCCGTTTTATGTCCCCTCTCATTTCTCAATTGTAAGTGCCTTGTCTAGATGAAGCAATGCTGCATTACGGTATTATAGGTTGGGTGCAAGACTCCATACTACCAGTGCTTTGACTCAATTTTGCAATGTACATCATGAAGTCGTAGTAGTAATAAGTTTCGTGTTTTTCCTCTTTTGACACTTCTGCTTCCATTTCTGGGTAGAGCGCTATGTAACCACTGGTTGCAGCACTACAGCATGTGTGGTCTTATCACCACCCTTATCCACCTTTCTCTATGTTGCCATATTCTTTCAAGGTGCTCTTTCAGTCACTGCAACAATGTTGCCTGATCTCTGTTTTCTCATGTGACCTTGTTCACACCAAACTCAAAAAATATGGGGCAGCTGCCTCATGTTAAGTGAATCATTATTAACAGGCCTGATACAATTGCTTGGCCTGGTTTCTGACAATTTGGAAATCTTTCAGGCAAGAACTGGATTGGATTGAATGGAAAGGCCTGCGCCTACTGACAAGATCTTGAAGCTGCAATGGACAACACCATTGTATAAAAGAAATCGTTCTCACATTTGCAGTTTCATTGTACAAGGTAAGTGCACTCATGAAGCTGAGTGTCTGTTTTGCCATGAAATGTCTGTCACTGGGGAGCTGTCTCAACAAAACGTCCTTGAAATGCACCTTCTGTACCTGTTTGCAAGTTCTAGTGCCTAGTTCTTATTGTTTGCACTAATGGCCATCTGAAAGACTGTTGATAGGTTGTGTTGCAGGAGTTCAGTGAACAAGCCTAGGACTTTTTTGGTTATCTACTTCTATGCCAAGTGACTGTTGAAGATAATTTTGAATGCTTGAGTTGTCTATGCTTGAGTATCCTATTATAGTTAGTCTTTCTTGGATCTGGTTGATTTCTGATATTTGGTTGTCAGAAACTCCCATTGCTAGTTGGGAAAGTGTTCTTTAAATATCATTTTCGTATTGTGGCCCTTCTTGCCTCTGTTTGGGTAGTTGTGGTGTATGACTCCAGGGATGTATCACAGGTTCAGGAGTTGTTGACATCCTTGTAGTTTGCAGGATTTAGTGGGTGTCCAGGCTGAAGTTGGCTATTGATTGGCTTATGTTGCCCTTGAATGGTAATGGGGTTGTGGCTTGTAGGGTACTTTTTGGATCATCATATCACTGTAATTGGTACGTATTTCACAATTTCTCCAAAAGAATTCTAGCTGGTGCTAATGGGTCGTTTTTGTATGTTTCAGAGTGAAAGACCCTGTTGCAGCAAAGCTGCTGAGAAAGACTGGTGAAATGCTTTCTCTTGTGTCCCTGGAGGACATAATATCAGGACACCGTATGTAGGGGGGCTTGATGACAGGGTCTCAGAAGAGGATCTTAAAGACCAGTTCTATGGGTATGGTGAGATTGAGTCTAGTTAGGCAGTGCCAAAATGCGCTTGTGCTTTTGCGACCTACACAAGCCAAGAGGGTTCAGAAAATGTTGCTGATAATCTGGTAAACAAGCTGGTTATTAAAGGCCTGAGATTATAACTTATGTGTGGAAGACCCCAGGTCCTCAAGTCTGAATTGGAGGGCATAGCTGATGGGGAGGAGCCCTAGGAATCCAATCTGGGTGGGGGGATTCTATCTCACAGAGGTATACTTCCTCAATCTGTCACCTCTCAGCAGCAACATCAGCAACCAAATTTAGTCAGTCAAGATCAAGCTCCTTTAAACTACTTCAACTTATCTCCCACCCCCACCTCCAACTGAGTGTCCCTTCTATCCATCAATGAGTCCACAATGGATGGGTGCAGTGGCTCCAGGGCAAGAATCAAGTGCTAACTCAGATCAAGCTGATGGTTCAGAACCAGGTCAACCAGTCCAGCTGTGCAGTATGGTCGGCCACCCATGGGCCTGCTTGTCCCACTCCTCCTCCTTGTGAGTTCTCACATCAAGGATCACCACCGCCTCAGTTTCAGCAGCAGTACTTTCAGGCTCCTCCATATGGACCACATAGGGGACGACCTCATGCATACCAACAATACCCACCTCCCCCATTTCAGCCTGGGCCCCCTCCTCCAAGAATGTGTAAACTCGGCCCCCTCCCCTTGCATACAAATTTAGAACAACGGCAAGATCTAGATCCCACCAGTGATCATGTTTAGTAAATGATGGACATCAAAATGAAATCTTAAAGATTAGAAACCCTCATTTTGCAGGATGTTTAGGGGAGCATATTTTTGTCCCAACATATGAGCATCAAACAAGCACATTAGGGATATCCCTATCTGTACTGAGCTTCCAAGTTGCTTTCAGAACTTGGGAACCAAATACACTGTTGTTACCTGAGTGATGGGATGCCCCAATTTTATCCGATGTAATTGATTTCAATTTAAGTGACCACCAGAGCATTGTGTTTACTTGTAGTGATGAAGCCCTTGGTTGAGCATGAATCTGACGTTCTTGAGAAAGACATGATGAACATGGGAAACCAAATTTGGGTATGTGTGAAACTCTGTTTCCACTTCTGTCTGTGTAAAGCACTGGTGGCATAATTTTATGTATGGGATGTGAGACACCTAGTGTTATGTTGGTCTGAGGTATCAATTGCAACCCCATCAGTAGGATTGTTGCCATTTGTGAGCAATTGCCTGTACTGCATTAGTGTCAAGGGTTTGCTATCTGAGTACCACTGTAAAACTTGAAATGCACTATTAAGTGGGTACAGTGCAATTGTTGAGGCCAGGTAGTGTTTCAGAGATTGCATGGGTATCCACTGGTAGCATGATACTACATGCAGTCAACAAAGATTCTCAAATGATTCCCAACAAAGTCCAAGTCTTTCATTCCCATGAGCACAAAAGAAGCAATTTGCAAAATACTAACATTTCTATCATCTTCATTACAACAGTGAGCAACATAGCTTTCTTGCAATGCTCTTCAATCCAATATTTAGACTTTTTACTCCTGTAAATATTATGAAGCAAAATTGTGTTAAAGTATTGATTTGTTTGCATGACCACCAAACCCTTAACAAAGTACATATTTTCTAGTGTTCACAAACACATAAGAACCTATTATATCTGTGGAGTGATCACCTAGCCACAACTGAAACATCAGTCCTATCTCTAGTTCCATATAGTACAGAAGACTCCCATTCTAAGCATGACACCAATATTTTGGAGAGTGCATAATTTATGTCTTTCATATTGGGTCGTAGTTCTGGATCAGCAACTAAGCATTTCCTTGCCAAGTTTGCCACACTACAGGCTGTGTCTAGTGGGTAAGCGTTTTGCAAGAGTGGGTCCATCCAAGCTTGAAGCTTCTCCTTAAAATTCTCACCTTCAAGGACCTCATCAATTTGAGATGAGAGTGGCCTTGCTTCCCTTGGTTTCCCTGCTCCATTTTCAACACCTTCCACTAGCCTCATCATTGCCTCCTTGCCTGAAAGAATCTCCAACAGAACTACACCAAATGCAAAGACATCAGCTTTGGGTGTAACCAAACCATGCTCAAGATACTCAGGAGCCATGTAACCCTGTGTCCCCACAATATCCTTGGTTAGTGTCGGTCTAGTTCTTGAGCCATTTGTAGACTTTGCCATCCTGAAGGTTGTTAGTTTTGCTCGAAAGTTTCCATCTAACAATATGTTGCTCCTGAAGGTTGTTAGTTTTGCTCGAAAGTTTCCATCTAACAATATGTTGCTGCTTTTCACATCTCGATGCACAAAGCTTGGATTAGTGTAATTGTGGATATAGTCAAGGCTGGATGCAACATCCAAGGCTATGTGAATTCTTGTTGTCCAGGGCAGAAATATTGCACCACTTTGCAGAAAGTTTGTTCTTGGGTTGACATTCTTATTGTGCAGGCAATCACTGAGAGATCCATTCTCTGCATATTCATATACTAAGTACAGATACTCTGTGTTCTTTTGGCAAATCCCGACCAGCTTCACCTACAAAAGCATTTCCACACAAAGATGACCTTGATGTTTAGACATTGAAAAAACAACACTGTCTTGAAATGTATGAAGGCTGTGAAGTACATATCTGCAATGATTCTAACACTGTAAAACAAATGAAGCTTCTAAACACACGAGAAGCTTGAAGAATTGTAGAAAACTTGTGATAATACATGGTGTCCGTAGACATGGCACATTGAGCGTGGGACACTGGAAACCTCCGAAAGGCACATGAACACATTACCGGCCCCACATGAGGTCCCCACCAGCGTCGATCACCGGAAATAAGTGTGGGAGGAAATCTTTTCCTTCAAAATTTATCTTCGGGAGTCCTTCTAAGCAAGGTTGGTTTTAGTGGACAGCTTACGATACAACTTGAAGACATGAAGTTTAGAGCATGCAATTGAGATTGTTACCAGATTGGCATGGTGGACTTGTGTTAGAATCTTGAGATCAGACTCTGTCATGTTCCCCTTCATCTGCTTGATTCCAACCAACTTTCCTTGCACCTTGCCCCAGAACACAGACCCTTGAATCCTCTTGCCATCACTGAAATTCATGGTTGCCTCCTGAAGTTCTTCATATGAGAAAACCAGGGGCTTGTCAGATCCCACCATGTCTGACATCCTTGTCAACATAGCATCTTTTTGGAAGCCATCTGATGACACCATGGTGTCACCCCTATCATTTGTCATCATCACACCAATCTCTGCTTCCAACTCAGGAACCCCACGTCCATTTTTAGGATCCCACTTCTTTTTACAGGCCAGTACCAGAAAAATTGCTAATAGAGATAACGCCACCAAACCAGTACTTATGCCTATACCAAGCCCAATGTATTTTCTGTTCGAGGATGCACTCCTGGCAAGAGGAGGAGCAGGTGAGGATTCGTTCCCTGGTGGAACTCCTGGTGCAGCAACAGGAGTAGGAGAAGGGATGGGATGAGTAGGAGCAGGAGAATGAACAGTTGGTGCAACAGGAGTAGGAGAAGAGGTGGGATGAGTAGGAGCAGGAGAATGAACAGATGGTGCAACAGGAGTAGGAGAAGGGGCAGGATGAGTAGGAGCAGGAGAACGAACAGATGGTGCAACAGGAGAAGGAGAAGGGGTGGGATGAGTAGGAGCAGGAGAATGAACAGGTGGTGCAACAGGAGTAGGAGAAGGGGCAGGATGAGTAGGAGCAGGAGAATGAGGAGGTGGTGCATCATGAGTAGGAGAAGGGGCAGGATGAGTAGGAGCAGGAGATGGGGTTTGTGTTTTATTGCTTAGAAGACGGCGGGGTGTTTTGAAATTGATTGAAGATAGAGGAGGGAGGTTGGCAAGAGGAACAAGGAAAGTAGTATAGGTTTCAAGGGTTGTGTGAGCATTAACTTTGTTTGCTGCTTCTAAATCTGGGATGTAGGCATTAGAATAGGAACTTATAACATCTAGAGTCTCGCCTGGGAAAACTACAAAAGTGAGGAAGAAGTTAGTAATTTCATGATCTGTTTGTTGCTGTGTTGCTGAAGCTGCTGGGCATGTGCATTGCAATGGTATTGTAATGTTGGTACCAATCATGAGATTAGTAGACACTTGATTGGGATTTGCAGCTTGTATGGCTTGAACTGTGGTCAAACCCTCATATTCATTCGCAATGGTAAAGAATGTATCACCGTTGGTTATCAACCTAGAAACAGGTGCTTGGTATGTTCCGTTCAGGCACCTGCAAGTAATTGGGATATAAAGAGGTGTTGCAAAGGCCAAAGAACCTGAGAACTGTTTTATATTACTCAAATTTGCAATTGCTTTCACAGTTGCGTTGAAGAGAGTACCCACATTCGTCAACTTTTCGTTCAGGGTCTGCGTCCTGTACAAGATGGTTGCGCTACACGAGCTGCTGCTGCTGTTGTTTGCTGGGCAGGTGTAGCCACTGGCATCGTTGTACGCTTGTTGGGTACTACTACCTCCTTGCATCAAGACATACATTACGGAGAGGACCAACAAAATCCAAAACAAGGCCTGCATCCCATGAAAACAAAGCCCACAACGAATACTACAGCTACTATCGTTGTAGCCATGGAGCAAACTCCTCGATTCACAAGAAGCATCTTCTCCTCTTCTCAACAAATGCCGATTGCCCCCTTGTCCGAAATCCATTTGGAACGTTTCTGGCTTGTAGTTATACGAGGTTATATAAAACGGTCGCTTTTCACCTAAGTTTCTTCAATGATCTCAGACAATCCTTGCTTAATCCAATTAGCCAGTACTCGTCCTCTTCTTGAGCTCCTTAAAAACACAACCACATCTCCCAGACTTCTCCAAAGTGTAAAACTACTTTCACAATCCCAACTAAGTAAGTACATGACGAAAACACCATCAAGCTCATGTCAAGGTGTGGATGCATTTGTAAGCAAAACTCCCCCCCGCAACAAAAATACCCCCACATACCGATTCTTCTCCAAATTGGCCTCAAATGCAGCAGCAGTCCCTGTGATTAAGTGCCGGCGTTTAAATGGCGAAGACTTTTGTGTTCCAACCGAAACATCGCGGAAGCAAGCCATGGAACAAGAAGATCTTGCGAGTGGCAAATGCGAATGTACACAAGCGTGTGGAAATAAATTCACACTCTCATCGGCAACGACTGAACAATTCGCGCAAAATAAATTACATGGATTCGGATACCGGTTATTCCCTGGGGTTGTTTGAGGGAGAGTCAAAAAGGAAATCCTTCTTTTTTTGGAAAAATCGGTAAGACCGTCGACAAAGACTGATGACTCCATTAGTGATGGGCACGATAAGAGCCAGAGTCAAGGCTCCTTTGGACTTGTTAGAAGCCGGAATCGGCCTTACCTGGCCCGCTGTTTAACGTTCAAGGCAAGAATCTCCAATAAAATCATGCCAGAATCAAGGCTCCTTTGGACTTGTTAGAAGCCGGAATCGGCCTTACCTGGCCCGCTCTTTAACGTTCAAGGCAAGAATCTCCAATAAAAATCATGCATTTCTGCTGAATCTGCCTCAGTGGCCGCTTTAAACTTTTTAGTAGGGTCAGGTCACATGTAACCTGCAAAATCTCACCCTTTGACCCTACCCTTAATAATTAGATGAGGTGCCTCCCACGTTCAATTTTTATTTTTATTCTTTTGCCGGTGCAACGAGCCAATGTGATTGGCCCATTACTCAAAAAAATGAAACTATGGAGGCTCCCCAAACTAGACGGTTCTACTTTGTAGAATGGGGATTTTCCCATTTGGCCGAGGTATATAGGTGAAGGGATGACAAGATTTGCCAAAGCATATGGGATAAAAGTGAGGTGCTATGGAGAACATGTCAAAGAACACATTGAGAGCTTGGTGAATGTATTGAAAACCTGATGGGAACCCATTGGGAACTTGAAAGAACATAGTGGGAACACATTGGGAACCAGGGAAAATGAAAAAAATCCTTTGTCCCTCCCCCCTCAAACTTAAAAGGAAAAATAGCAAGGCACCTTGAGTGCATGCTTGGGCCTTCCCATTGGCTGCATGAAATTTCTCTTCCCAAAAGAGTTTGTCACCAGTTTCAGCCTGGGCTAATACCTCTTGCAAAGAACACCCTACCTATTACCATCCCTACGCCTAGGCACAATTTACACTAGGAGTCAGGGCCAAGGTTTTACGGAAATCGAGCACTCTTATTGGTTCAATCCCTGAAAACAGCCCCCAGGGCTTTACACTGGGAGTCAAGGCTGATTAAAGAAAACAATTTTTTTTAATCTACCACTTTTATGGCCTTGACTTGGCCCCAAGGCAAAAAAAAAGATACCTATCAACTTGGAAAGCCAATTTGCAACATATTTTCAATGCTAGTCTTTTAATTGTTAGCAAATCAAATGATAGCTCTATGTGTTTCATTAAAGTTTCTTTTCAAATGCATAGATCAAATAGACCTTAAAACTCTCCAACCTTAAAATTCCCAACTTTAGTGTTAGTTGGAACCAAGTAATGAACTTCCATAACTTTCAAAGTTGCTATAGCTTTCACAAATTTTTGGACAATGGTTGTATATTTTCATCCTAAAGCCCTAAAAGGGATTCTTTTGTTGAAAATCCAAAACCAAAAGATGAGAGAATAAAACACAAGGCAAAGTTTGTTGAGAGCTCTCCACTGAACCTTAGATGACGACACAAGTTGTCAAAAATTAAATCATCTTTCCTTGAGCTTTGGCCTGTTCTTAATAGGTTTGACTTGAAGTTGTCAAACGATGCCACTTTCACGAATATGGAGTTGAACATCCCTTGCCAAAACTTATCACATGTTAGGAAATATAATCATAATATCTTAGAAACATGCACAAATATATAAAGATGTAAAATTGACTTTGGAAATGATGATATCCAACACTTTCAACCTTCTTTTAACATGCTAAATTAGGTTTTCAAACCCTAAAAAGAGCTGTAGGGTTTGCTATGCCAAGCTTGTCACTCAATTGAAAATTGAGTGCACATTGAGATCTTTGTTTTTGCTTAATGGTATGGGGCATGTCAGTGAATGCTTTTTCCTCCAAAGCTTTTGTGGATGTCAGCGAAAAATAGCACAAATGGAGAAAACTGCATGTGCAACCCAGCAAATGAGCTACACTGGATTGATTCTTGAAATCATCTGGAGCAAAAGTGATTGATGTGAGGAGGTGAATATTGAAGAAGTCCAGGAATAACTATTGAGAATCCAGCAAGAACTTAACCTTTGACAATTTGAGTCTTTACTATTTGTACAACCCTGTTTGTTCCAATGAATTTACAATCACAACTCCTGTGTCATCCAAATGGCTGAGGTAGTAGTAGGTTCTACTTGTTTGCATGACTAACAAACCCACCCAACAAACTACAGATCTGGGAAGGATCACCTACCCTCAATTGAAAAGCTATGCATGTCTCCTCTACTTCCCAATCTTGCAGAAGACTCCCATTCCAAGGATGATGCCAACATTTTTGAGAGTGCATAAGTGATCTCTTTCATGTTGGGCCGTAATGACATATCTGAATCCACACATGTCTTTGCCAAGTTTGCGACATTGGAGGCAGTATCAAGTGGGTACAAATTTAGTAACAATGGGTCAATCCAAGCTTGAAGCTTCTCCTTATAATTGTCACCTTCTAGAATGTCCCCAATGAGAGATGAAAGTGCCCTTTCTTTCACTTTTCCATCATCACTTTCTGCTGGCCTCACTATTGCCTCCTGGCCTGAGAGAATCTCCAACAGGACCACACCAAATGCGAACACATCAGCTTTGGGTGTAACCAGCCCATGCTTCAGATACTCAGGGGCTGTATAACCACGTGTCCCCACAATGTGCTTGGTTAGCATCATTGCCCCAGCTCCTCCTCCTTCTGAGCCACTTGCAGACTTTGCCATCCCAAAGTTTGCTACTTTTGCTCGAAACTGTCTATCGAGCAGTATGTTGCTGCTTTTCACATCTTTATGAACAAAGCTTGGATTAGTGTAATTGTGGATATAGTCAAGGCCAGATGCAACATCCAACGCTATTTGGATTCTCCTCGTCCAGGGCAAGAATGCAACACTTTGGGAAAAGTTTGCTGTCAACTCTGTCTCTTTATAATTGTGCAAGCAATCGCTGAGAGATCCATTCTCTGCATACTCAAATACCAAGTACAGATGCTCTGAACTGCTTACGCACATCCCAACCAGCCTTACCTACAGAGCAAACCATGTCCATTCACCTTGACATTAGAGGAGAAAAAAATCCCAGTCTTATAGCTTCAATATCCCAAAGCACAGATTCACAAACAATTTTACCACTCTGAAACAGATGAAGCTTCTAAGCACAGCCAAAATCCAGAAAGTTGTTGATCAGGCTGGAACAAATAATGTGGAAAGAAATATGTTTCTTACGATCATGTTGCAGGAAATCCTTACTAAACAGGTTGGTTTTAATGATGGCAAAAAGTCCTTCACATGCTGTCAGCCTTCAAAGGATCTTGTGCATGGGTCCTCACTTTACTCAGTGTAGAAGTGATGATTCCAAAACAGAGAATTATGTGATCATCCCCAGCTCTTTTATCCCTAGCTCTGTTGGCATGTAATCTAATGGATAAGCATCATCTTCTGTGAAAGTAAATTGGTACCCCAAAATGTTTAAATCCAAAGTGAATAACACCAGGAGAAGAATTTAGACCTTTTGGAAAGAAAATCAGTATCCAAAATGTTCAAATCCAGAGTGAGAAACACCAAGAGAAGAATAGCGAGGTCTTGTTGGAAAGAAAATCAGTACCCAAAATGTCCAAATCCAAATTGAGAAACAAGGAGAGTCTAAGAATTGTGAGTTGAAAAGACAGCAGAAAGCACATCTTGAAGAAGATGAGCCAACAGGAGAGATGCAATTTACAAATGTGAAGAAGATGAGCCTGGAAGAAAGTGCAGGATTGTTGTGTACCAGATTGCTGTGGTGGACTTTTGTAAGAATCTTGAGCTCCTGTGTCATATTGTTACCCTTCATCTGCTTAATTGCAACCAACATCCCTCGCAACTTGCCCAAGAACACAGACCCTCGAATCCTCTTGGCATCACTGAAATCCATAGTTGCCTCTTGAAGTTCTTTGTATGAGAAGACCATGGGCTTGTCAGATCCCACCACATCTGACACCTTCTCAGCCAGCAAAGCATTGTACTCTGTGCTGTCACCATCACCACCACTATCTTTTGTAGCACTGATGTTCTTGACGGTTTCAAATCCCAAATTGTACTTTGCAACATATCCAGGATCCGTCTTCTTCATCTTCTTCTTCTTCCTCGAGCAGACAAGCAACAGACAAATCCCCAACATTGATGCCAGGAAAAACCCTAATCCAATGCCTATGCCAACCCCAATATACAAGTTCTTGTTTGATGAACTGGCAGATGAAGGTGAAGGAGAACTAGGAAACCCACCGGCTGACTTAGGAGATGCAGAGCCTGGGACTGAAGAAGGTGCGTGAACAAAGGGAATTGAAGACAGAGGAGGGAGTTTGAGGAGAGGGACAAGCAAAGTGGAAAAGGGTTGTAGGGTTGTACTGGCATTCACTTGGTTTGCTGCTTCCAAGTCGGCGATGGAGATATTGAAATAGGAACTCACAACTGCCAGGCTTGTCTCGGCCGGGAAGAGAACAAAAGAAAGGAGGAATCTGGCAATTCCAAGCTGTGTGGCTGAAGGGCATGCGCACCGCAAGGGAATGGTACTGTAGCTATGAATGTGGAGATCAGTGGGTACTTGAGTGGGATTGGCAGCTTCTATGGCTTGATAAGTAGTCAAGCCTGCATAGGTAGCATTTGCAATGATCCAGAAGGTATTGCCTCTGACGATATGCCAAGAGACGGTTGCTTCATAGGTGGTTCTACTCTCATTTCCTTGGTAGCTTCTTCTGTGCACACAGTTGCAAGCAAGAGGAATGTAAAGAGGTGTCCCGGAAGGCAAAGAAGTGTCGTTGGAGGTGACCTTCAAGCTACTAGTGGTGGTAATTACGCTTGCACTTGTGTTGAAAAGAGTGCTAACACTCGTGAGGTTTTCTTCGCTGCTCTGTGTCCTGTACAAAGTATAGGAAGTGCAACTCTGGGATTGCAGCGCAGTACTACTACAAGTGTAGCCATTGACATCGTTGTAGGCTTGTTGGGCACCAGCTCCATGCATCATCATCATCAGCGCCAAATTTAGCAAAGAAAACAAAAGCAGCAGTACCTGTCTCCCATCATCACACTGAAGCCCGCAAAGAATTACACCAGACCCATTCAGACATCTCCTCCTCGTCCTCATCAAACCATGGCCAGCTGCAACAACTCCAACACTGCTTCTCAGAAAACCTCGATCTTCACCCTCATGTACAAATTCCAATTCACCCATTTCTGCTTGCTGTTGCAACGACCTCATGACACCCGACATCTACCAATCTTTTACTAGTAAGTCTTCTTCCATGAAACCGTTTCTCTTCCACAATTCCGATCCACAACAACATAAAGTTCATAAGCTGCTGCTATGTCGATTCTGTTGGCAAAAAATCCTTCCTACGTTCTCAAACCCAGTCTACAACAGTGTAATAAGGCCTGGCGTGCTGATCATCATGCTGCCCATTGCCCAGGTTCTTCAATCCCTCACACCCTGGCTCCAGGTGAAAAAGAGACTGGACTGAGGCCGAGAGAAATCGAGGAAAGAGCCCAGCCATGAGAAGACCACATGCGGTGCCTTTGTGGTAAGAGCGTGCGTCATGGTGATGGAGAGAGAGAGAGAGTGTGTGTGTGTGTGTGTGTGTGTGTGCGCCAAATGGATGTTGCTGGTATTCTGACACAAAATTTGTTGTTCCATATTCATCCATCCAACACACTATAATGGCCAGTTGAAACCAATGTTGGGTGGGTATCTTATTTTTAGAGAGACTAGTCAGATACTTACCACTCATCTTCGACACTAATTAATTCTCAAGAGGGTCAGGCCAAAAAAGAAAAAGAAAAATATCATGAAGAGCTATTTAGGGAAATTCTAGAAAATTGAACCCAACTCAAAACACAAGATAAACTTATTATTGGACTTAGCATACTTCAAAACTATTGTTGAAATTCTGAAATATTTAGATTGAGACTCCTGGACCCCGTTTTTTGCTTTTCCAAAAATTTAATTCTTTCAGCAAGATTTGCCGAACAGGAGTCGCAGCATTTTTAAAAATTGAGGTATCTAGTATCAGCTGCATACTTGTATGTGGGCAGCTTTCAAAATTAATATCAGATCTAATGACACAAAAATCACTCAACTTGGTTAAGAAACAAGGAAAATATTTATAAATGTTTGTTGATAAATGTGTGTTCATTAATGGGCAATTTTATTATATTACTTGACAATCGGATTTTGGTTCTTTGATAAAATCGACCCAATTTTTAAAAATAATTTAAAACAAAATAATCAATTTTTAATAACCTGATTCTCGTCAAATGGGATACCAATCTGTTTTCATTGTGAGAATCAGTTTAAGAACCAATTTAAGAATTGAGGGTCCTAGTGAGAATTAAACATCCTATCATACATGAGAACTAAATTGAGGTCCCTAATAACCAATTACATCCCTACTTAACTCACCTACAAATCTTACCAACTTCCACAACTAGTTACTTAATTAGGGAAATGGAGAAGAAGGAAGGTTTACATGATAAGGGACAATTGAAAGGGTTTATTTTTGTAAGATTTTGGTGTTCTTACAAAAATCCTAATCTTGAAGTTGAGAATAATGCATTAGGATCTTCAAAGTCTTACATGAAATATATCATGATGAAGTGATCACAATTTGTTTCCTAAAACCATCAGTCTATCTTATCATTAACTTGGTTCCTAATGACCACTTTCACAAACTTAACCTTAGTCAAAGCTAGTGTAAATCGTGATGAGTGATAAATTCTCATGTCATTTAAAAATGAAGTATGAATGTGTGGTGAATAGATGTGCGGTTAGGTTTAAGGTGTGATGTGCAATGATGAAAATAAGAAAGTAAACAACCAAAGGCCCTGGTTTTAGAGGGAGAGCGCAAGCTTCTAGCACTTGAAAGATATTTGTAGGGAGGCTAAAGGAAATGAAAGGAGCTTGACCGATTATTTTTATAGATAAAATTTATTTAAAAATTCAAATTTGTTTATTTTGTAAGTGTTATAAATTGTAATGTCAAGCTTTTTACTATTAGAGTGTTAGTATTGTATATATGTTAAGTGTTTTCCTAACCCAAACACTTAACTAGGTCAAATTGCGTGTCTGTCGATTATGAATAAGTTGCTTAATGTGAGATCAGGATTCTTGCAACAATGGCAAATGTCAAATTTGATAAGTCCAATGTTTGATGCAGAGGTGTTGTACTTTACTGTGCCTTTTGTGAGCCTCAACATCCTCTGTGAAAATGCTGGGCCAAAAACACTCGGTTTGAGTCAAATGGTCATGTTTTGACTTTTTCATCCAAAATATATGTGAGGTTTTGACTTTTTCATCCAAAATATAGCTGAAATTTTGACTTTTTTCATCCAAAATGTATGTGAAGAAACTCAAATATGCAAAGAATCTGCATATCTTTCTTTCATTGTGAGACATTCAACACAAAAGTATACATAATAGAAGTAAACTGTACAGTGACGATTGGAGTTGCTATCAATAGTCAAGAAGACCCATTTGGCATTTAAGGGTTAATGTCAAAGGTATGGAATTTATCAAGTTCACTTTATGTGTTTCTAAAGTCCCCTTTGCCAAATCACAAAGTCCATTGTTATTACACTATTTTTGCCAAGTTGATTTTAGCAATTTGGGAAGTGCATATTACCCTTTTGTCCCCTCTATGTTCCAACTTGCAGTCCTTAGTCACCAACTCTACACGGCCAAATCGCCAGGTCCACTTAACCCTGTGGGCTGCCTCGAGCTGGCCAAATATTTTAAATTTTCTGAGCTGCCCACTTCCTGAATTTGTTTCTGGTCTGCCAATAGGTCTGCCCCCAAAAAACCTTTTCCTTCTCTCTCTCTCTCTCTTTGATAGCCCTTTCAAGATTGAGAGGAGCCCTTTCAAAAATAAAAACTGTCTTTATTTATTTATTTTGAACATATTGAGAGCAAAAGGCATCCATGAAAATTCTGGATATCTTAAGATGAAATAGAGTTCAACGAAAATTTATCATCTATAATGTATTTCATCCATCATTAGTTCATTCACAATTTTTGTTTTTTGCATTAAAAGTTGAAATTCCATGGATGAAAGATGAAAATCCATGAAACGTAATTTGTGAATTTTCAATGGATGAAGTTTTGTTGATGAAATTTGGGGGTGGGGGGGGGCAGGCATAGGCAGCCTGTGGATAATAAATAAATAAATAAAAATCAGGGGCAATAGATTTTTTCTGAAGTTTCAGCAGAAACAAACTCATGCACCGGTCAGCCCAGAATTTTTTTAATTAGTGGGCAGCATGAAGGTCATAGGGCAGTCCATAGGGTGAAGTGAACTTGGCAATGCAATTTGACAAAGTGGACTTGTCAAACTCTTGTAGTTTATGAGTTTTTCACCTCCTTCTAGTTTGACAAACTTGTAACTTAGACGAGTTTTTTCATTTCACCTCCTTCTCCATTCAATAATGTATCTATGAAGGAAGGTTGTTTGTTGGGCTTGCCTATCAAGGCAAGGATATTGTGTTTAGATTCATTATAGAGTATAGTAGCTTAATGGATTTTGGCCCCTAGGTAGTAGGTCTAATTTTATACAAGGATTTTTTAAACATGATATTCTGGCTTGTGTTGAAACTTGAGATTAGTTATAGAGTTATGATATTTGGAAAGATTTTGGTTTCTTTTAGAGGATTTATCTGAAGATTATATTTTTGCATGGTGAAATATTTGAATTTTCATAATCCTTCTTTTGCTTTAAACATACTTTCTCATGTAAATGGCAAGGCCACAGTGTGTGACACACCCCTTGTTTATTTTGTTTGTCACAACAAGACCTCCCTTATGGCACCTCTTGCTACACTCTTGGTACCATTGGAGAGCACTCAATGAGTTAGGGCGCACTAAATTGGTTTGTATAATGTTTCAACCTATGGTGAAAAAATTATTGAATATTGAACAACTTTTTATTTAAAATTCATTTAAATCCAAAAAAAATCATATGCAAATTTGGATATGCTCGTGGTATTGTTGGAAAGCTCTCAATGATTTGGAAATCTTTAAACATAAGGTGTAAGAAATATTGAATATTTAGTCAATTTTGTCATTGAAAATTCAATTAAAATGGTTTTGGAAAGAAAATTAGTTCAATAACCAATTCACATTTGGGTCAACAACATAAGTTACAGCATAGCTTAGTAAAATTCTAAATGTTAACAACATTTTAAACTTATACCCTTTTTGAACAAATGCTTTGAATTTAGGATCTCACGACATTTAGTCATTTCCAAAATTGGGACCAAAAGAACACAGATGTAATACAGAAGCTTGTACACCAAAATCATTGATTCCCATTATTTTTGCTTTTATTATGAGGTAAGTGGTACTCCTTCTTGGTTGGTCCCAAGTAGGGTTTGTTTTAAGATTTTGTGTTGTAACCAAAGTGGTGATCATCCATAAATTAATTTAGAAAAATTTGCAAACAAATTAAATATGAAAGTGGAAAAAAACATAATCTTTCTATATTCTTGACTACCTATTAGAACTTATCATAAAAGTTTTGCAATATGGAATTTTTTTCTTTGAAATATGGTGAATTTGGGTCATGAAAAATCTATGTATAAGTTGAAATCATATTTTTCAAGTTGAAATTTGGTGAAAATTCGCCAATAAAAGAATCACTAGTCCTAAGCCTTGATTTTGGAGCATAACACAAGCTCCCATAGAAAGAAAATATTCAAATACGACTCATAGTTCAATTTGGAAACATGTTTTGATTATTAAAAATAGTTAATAGTTTTTTTTCATTTTTGTCATGTGCCATGGATTGCAACCATCCCACTAGATGTTTAGCATGAGTGGCAATGATCTCACAAAAGATTTAGCTTTAATGGTGACAAGTCTTGAGAAAACTATCGAAATAATAGAAAAACTAGCAAAAGAACTACCTTAAATATAAAATGTTGGCCAAACTTCCTTTATGATTTGATGCAACTTGGCACCTTAAATGTCATCCAAGACCATGGGTGGCTAATAGAAGTTGTAGACTACTATTGTGATGAATATGGTTCCCAAGACAAGGGCCAAATTTTGCACCAATTTGCCCCAAAAATATGCAAGGTCTAGAACATGGGATTACTTTTAGTGTTTGATTATGGAAGTGATGTGGGCCCATTTTACATATCCCAAGTTTGGAGTGAAAAAAAGAGTTTAGTGATGGGCATTGAGTTGAACACAAAAATGAAAGGAAATCAAGTTCAATATGCAAGGCCCAACACAAGGCTTATTTTTAATGTTTGGCTATGGGAATGAATTAGGGTGGTTTTATAAAAGCCCTAGTTTGGTGTGGAGAAATGTAATTTGGTGATTGGGGTCTACGTGTCACATTAAATAGCACACAACTATTAAAAAATGTGACAACCCTAACTACATAGTTTTGCACAAAATGGTATCCTTAATTAAGCATTGCAAAAATCCCAATGGATCCTCAAATCAACACATGAATGGGGTGAGAATTTCCAAAATCCTATCAATTTTGGGCACATTGTTTTCCCACCAAAATAATAGCACCAATTTTACAAGGTTTTGGACAATTTTGGATACAAATGAAATTCAACTTTTTAACTTTACTTCTCTTTGTTTTTACAACATGTTAAAGTTCCAAAGTAATGTGCAAGAGGAGCTTCAATCCTTCTTAAAGCTTCTATGTCCTAGTGTTATAATGTTGAGGTGCAAAGAAGAAGGTCATAACTTCAATTCAAGAGAAAACAAACTAGAGCAACAAAGATTAAACATCAAAGTAAGATCAAAAAATCATATACCAAATTTCAAAGTACTCAAAATAAAGCTAGAACAATAGAAATCAAACCTCAAAATAGTGAAAGTAGATTGGTGAAAGTAAAGCAAGATCAACACAAATTAGACTTGTAGGTATTCAAAGAAGAATCACAAAAGTAAAAGTCAAAGGTGAAACACAAAAGACAAATATGGAAGGTTATAATAGATGAGCTTTAAATTGAAATTGATTTTTTTTTAACAATATTGTTGGGTTCAAAATGTTACAACTCCTAGATATCACCCAAGGTATCCCAAAACTAGCAAAATTTTAAGAAACTTCAACTATATCCAAAGAGTGACGTTGTGTAGCAAGTAACATGTTGTGGCAATGAAGGAAAGTTGTTTACAAAGTTGTTTTCATTTTGACTTTCATTGGATATAAGCAATGCAAATGCAAAGATTGAAATGCAAAAAGGTGATGATGGCAAAAGGAACTTCACAATTCCTTTCCCTTTTCACAACAATCCCATTGTTTCAATTTTTTCATTTGAAATATTTTTAAGTTTTAAAAAAATGATGATGGAGAAAATGGAGGAAAGAGATGTGTAGTTTTCTTTGCCCTTCATATTTAGCCCAATGTGCGGACTTTAGCAGGATTAATAAGGAGGATGACATTTTTTTTTCATTGGATCTAATTCTTCTTGTTGAGTTATCACCCTCTTCCCACATCACTTTTATTTTTCAAGCTTTTTGAGTTTTGGAGGTTTCAAGAGATAAAAAGGATGGCATGATATATGTTTTAGTTGCAATTCATGATGGAAGTAAGGAACTTGAGGGTAATGTTGTGAATATCTCGCAACAAGAGGTGCAATGGCAGTGGTTGTAACTCAAGTCATCAAAATTCCAACCATGGTAACCAAGGCCCCACAAGACAAAGGTCCAAACTTAGCTCCTTTTCATAAGGGAGATATTAAAAAACTAATGACCAATGAGGTTTCAATTCTTAACCATTAGTCTTGGATTAATTAGTGCATGTTGTATAAGGGTGGAGTAACTTTGGAATGGGTCAACTTAGGATGGACAAGAGCTCATAACATCTCTTAAATAATTCTTGTTGTTGAAGTATGGAGGTGTGACACACCCTAAACTAGGGGAGAAATGGTTTGCTTTGGTGTGGATGGAATGGTCATGTTTGAGGGAAAACACATAGGTGTGATTTCCCAATAATTAAGGGGCATGACAATGCTTCACTTGGTTGGTGTTCATTGTGTTGCACATAGAGCACATCTTGCAATTCAAATTTTTTCACTTTTTCCCATGGTCTCTAGGATTGATGGTTTTTTGCAAACCTTATATGCATATTTCAGCTAATCTTCAATGCAGACATTAAAGTTGCATAAGGTTGTTAAGGTTTTGGAGACCAAGGGGTTGAAAATCATTTGGAATAATGTCCAAACTCAGTGGTTGAGCATGTTGTCACTAAAAAAGATAGTGTTACATGAATATCATATGCTTTGGTGACTTGGGGAAATCACTTCCATTTTTATCCAAACAATGTGCAAAAAATTGTAAGATGCAACTAAATTCATTAGGAAATAAAATTTATAATTTACTTACACTTAATTAGGGTGCTTAAAAATCATTTTGAAAATTTACCCAGAATATTCATAAAATATTCTGAATTCTAATGGAATATTTGAATTGCTTGTGCAAAACCTAATATGTTGCATGATAAAGTAGCTACATAAAATTTCACTTACAAATCCATCTCATTACACCATTTGACATGGCTGAATTTTCTTTCACATGTTTTTTAGCTTATCTTGCTACTCCAATTGGCACAATCTCCTATTTTTGCATGCCCATGATAGCCACATTGGTGACTTCCCAAAAACCCAAAAAATAAAATCACTGGGTAAAAGTATGTAATCTTTATCTTTTTATATACAAATCACATATCATCCAAACTCAAAATCCTGAAATTTGAGATATTTTTGTTGTTACAATCCAACAGTTTTTTAGGGTTCATTTATATGTTGGCCCTCTATTCAATTGAAATAACTTTTAAGGGGATGTTCCTCCTTCAAGAGGCATACACAAATGGCTATTTTTCAAAATTTTAACATTAATTGGCAAACCTATAGTTTTCATTTGAGGAAGGGTCCTCTAGTGTATATTATTTCATAATTTTAGCCTATTACTCTCTCATTTCAGATTTGGTTTTGTAAGTGTTTTAAGCACACCCAGAAAAAAGAAAAAAGAAAAACCCAGGGGAAAATAGCTTTTGCTTGGCTTTAGAACACCTGAAAACAAGAAACAAGGAGCCTTGAGGAGAAAAGTTTTTGGACCAAACTTTGGACCCCAATTTATGTGAAGACAACAAGTACATAAAACATGCTTTGATGCTGTTGAAATATGTTCATCCAGGACTAAGAACCTTGGAGCAAAATTTGGCAGACCTAAGTTTGGGAGTGATATGTTACATGTTATTTGAAATGAACAATTTACAAACACAAAACAGCAGGGGGAAAGTTGGAAATAGCTCAAGAGGGAGGGGACAAAGATGGAAATAACTCAAGAGGGAGGGGACAAAGAAGAAGATTTACTTTGAAAGGAAGCCCCCCAAGCTCATGTGACAAGGATGAGTCTTATTGTACTTTGTGGGTGTTGTTGTTGATGCAAATGGATGTGAAGTCCATGGTGTTGGGACACATACTCACTCTGCCATGCAATCAGAACCTGGAAAGAAGTCTACTACCGAATGTGGCTCCCAAATGGACATCAACAACGCTGATAGAAATCTTCACTCCATAGAAAATTGAACACCAGAAAAGGAAAGGAAGTGAAACTGTGAAGAGTTAATAAGTTTTTTTTCTGGTCCGAGACTTGATTTTCTATGTGCCTAGACATTCTGCAGTAACCAGCAAGAGAGACAATGCAAGCATTTGATGACTATTTTTTCCCTTCTGACCATCACAGAAGACCAGGTAGGATGGGATTCACTCACTCAAATTCTCAAACTCAGATATAAAACTTGTAAATGGGCTTCTCTGTGTGATTGAATGGGTTACAATATTTAAGTAGCAGATCAACAATGGAGCTACTAATGAACTTTTTCTTTGGTTTAAATCTTGTACACCAGCATTGGCTCTCACATCTGCAAAAACCCATACAAAGCACACAAAAGGGCTACAAATCATGCTGCCACTGTGAATTAACAATTTCCCATTACCTCAAAGCAACCCAGCTATCTTGCAGAGTTTTTGTTTCCGATTGATTTGAACTTTCTAAATTGCCCCACTACTTTTCTTAGAAATTGGTTAGTTTTACTGTGTTCACGTTCCAGATCTTCAGGCTTTGAGCCTTCACGTCTTCAGTGCCATTGTTGAACAGGAACACTTTAGCCGAATTTCCAATTGCATATTGTGGATACACCCGTGAAGTGATGGCGATCCTGCCCCACTGTCCAAAAGTTTCCACCACAGAATGGTCCACCTACAACAAGAACGAATTGCCTTTTCTTCAACAAAGTTTCCTCCTTTTTTTGGGACAATGATTATATATACTCCAAGCATATACAGTATCGATATTGTGGTCATGACATTTGGGTGGAAAGATCCCAATTGAATTTTACAAAATCAAGCCTTCTATTCATCAAGACTACAAACTTCTTACTGCAGATCATGTGCAAGACTAGTGAAAAAATATGACCCAAAAACACAAATGTGCAAAACTTGCATAAAATTATGCCTGAAAACAAATATGATTTGCAATAGATAGAATAAAAATGCTGTCAACCATGAATCAACCAAGGAATTTCACAAACCCAGAGAGAGAAAATCACTCACCAAGATACGTAAAACAAGAGACTTGTCATTTGGATACACACGCAAGTATGTCCCATATGATGACTTGTCTAGATTTGATGCTACCGATGACCTAAGCACAAATTTCAGAATCCATCATGTCAGCTCCTTTTCTTGCAATCCTCAATGCACTGCCAAAGCCTAAAAACTTATTCTCTTGTTATCAAGTGACATACAATGATAGTTCATCAAAGAACTTGTGGCACAAGTTTCTTGGGCTTCATTTCCAGAACAGGTAGTGCTGATTACATGGCTAGCAGACTCTGAGGTTTTTGCGTTTCAAAATGGGGCAAATTCTGGAAACTTCTCCATGATTGTGTTACAAACTGCAACTGACTGAAAATTAAAAAATGAAAGATATGAAGAAGAAAGGTTTAGAAAAAATTTCAGTACTTGCTTCGGTCGTTGCACAGCAGTGTCAACCAGCCAGATTTTTGAGAATAGGAAAAGTAGAAGAAGAAAGCTGTTTGCTCTTGTAAATCCTCTGTTGCCAAGACAAGGATACCAAATGGCCCATATTTTGCGCCCTTTGTTCCTGCCCCAATTTTACTACATTCAACTGGGCCCTCTTCCCCCAAAAATTCCTCTGTTGTGGAGTTTTGTGGCACATTTGGCAGGGAAAATGTCAATTCTATGTCAAGCTGCCAGCAAACAAAAGGCAGTTAGTTCATGGTGAGATTCTGGTTCTTCTTCCCACATGGAATTCCCGCTCTCCTGCACATTCAAATTCTTTTGGTAAAGGATGAATTCTCTCCAGTAGAACAGTTTAGTTTGCATTCAAAACCTGAACACAACATACAACGCAATTGGCCTTGAAGTTGCAATGTCCAAAATTACAGCAAATGCAATCACAATACCTGCACGCCTTGAACTCCCTGTGCAGGAAAAACTGAGCCAGGACTCAATGTAACATTCGTCTGTTCGTATTTAGTGCTTCGAAGGTTCTTAACCTCCTCTATTGGTAACTGTAGTAGAGCTGTAGGGGTCACACTGTCCAACCATATTTGCCTTGGGATTGCCTGGCTCCCCCATATACACACCCAATTAGTTCTAAACACAAAATTTGCCAAATCCAGATCCAGCAATCCCACCAATTCCTTGATTGAATTCATTGCTGTGCATTATTATCAGCACTAAGAAAAAGAAAAAGAAAGAACAACAGCAAGTAAGCAACAATATGACTAAAGAATGAAAAACACAATTTGCAGAGCGATTCCAGGACAAGCACCTGAATAGATGACCAACCCTTGGCAATGTCTTCCTGTGCGCTATCAGACTCTTCCACCCAGCCAAACAAAATGCGCCGCCCTTTGTGTTGGTCAAAGAAGGATTTTGATGCATAGTAATTTCCATAGTCATAACGGAGTCCAATGGCTGTGTCTAATTGCTTGATATCAGGCTCATAAGTCTGGTTGTTAAAATAATATGTCCCAACTGAATAGTAGTCATGCCGCAGATTGTTTGAACTGATTTTGAGAACATGCTTCTGTGATGCACCCAGCACGGATGTGTCCAAGCCCAGCTTGCTGCCCGACAAGGCCACAGGGTAAAAGTCAGGGCATTCCCACATTCCTGTTCCAGGTACCTCATGCAATGGGTGCTCAAAGGACCAGGTTTGAAAATCTTTGCTCTTGTAAACTAGAGCTGTTCCAATATTGCCTCCAGTACCCAGGTTGGCACCCACCAAAATCCGCCACTCACCATCTGGCCCTTGCCAACCGGTTGTTGGGTCCCGGAAGAAGCTACTGTTGTAACCTGGTGGTGCTGTTGCAATTGGATTATGGGCTGACTTCAAACACACACAAAAACAATGACCTTATTGAATGTTCAGTAGAAGGAAGACTTAGCAACAAATCCTATAATAATATCTCTCAACTCTGCAGAATGAACAGTTCAATACGACTGCATAATCAGCACTAGTTTCACAATATGTGCAAGGCAACAAGAACCATGTCAATTTTACAACACAGTCATAATAAGGCCTCAAAAGTCAGATATGGCAGGAGGAAGGGGGCCAGGCGCCAGGGGCATACCTTAACCCACTTGAGGAGAAGAGGGTCAGATGCATTAGCAGGAAATGCCAGATTTTGTGTCTGTGATTGAATTACCGCAGAAGCATTGGACCAGCCTGTGTACAAGATCACAGGTGTGCCATCATCCAAAAGGGTTGCAGATCCTGACCAGCACCCGTATATGTCATACCACTCGCTGCCCACTAATGCTTCCTCCAAATAACGCCAATGAATCAGGTCTGTGGACACCGCATGGCCCCAGACTATATTTCCCCACACAGCCGCATACGGATCATACTGATAAAACAGGTGGTAGTAGCCCTTATAATACAGTGGCCCTAGCAAGAAGAATTCACATAGAAAACAACAACCCAGTAATAATTCACATATTAGTTTCGCACCCAGCTGTGTGTATTACTGTATATGCTAGACAAATTTCAAACCAGTTCTAAGGGATGATTTCAAAGGGGTTGTTATGATTCAGCAAAAACCGATGATGAGGCTTCTTTTTTTTTGTGGCTTGTACAAGTTCTACTTAAACATGGAATTTGGAGTCAGAATTTGGAGCAATTAGAGTTCTCCAATTTGCTTTCCCAGGTAAGACAGGTCTTAGATTTTACCAATCCATAACAACCTCCAAGAAGCAGATTTTACAGACAAAAAAAGCTGTCCTTGAAACCTCATGGCAACAAGTTACAAGACCTGCAGGCTCACACACCTACCTACCTGCAGTGCGCACATCACAAAGCTTGATCTGTTGAGTTTGTGTAACAAAGAGAGCAAAGATCTATATGTGTTGGTTTTTGCAGGTCTGACATATATACATACATACATATATATATATTCTTTATGGTGCAGATGCTGCATAAGTCAGAGCGGAAAAATCAACCCTCAGTGAATCAACTCCTGAAAAGCATAAGAATGTCCAAAGCAGACAGAAACAACAGCAGCAATTTCTTTGCTTTGCAACAAGGATCTGAGGTCTGCTGGAGGTCCAGGTTCTCACAGAAATTTAAACAAAGAGATTCAACAAAAGTGTTTCAAACTTTGTGCGGCATACACAAGGACTGAAATCCTGAATCTAATATAATGGATTGATGTTCCAGGACTGCCTGGATTCAAGTAGCAAAGCAAAACGGGAAGAAAAAACCAAAAAAAAGAATATGTCCAAAAAGATTCAAGAATGCAGCAGCAGTTGCAGAAGTGGCAAAATCAAAGTAGCGTGAGTATATTGATCACAAGAACTAAAAGCTGCAGTCACAATAAGATGCAACGAAATATATGTAGAAGAGAGGGTGGGATTCAGGAACTAACCATTTGGATCTGATCATTGTGGAAGTTGCAAAATTTCAGTGGATCCAAACCAACCCAAAGGGCCCAATTTTGTCACCACCCCCCACCAAAACCGAATTTCAATGTCAGACAAAATCCATCAGATCTCAACCCAAGACAGACAGACAACAAATCCCTTGGAGCTAAAGATCAGCAAGAGGAGCAACAGAGAATTCTTGAGTAAGGAGACAACAGACTTGCATGCAATAAGGCATGCCAACAATAGGTCTGTGCAAAATTTGTGTGAGACACAACCGTTCTCTAAACTAGTGATTTTGTGGGTGCCCAATTCTCAGATTCTCCAGAGATGAATTCATAAACTCTCTTAGAGATTGAATCCACTACTGGGCATACTTCCTTCTTGAGGATTTGAATTGAGGAAACTACTAGCAAAGTCACAATTCATGACATTCACCAATAAATTCTTCCTGGGCTCCTCCGATTCTTTCTTTCTTTCTTTCTTTCTTTCTTTGAGCTGAAAAACAACAACATTGCAATCAAAAAAATAAATTCCAGTCTACAAACTCATCCTTGACACCAAGAATTATATCGATCCTGGAAATTTGATCTTCCCAGGCAAAACCGTGTAGACTTGAAATTGATTGGTTTCCCCAAAACCTCTGCTTCTTTTCTTTTCTTTTCAGGGGAGGGGCGGGGGTGGGAGTGCTGCTCCTTACCATTCATCCAATTCTTGATAGGTTGGAAGTGGAATCCAGTTCTTTGTGCCAGCAACACTGTCTGTGAATACTGTCCATTGCTACAAGGCACTAGTAGCACTAGTACCAAGAGCACCACACAAATCATCACCTTCATCATCATCATCACCAGGCTTCCCGTTTTCTTCATACGCGAAGCTGCTGTCCTGCACTCTGAAGCTGCTGCTGCTGCTGCGGCCGCGCACTCCATTTCCCTTCTTCTCCAACTAAAATATGTGCACCAGCAGCAGCACAATAAAAATTCAACAGTTCTGTCTCTCTTTCTTTCTGCGTGTGTGTGTGTGTGTGTCTGTTTCCTCTCTCTCTCTCTCAATACTGTCTGCAGTGCTGAAAAAACAAACTGCTACAAAAAAGCTCAGTTTTGGAGAGAGGAGAAACCAAAACTATAATTCATACCCAAGAATTGAAAAAATCGATCACTCCCATTGCAGCACAAATCTGTGCAGCTAGCTAGCTGTTCATAACAAATCTCTCTCTCTCTCTCTCTCTCTCTCTCTCTCTCTTCGTGTCTCTGTGTGTGTGTCTGTGTACAGTGTCTAACTATGTCTATGCCTCATACAAGCAAGCAGGCAGCACATGGACATGGAATAAATATATAAATCTAGACTGGCGCAACAACAACAAACAATTTCCTTGCAAAACTCAAAAGACTTCTGACATGTGACGTCCAACATGCATATGCTGCAGTTTGGAATTATATCTACTGGAGTGTGAAAATTCACTGGGAAAACAAAAGGGGATTTTTTTTTGTGATTGATTTTTTTAATTTTTATACTCTCTCTGCATTCATTATTATTACCTACTGTCTCAAAGTTCTCAACCCAAAATTAAATTTAAACAAAAAACCTACGACACAAAATATCAACACCTCCCATGATATTCTCTTTATTTATTCTTTGTACTTTGTGAGGACCCTATTAATTGTGTTGGCATGGTTCCTATTTGTTTTGCTATCTAATTATACACATGGGATATATGTTACTATCTTGAACCATTGTTTAGTTTTTATAAACAGGATAATTTCTGGGGGCAATTTCAATACACAATTATCTAATTTCATCAGAGTCCCAGGGTTTGTTTTCTTTTTTTTCAAATTTCATTGGCGAGGATCTCGAGCATTAATTAGCATTAAATGGCGATTGTCTTGTATGTGGGCTGTAGCATTTTTACAAAAGTGCTGCTACAAGTGGTGACCTGGGAAGTGCCTAGGTCTAGATATGGCTAATTTAATTATTTTTATTTCTAAAAAATGGCCAAAAAACTCCCTCAAAATCACAAAATTTGTGTGTGTGTGTGTGTTTGTGTTTTTTGTTTCATTTTCTGAAAAAAATGTTCCCAAGTTAGGAAGATTCCCAAAAAAAGAAAAACCCCACTCGGACTCCAAACGTGGTGGAAAAATTTCGATTTCCTTTGGAAATTTCAACATTGTTTTTTCAGAAAATGGGAATATTGTGACAATATATTCCCTTTTTAATTTTAGTTTTTCATATTTTTGTGAAATTTTACACCTTACAAAAAAAAGCTGTACCCACTATCATCTTTTTCTATTTTCATTTATGGATTGCTCTGACCCATCCATAATGGTTTGGATTTCTGACATGATGCTAGCAAAAAGCTTCATTCTTCAGTTGGATGAAAAGACTGTTAGAAATAACTTATTTCATTAATCAATCCATCAACCTTGTGAATACTCAGAATCCTGATGCAGAAAATAAAATAAAATAAAATAAAATAATCATGTTCTGGATGTTGTGGAGAAAGGAGGATCACATCTTGTTGGCTTTTACATTTCTCTGTGTGAATAAAACTATTGAGAAACTTTCAGCTTGATTCTGAGTTGTGTACAAGAAGTTTGCTGAGAAACTTTCAGCTTGAGATTTTGAGTCGTTCACAACAAGTTTGCTTAATTAACACATAATTGTGAAGGCAAAAATGGGTTTGGAAATAAATTGTCTCATTTGATGTCAAATTTCAAATTGTTGACATAGAGAGAGAGAGCTTTCGTCTTCAGTGAAGAAGACTATTTTGGCGATCATGATTCAGAGAAAGATCCTTTGCCCATAATATTTCTGAAGTTAGGTAGTGGGTAGTCAAAAAAATTGGTAAAAATGAAGTTAGGTGTATGGACTGTTACAAAGAGGAGATGACTTTTTGTTGGATTAGTTTGTACGACATCAACATTGGTGTGCACACATGTACACTACAAGTCAAGTGAAGAAGGTCAGGAGAGGGGCCACAGTGAACCAGCACCCACCAGGGTGTCCATTCCATACCCGTTATTACTACACAGTTGTGGATCAACCTTCATCTTTGGTGTGAAATTTCGCATTGTTGTTAAACAAATTTTAAAAATTATGTTTAAAAAAATTCAATCATTTTTTGAGAAAAAAATGTCAAAATTCAAAAAAGAATCAAAATATCTTTGTAAGTCACCATATTTTCTATACATGGTTCATTCAACTAGGTAGCCAAAAATACACAAGGATGTTTAAGAAGATTTGCTTTCATATTGTTTAATAGCCAAATTTGACTCTGTTTACTGTTTACAATTTTACATATGTTTTGGACCAAATAGTCCATTAGACGAAAGGTAGATCATGGAGGACAAATTGTCCTCTAGTACTAGTAGCATGCCACAAACTTGGCTAGGGCAATCATGTTCGTAATCTGCATGAGCTCAGCGAGAATGCTCGTGTGGGTGAGGGGCAGGGATGAACAAAAGCGTTCCCTAACTTTTTGTGTATTTGGACAAGCAAGGAGCAAGTGCTTTTCATCCTTTACCTTCCCCAAGTCGCAGCCTCGACAAAGCCTCTCAGTGTATAGCACACATTCCACACACCTAGCACTACTTCAAGCTGCGTGTTGTCCCATTGAAATCGGGCCAGAGCTTTTCGCAACTGAACATAGCTAATGTCACACAAGTAACTTTCACTCTCGTATGACATACCTTTGAAGCGCAAGTATCTTGTCTGTACGTTAGTCCCGATCTCACGGTTGGTAAAAAGCTTTTCAATGAAAGCCAGCTACATATTATCCTTCACCTTTTTTACACTCAACATTGTGTGGGGAAAACATGAAGGGGGTGGGGCCTTAGCCTCTTAAGCTCCCACTCGTACGTTGTGCGCGTTGCACCAAGGTACTTGGCTCTCCGCCCAACCTCTTACCCTTGCTAGATGGGTCGAATGTATGTGTGTTGTCTCAGGAATCGTTCCCATCAGTGATTAAGTAGTCCCCGCTTGGAACGCACGGGTCACAACAAGCTGAGGTGCCGTTTCCAGTGGTGGTTGAACCGGAGGCAAAAAACTTGCCACCTCATGGGGCTAATTTTAGAGTAACCATTTTTTCATGGATCCAACCCGACATTTTTTTCCTGCAACAAGCATAGCGAACTAGGCTTCCCATGCCTTTCCCAAGATGCGATCTTTAGTGACCATGTTCACACGGTTATAGTACAACAACGCTTGTCCCCATGCAAAGTGTTCAAAGGGGAATTTGCCAAATTCAGCCAACACGATGGACGTGCTGGTTGTTTTTCGCACCCTGAGTAGGGACTTGAGGAACCCTCGGTACACTACTTCAATAGCTTCTATTTTCTTAGAATCCACCCAAACTTCACAGGCATAGCTTGCTACAGAACGCACGAACATGTTGAAGAGGTCACAACGTAGTTTAATGTCCATAATTTGTAGCTCCGCACTGCAGAGGTTCAGTGCGAACAACGAACGCCTACTAACAACTACTAGATGTTCCACTGCACTATCCAGGTTCGAAGTGGTTTCGAACAAGATCCTCAAGTATTTGAAGGTCCGCACACGCTCAATAACGTCACCTTCAAACACAAACTATTGGCATGGGTCAATAGAATTGAACACCATGACTTTTTTTTTCACATTCATTATAAGTCCACGTTCAACACAAAACTGCTGGAGTACGTCTAATTATTGTTGTAGTCCCACCTCTGATTCCAACGTCAAAGCGAGGTCATCTACAAAAAACAACAACCATATGTGCACATCTGCTAAGGTCAGTGCATCGTGTTCTCTATTGTCCAAGTGCCCTTCTAGGGCATCTAAATATAGCCCAAATAATAGGGGGTTAAGAGGACAACCTTGCTTCACACCTTGCTGGCACCTAAAGTTAAAGGTGACACCTTCATTTGGGTGGTTGATGAATATGGTATCCTTGGCATACATCATCTGTAAGCATCGCAAGAAGTGTCCCTCCACCTCAAGGCCAGCCAACACCTGCCACAACACTTCATGTGGCATAGTATCGAACGTCCACAAAACAGAAATAGAGTGGCTTCTTTTTTGCTTTGTTCTATTCTATCAAAGTTCGCAATATGAAGAGTTGGTCAATAATGAGGTAATCTTTGCGTAACCCAACTTGACCCTTAGTATGCAACCCATGTTGTTCAGCCCACTCGCTTAGCCTTTTGTCAAGGATCATAGTGAATAACATTGCTAGGATACGCCCAACCATTATCTTGTTGTAGTTGTCAAATTTGGAGGCATCACCCCTTTTAAAAAGCGCATGGACCACCCCAATGGAAAGGGCTTCTAGAAAGCCTTTTGCCAAAAAGCAATTGAACATTGTCAATAGTGGCATGTGTAATAGCTTTCCCACATCCAAAATGAACTCAACTTTCACACCATCCAAACTGACAACCTTGTTCCTTTGTAGTTTTTTCAGTGCCTAAAGTAATTCAGCAAGTGTGATATCTGTGTTCAAGGTGTGGCTAGGTGGAGGTTCGGTCATTTCAGCCGAATGATCAGTTCGTAGCCATATGGGTGGTGGAGGCTAGCTAACTAGCCCGCGAAAGCCTTCCAAAAGCGTAGCTGCATTAATCTTGTCCACAACAGGTGCCCTTGGCTGGTACTTTTTTCCAGAATGAAAGCGCATCCACCTTAACAAGCACACACATATGTTGAGTTGTTGCAATTTCCCAGAAATTTTTTTTCCTTTTTAATAAACTTTTAAATTTACTTTCTCGATGTTTAACGACGTGCAAATTGGGGTTGGCTTTCAACCAGAGCTTCAGCTCATGTTTCGCTATACGATAATAAGTGTCAAACCAAGGTTTATGGCAGTGTCTCTTTTTGCAACTTCCTCCTGAAGTATTGTTGCCAAAAGTAGACTTTGTTACAACACCCACGCACTGTTGTAGTAGGTCAATTAACCCATCTGCCTTTAAATGCCCAATCGAATCAACAACCCACAAGTTTCGAAGACTTGTTATTAGGGCAAGTTGATACTCTTCAACTTTCAATTTATCATATTTGAACCTAGGCAAGATTTTTTTGGTTACAACCGTATGTTGTGGTTCAACAAAGCTGTAATCAATGCTCAACTATAAGCGCAGCGGCCTGTGGTCAGAATCACCCCCCATTGCATAATAGTGGATGTCATTTATTATCACCTTGAGGTGTGTAGCAACTTGCCAAACTGCAAGTGAGCCAATAATATAATCGACAGTGTTATGCCCCCCATTTGCTAAGCAAATGAATTCCCCTGATTCGTCACCAAGTGTCTAGCCATTAAAGATGAGTAACTTAGTGTCACAACATAGGTCCAAGAGCTCACGGCCTTAGTTGCTAACACTAGCGTCAGGGTTCTGTTGTTTAACCACAGCACTTGGTTGTTCAGTCTCAACGAGCTCAGGCGCCTGTGACAATTCATAAAGGTTGTTAGTGTCAATGGTATCTGGTAGCACTACAATACATGCTTTAAAATCCCCTCCCAATAGTACTATGCCCCCTAGAGTTTAAACTTTAACAATATGTGCTGCTAGGTTTTGGAACAAGGATTCGCTCTCATGTTTGGAGGCAACAGGGGCACGTACACCACGTAGACAAACAAGTCAGAGGCAACACCCCTACTGACTTATATCCATAGATAAGAATCGTGGGTTCCTTCCGTCCACTATGATAGGTTTGGGCTAAGGTGGTTACGAAAGTAAACAACAACCCCCCCATTATGTTTTATCGCGTTTGTTTTTCCCAGTTGCATAGTGCGCGCTACCGTAAGTGAGTCACACCCTTCAATGTGTGGCAAATGTTGGCCTAGGAAGTGCTAAGTTTCAGTTAATAAGACAAGGTCAGCACCTTGAAATAGCTCTAGTATTTACACCACCACCGTGCATGTTCCATAATATTATGCATAGGTCTTTCTGGTCCCCACGTACTCAAATCAACTTATGGATGATTGCCACCTCGGCTATGTTACAAAATTGAAAAAAAAAAAACATTGATACAGAGACACCTTGTTGAAAATTCTCCACAGAAAATTGTAAACAAAATCCCTTTTCATCAAAAAGAAAAACATATTAATCCCCAAATCTATCTATTCATTTACTTTTGTAACTCATGAGGCCTTTTTGTTCAAGCTCAATGTCTAACTTTCTTGGAGAATTTTTAGTGGTAGGAAAGAAGAAGTAAGCATTTACTTTGGTGTTTCAGTTTATTTAATTTATGAAGCGTTTCCATTATGCTATTGATCTAAGTGACTTTTGATCCATTGTCCATAAAACAAAATGGTCTTCAAGGTTCAAATCAGAAAAGAATGTAAGTTTTATTTATGAATTCATTGGTTGTTATGTATACCACAATGGCTAATTCTCTAAAACATAAAGCCTTGCCCCATGAAAAAATACACTGATTAAGACGGGCAGTACAAGCAGGAATTTCCATTCTAATTTCTCACCACATTCCTTCATTATTTCCAAAGTTCCCCAAGAGAAATATCCCATGAAGTGAATCACACATGGAGGTTTTGTGCAATTTCTGTTGAGCATGGGTGTTTCGATGATGATAAACATTGATGAATGATTTTCAATTGATTTCATCCATATGAATGATGTGATCCTTGGTTGTTAAAGCTTAGGTGTCATGCTCGTATGCATGGTCTCATACATGACGGTCGATTACGGGCATGCCAATCATGTTTTTTAGGGTTAACGTACGTTCTTAGGGTTAATGTACGTTCTTAGGTTACTGTACGTTAGGTGTTTAAGGATTATGGCTTGTTTAGGGTTTCAACTTGTTGATAGCTGTATAAAAGGTCAAGCTCTTCTATTCTCTTATTAGTTTTTGTAGAATTCCTTTGTCATGGAGAATTTTTTCCATAATTAGACTGGATTTTTAGATGCTCACGACGACTATTACACACCCATTGTTTACATACAATACATTTTCTTTCCTTCTTTTCAATTTAATCCTAGAAAAATTGCTCTCTATTATTTAATGTTGAAAGCAGTAGATTTTTCTTGGCTTTGAATTTCTTGGGTTTCTTTTGCTTGCTAATTTTTTGTATTTTTGAATTGCTACTACTTCTTCTTCTTTTTCTATTTTTGTATTGTAGCTACAATAGGAACAACAATAACCATAATTAGCAGTAGTGTAAACAAGGGAAAAGGGACACTGGAAACAAGCTACAAGTTGTGAAGTTCTGAGTTCCGGAGGGAGGAAGGAGCGAGCAACTCCAAAGCTTGTTATATTGCTAGCTTTAGGTCTTAGGAACACGCACACACACACACAAGGTTTGATTGTAATACAAGATCTGCACTAGGTGATGCAACCCCACATACACTTACTTTCCTTATACATGGGTTTTGAGGTTAACATTTGGGTTGTGCTCTCTTGTGTGTTTTTGAACTTGTAATCATGTAGTGAGTAGCTCTTGTAGTAGCTCTAGAAGAAGAAGAAGAAAAAGAAAAAGAAAAAACACTAAGTAGAAGATTTTTTTTTTTTTTTTCTTTTGCATGCCATTGTTGTAGAGTTCACGGACGTAGATCGTTCTGCAGTGTCGTCGTAATCATTGTTTGTTCGTTCCGTTTCGTTCGACATTTGTCTGTCACCGTTCATCCCTGTTAACGCACTGTATTCTTCAAACCGTATGTTGTGTTAGAACTTTGTAACTAGTGCTTTATATTGTTACAAAATTTTGGGGCATGGGACAACACCATGTCCTAGGATGATGAGAACACTACTGCTCAACTAGAGCCAAGGTATCAACTACAAAGTAACACACAATCATTTGAGCTGATTTCTTTGAGCTCATGATCTTCACGATAGTACCATCAAACGTTTATAACACCATCGTCATCTAGTACAATTCCTACCAAGAATTCAGGTTCAAGTTACACTACATCAACGGTACATCAAAATCCATTTGAAGGGTTAATCAATGGGGTATGCCTGTTGCCACACTAGCTTTCACACCATCACCATATATTCCGCTACAAGCTGTGACTTCTACACCCATAAACACCATGGAGATCAACAGTTCTTCTAGGAGAATTGAAAAGTTTAGTGGAAGGCCAAGTACCATTTCTTCGAGGGAATTCAAAGCAACTTTCTCAACTATGATTTGTGAATTGGAGCTCAAGTATGGTGCTAATTACACCGAGGCGTTCGCATTCAAGCAACTAGCTTGTTATGTGCACTATGAGGCATTGGATGTCTACAAGCAACATTCTCTAAGGATTTTGGCTGTCACGTAGATCCCCAATCCAACTTATGCCACAGCCATCACTACCGCCTTTCAAGCTGCACTATAAGCTACCATTGCACATTAGGGGACTGTGCCCAATAATCCAGATCTAGTATCTATTTCAATAAACCTTTCTCCTCAACAATTCATTGTTGTTACCATAAACATTCTTCCCACCATTGATACACCATCTTTTGCTAATCCAATGGAGGAATTCTTTCGAGTTCTTGAACTGAAATTTCAGGTTAAGAGTTCTGAAAAAATTCTACAATTTGCCACCTTCTCTCGACAAAAGGATGAAACCTTCAAGATGCTTTACAAGAGGTTTCTCAAGCTTAAAGAGGATACTCAAAGCATCACAAACTTGGAAGCTGCCCATTAGTATCTTCGTTCATTAGAAAGTACTTTGACACTCCATGTGCACATTTTGCAACGAGTTTTTGTAGAATTTAGAGACTCATACACTTTGCTGGATGTGTACAACATTTTTAAAAAGCAGGAATTGGCTCATGCACACTATGAAGTTAATACCATGAGGTGTCCATCACGTTCAAGGCCCCAATTTCCACTAGCTGCGCTAACTAGATCATCACATTCTTCCTCAAAGGCTAAAGTGGTGCACTTGGCTGCACCCATCCTACCTTCTTGCAACTATTATGGTAATCTTGCCCACAAAGCTAATGAGTGCAACATTCCTTTCAAAGGTTTCTTTTGTGATTATTGTGGGAAAGAGGGACATTAGGAAACTATTTGTTTTGTCAAGTTCTCGGAACAGAAACAATTATGATTACCACGACAAAATCTACTAGCATTGCCCTTAACCAAAAGCCAAGGCACCTTAGCCTTCCACTTAGGTTTTCCCCACCAAAGGTAATTCCAATAAGAATGTTAAGAAGAAGGAGCACAATGTTGACAAGAGGGAGGTGCTTCAAGCCCATGCCGTTCAAGTTCAAACTCTACAAAATGAACTCGAATCATTGAAAGCCCAACTTGCTAATCTAAAAAGGAAGTCTTCCCTACTAGTTAGTCATGCCCAACTTGTACAAGGTTTAGGATCATAGGAGGGACCTCCTAGGTCATTCTATGGCCTCTCACACGATGCCATGGTTGGGGAGAATGTTTTTCCCAGTGCACATAATTCTAGTCTCACACTAGAATTTGTTACTTCTTTTTGCCATTCCTACTTTGCGGCACAAGAGGCTAATGTGGCACCCAGAGTTTCTACCACTAGGTAAGTAATTTAGATTACTGGACTCGCATCTGGTTCAAGTCCCATTACTAGCACTAAAGGAGTTCGAGCAGTCATGCCACAATCTTTTCATCCTTTTAACATGGAAGAAGAATGCACCTTGTTAGCGAAGGGGGAGGAGATATTACACCACAAGCTGTAGGGCATCAAATTTTCGTGTCCTAGGAGTACATGTACATGAAGAAAACACACATTGTTCCATTGATCAACTTATGGAATGCCAACTTCAAATGCGTGAAATGGCGCAAAAGCTTGTGAGTACACCGTTGTTTAGTTTTCCAGATTTAAAGCTAAGCACCAAGGACATAATTGTAGTACTAAAAGATACCATGAACACTACATCAAGTCCTTTACTAATCCCTGATCCACATGCTACATGGGTCACATCCAACACCTTGGAAAGACACTTGATTGGCTCACGTGTTGTAGATGGCATTCGTAATCTGGTCATTAGTTCTAGCATGGCTAAACTAATGGGCTCTCCTACCTCTGATTCTACATTCACATATCAGAAAGGGAGTTCAGAACACTTCACTTGTGGATTTGTTATTCAACAAAGGCATCGTGGATAACCATTCTTTCCACAAAATCTCTCACTCATTTCGGAAGGTGGTGCCTAGTGAGAATACTTCCATTGCTACCAGAGTTACCACTGTCGACAATACTGAATCAATAATCCAAGTGGGAGGACATACACCCAGAGTGGTACTTCTTGATATAGGTGCCCAACCATTGATTCTTAGAGTTCAATTCGCCAAAAAGATGGGCATGCTCAATTCCAAACTACGGAAATCTATGTGGCAAATTCGCACCGCTAGTGAGAGTGTAAAGGAGGTACTTGGGGAGAGTTTAGATTTTATTGCACTTAACTTCAATGAAGCTATAGATTAGGAGCTGTGCTTACATGTCAGATGTTTAGTCACCAATGCCACTAGTTACAATGTGCTCATTGGCGAAAGCCCTTGTTTTCACCAGGTTTCACAATTAACACATGGTTCGAGCATGCGTACTACTGAGTGGATTGGAAAACTAATGGCCACCACCTGGGATACATACCCCTTGATTTACATGGGAACCATAGTCTTGTGGCTCACCATTGTATGTTCAAGGAAGCACACACTATTTCCTACATCTAACAAATTAGCCATGACTGGATAAAGTGAGATAAAAAGGAAACAATTTATGCCCAAGCTACTAAAAGCTTGAAGGTGGTTCCTACTGACATTCAACATGGATCAAAGGTTTTACATAGGTTCAAAGTTGCCTACGAGCCCTTGGTCAAAGCTCTGGCTAATTTTGAGAACATGGAGAGCCATGGTAAACCGATTAAATTAGTGTTTTGTCAACTAATCACCTGGACATCGCCTAAGGAGGGGATTACATTACTAGAGCTCTTTGGTGGTATTGGTATAGGTCTTGAAGCCCTACTATAATCAGGGATGGTGGTTCGGAGGTATTTTTATGTAGACATTGATCCTATTGCAAGGGAAGTGACTGTACTAAGAATGATGGAACTCATAGCCAGATTTCCACAATAGTTTATAACCACCGCATGGAAGGCCATTTCACTTTCTTGCCCTTTGACATACAACTAATTCAAAAGAAACATATGGAATTACTTGGCCTTGTGGAACTCATCATTTTAGGTTAGGAGTGTCAAGGATTTTCAACGGTTGAATTTGGAGAAGACTTGAGTGACACAAAATTCAATTTCTTCATGGACATGGTACGATTGATCACCTGGGCTCAATCCATTTCTCCTACACTTGATTATGTAATTGAAAACACCCCTTTTCAGCTTAACTAGAAGGAGAAAGTCTAAGGCACTACACGTTGGTCGAACATTACCTTGGAGAGCTGCTCCTACTCGATGTGGCACAATGCGATTCCTATGCACACTGACTACGCAATTGGTGGACCAACCTTGCACCACTCTTAGTTTTGCAATTAGCTCTGAGATACACCATCAGAGACCCCAACCTACAGGTTTTTCACATATTAGATGATCAAAGCTCTTGCCAACCAGTTATAAGGTAAGAAAAACCTCCTTGGTTTCTTGCAAACATAATAGGAAAACCAAGAGGTGTTTCGCCCACCTTTCTCTCTTTCCCAGGAGCACACGCCTTTCAGGGAAATGAACCAAGCCTGGTGTATCGTTATGCATTAACCACTTGGGATGAACCAAACCCATAAGAAAGAGAAAGGACTATGGGGTTCCAAATTGGCACTATTAGTCACACCAAGGTGATTATATTAGATCGTAATGCTCTATTGAGGAGAGGCATGGACCTAAACTCCCTTACATGGTTTTTGGTAACCTGTGTATTCTTTCAAATGTACACAACACTAACACTGATTCAATCAGCTTGCAGTTTTGGCGATGTGACTACATGGCACCCCAACCAAATACACTTGCCTATTTTCAAAATTCTACACTTCACTTTTATTGTTGGGGGGGAGGAGGTACCATGTAATTTGACTCAAGTTGTTTTTTATACACTTGGAAGTACATTAGCTTCTAGAGAAACAATTACAACCTTTTATGAATCTGCGCAGTTGGATAGTGGAGAACCCAATACACAAGGTTCTTCAAACACACTTTCCAACTCCATTCCTTGTGTTTCCAACTACCCTTTCATTATGGGGAACCAACTCATTAAGAAAGAGAAAGACCGGTCATAGACTTGCTAATCAAGTATGAGAATGTGTTCGCATTTTCAATGAAAGATTTAGGTAGGTGTAAGACCATGGAGTTCTTATAAACCTTACAGATGAGACACCCATCTATCGGAGGAGGCATAGTTGAACAAGCATGAGTGGGAATTGGTAGATGAAGGGTGCAAAGAGCTCCATGAGGCTGGTCTCATTTAGCCATTAATTCTAATTTTGCAGCCATTATAGTAATGCCAGCAAAAAACACTTCAATTGAATTATGGATTGAGAAAAGAATGTGTGGGGATTATAGGCCTTTGAACCTGGTTACACCTCAGGATAGGTACCCCATGCCCATCCTTGAAGAATTATTTGATAGCATTGAAGACTCAGACATTTTCACAATTATGGATATGAAGCAAGGCTTCAACTAGATTGTGTTCATTGCGAAAGATCGCAAGAAAATGACATTCCATGGAAGCAATAAGTTGTGGGAATGGCTTGTGATGCCTTTTGGATTGAAGAATGCACCTGTCTTCTTTCAGCAAGTCATGGACCAAGTTCTCAAAAGGGCATATTTCCTAAAGTGCTACATAGATGATGTCCTAGTGCATAGCAAAGGACTCTTACAACACTTGGTTCATCTTGAAGAGTTATTCAAGAGGCTCCACGAAGTCAATATGAAGATCCATCCTAAAAAGTGCGAATTTGCCATCACTTTAGTAATCTACCTTAGACACAAAATTTTGCCAAATGGTATTATGGCTCATTAGGCCAAAGTAGTAGCCATTTTGGAAATGCCCAATCCTATTGATGTTCACACTTTGAGGAGCTTCATCGGACTATGTAATTATTACAGGATTTATGTTTAAGACTTCAATATTATTGTTCATCCTCTCTATGCATTGTTAAAGAAGGATGTTGTTTGGACATGGAATGAAAAGGTTCAAGAAGCTTTCAACACATTTAAGGAAAAGCTTTTAGAATTCCCCATTTTGAGAAGACTTGATTTCAGCAAGGTTTTCATTCTACACATTGATGGGAATGCTCTTGGTATTGGTGCTATCCTTGGCCAACTTAATGAGGAAAGCAAGGAATATGTTATTGCCTATGCATCCTGAAGTAGCAACTAAGCTGAGAGCAACTACTCTTCATACGAGGGGGAGTGTCTTATTGTTGTATGGGTCATCATACATTTTAAGCCCTATCTTTATGGCACCAAGTTCATTTTGTATATCGATCACCAGCTTATCATGTGGTTAATGACCAACAACAAGCTTACTAGTAAGTTAGTTTGTTAGGCATTTATACTTCAAGAGTATGAATTCTAGGTTATTCACCGACATGGTATTACACATTAGAATGCGAATACCATGTCGCAGTGACCCTTCATTACTTCTGAAGATTTCTCAAAAGCCAGGCAAAACTTCGACCAGATTCCTATAGTACTTGTATCTTATGCATTTAATTATTTTGCACTACTACAATGTAATTTGGTTGAGCATCCCATTGTGGATATATGGGAGGACTTGGACGTTCTGAGGTTTTTTTAACATGGGGAATACCCTCTCTAAGTTACATTAAGTCATTGGGATTGCATATAACAACGGTCCAAACGCTACTCATGGAGGGATAATCACCTTGTCCAATGCTTACCACAAGGGGACAGAGTGGTTCCTCCACCACATGAACGACCTAGTCTTGTTTAGAAGGTACACTTGGAGCTTGGACATTTTGGAGTTAAACATACTTATTGTCGCGCTCCCAAGTTCCTCGTAGACCCACTTGAGGGTCCAAGTATGCGGCAATGCGGAAGGAGTTGGAACTTGGAGCACGATCCCGACTTCCAGCACTAGAGGGGGGTGAGAGGGGCGTGCTAGAAGTCCCGAAAAAGACTAGGAAGAATTGACAAGCTTACTCACTCACACGGGCCTGCATGAAACCACACAAAGTGGTTAGAACTCATTCTGGATCCCTTTGGTGTTGGGACAAGCCACGGGCAACAC
>Ga0116227_10001583_pt1 | contig 51170 bp, 44 predicted proteins | sample S1TSphgellanicum_FD_89693 | JGI IMG/M metagenome (GOLD analysis project Ga0116227, IMG submission 89693) | Host-associated microbial communities from peat moss isolated from Minnesota, USA - S1T2_Fb - Sphagnum magellanicum MG | ecosystem: Host-associated > Plants > Peat moss > Unclassified...
ATATATATATATATATATATATATATATATATATATATATATATATATATAATCATTTAATTAATTAATTATTTATTTAATCCACATTTATGCAATTTTCTCAGTTTTGTTTTGTCTAGATGCTTTTATGGAGAAGAAGAAGAAGAAGAAGAAGGGTACAAAACTGAGGCCCAACTGACACAGTGTTTTTGTTTGTCCCTCAAATCTTTGAAGATTCCAACACACTAGTGTTAGCCTAACATGAACCACTGACAGAGTGAATGTCTTTAGAGGAGGACATTGGAGGTTGGGCCTCTCTATGGGTTCAATGAAACTTGAGACTTGATGAAACCAAGTGTTGTCTGGTTCTAGCTTTTTGAAGGGTGAGGGGGGGAGAAGAACCTTGTGTCTTTCATTTTGGCTAATTTTTGGAATTTTGATGGAAATTTTTTAATTTAAATTCAATCATTTCTGTTGCTATTTTCTTAAAGGTCTAAGGTAGTTTTTTTTATTTTAAAAAAAAAAAAATTTAATGCGAAGTGGACTCATGAAAGTGGGACAAAGTCCAGTTCTGGTTCTGGAACCAGTTCCAAAACTCAGACCTGGTTCTGGTTCAATGTTTATGAACTGGAACCAGAACTGATGGTTCTAACCAGTGTTGTGAGTATATCTGTTTTGTTTTTCAGTGTTAAAATGGGGGGTTCAGGTTCAGGTTTTTTTTTTTCATGATCTGTACTGTACCCGAGCTCATATCTTTTTGTTGGAATCAGCACAAGAACTGGACATTGGAACTAGTCTTTTGCTAGATCCAGACCCAAAATTGAAAGTGAGGAGTTCACTTGAAAGTTGTAGTAGCTTCATAGGTTTCTGCCTCGGTGCAAAGAAAAAAGATGTGACCAATTGATTGTTCAAATTGGTCCTGTGAATTGTTTTGAAGAGTTGGGGCTTTGTAGACTAGTACTTGTTGAATGACTACATTTGGTTTACATGTGACTGATGCAAAAGACATTCAGAGTGCAAAAGAGCTTTGAACAGGAATTTGGAGCTTCTAATACATGGCATGCTTCTCTGATTTTTATGAAGCATGTGTTTGTTGCACAGTTGATAATGTATACAGAATTGTTAGGGTTTCCCAGATCTGTGATGAAACTGTGACTGAAATATCTTAGTCACCATTTCTCCATAGACCCACAAGCTGAATCACATCATCCTCAGAACTGAAAGAACACAGATCAGGTGCCTACAACCCACCAATAGGGGGAAATTCGGTCATTGCATAAAGCAAATTCTCAGGTCATCTTAGACCAATATTGTCCAAGTAAACCAATAAACTTTTCTCCAAATTGGGTGGGGGGGAAAGAAAAAGTAATAGCACATGGAAAAGCACACCTGGTTGAAATACAAGAAGAGCTTGTAAGAGTGAAAAACACCAGTGGTAAGAGACATATATAGACACCCATCAAGCTATATGCACCCAATTCTGTGATGGTGCAGTTACAATCTGTTATCAAAGTGTCCTCTGTAATGGGCAATTTGGGACAATATACTCCAGATGTTGAACTTCACCAATGTGGTGACAACCTAACAATTCCTTTGTGATGCAGCAAATCTGCACAACATCATCACCGTGTACTACGAGAATGCTAGAATCTAGTCAGAAGAAGCAAATCTACTGCCAATCTTACAGTAAAAAGGTCAGCTTCCATAGATGAACAGAGAGATCAAGTGTGGTCCAGAAACTGCTGATGAGGGACTCCCCCTATTGTCAAGGACCCTCCTTATTGAAAATACCTGACCTCTTCAAGCATAACCTGGAAGGCAAGAGTAAGAAGAATTTACATTTACAATGTAAACACCAGCAGTTGAAGCACTCCCTTATTCCATATTCTCAAAGTCTTCAACACCTTTCCTTGTAGATCAAGGTGAGAGCTGTGTTGTGGGCGACTACACTATAGTGAAGAAGAGCCCATGCATATCAGTTTTACCCTGATACACCTTGAAGTAGAAAGAAAACAAGAAATCTGATGTGCATGGAGTGCCAATCACCCATCAAGCCATAAAGGTGGGGCCTTGTGTGCATGCCCCAGGCTGTTCACGAGAGCTCTCCGGGTACACACATGGAACATGTTTGGATGTAAGGTATTGAGGCGGGTGAGCACATATGGAAAGCTGAGTTGGTCACGTGCCGTAAAGCGCATCACTTCGTTGAACCATGCACACATAAATAGGTTGGTAAGTGTAGTATGCTCCCTCACAATCACTGAAGCCTCTGCAAGAGCTGAATTGGCACGAAAATAGTGCAAACTCAGTCAGCACATTTACTTAGTAATTGATGTTGGAGCGAGAGAGCTGAGGTTGAAGAGAGTACATTGAAACAGAAAATTGTTACCTGCATTACATGCTGTTATCCTCATAATTGCACAACATCACTATTGAAGTAAGAGGAGAGGTTGAAATGGAACTAGCTCAAATGTGGTTGCTCACCTTTGTGGCCGTCAAAGAGAGCGTTTTCTGGCATGCCTTCAGAGCGATAAGTATCAAGTTGGATTGCCACTTCCTCTGGTGTGGCCTTATTCTTCTTCACAATAGCATTACCTTCCTTGTAGACACAGCTGCGTCCCCCATGCAGAGAGATGGCAAATGTTGCACCCGGTTTCCATAGCAAAGCCTCCAACACACCCATTGGATCTCTCCGAAACTGTGACTTTGAATCCACCCAGATGCTGTACTGAGCATTTGGGAACAGTCTGTGGCTCAACATCTGCCATTACTTCCCATGTCAGTTCTACATTGCAAATATGATGCCCCAATTCACAGCAGCCAGGAACTGCAGCACATGAGCTCCAGAGTTTTCTCAAACAGTCTCCTTTGCCTTCTAATTGATTACAGGGAAACTATGCCTGGAAGGCCAGACAAACCTATCCACCTCACTTAATCCTGGGCCTCCTGTTGCTGCTTGTACATGGTAATCAAACCATGCCTTGGCCTTTCTTCTCAAGTAAAATACAGACATAAAGAGTCCTGATTCTTACACAAGCAGACCTAAAACCCACCAAAGAGGGAAGAAGAAAGTACCTTGGGAATCTTGCCATTCCTGCGCTGGTCAGCAAAGGGCAGGTTGTAGACGAGCACAATGCGCCACAGCCCTATAGTGCGATCAGGGCCAAGCAGCTTCCCTGCTTTCTCCTGTGACTGTTGTGTAACCTCATCCCACATTGCTACATAGCATACCTGGTTTCCAACCAATATGCTGTTAGATTCAGATGTAAAGTAGTACCCTGGAAACTTTGCAAGGATCCTGTACAGGTGCAGCAAACCCATGGAAAGGCGTGATGTCCACAAGGTGTGAGTTGCAGAGTGGACAGCCAACTCCAGTAAGAGAGAGAGAGCAAGCAATGTGATGTTGAACTGGCAGCAAACTGTTCTAAGCTTGCTGGACAGCTTTCAACAAAATCCAGACATTTGTTGTGCAAGATTACATTGCAGCAAAATACTTGTTGCTTCAAGAATGCACTTTTGTGGCTACAGGTTTAGGGTTTAGGGTATGGGCTATGATATGAACACCTGTGAACCACAGGTGCTGGAAAGATACACACAAAGGACACCAAATGGGCCTGGGAGGCCTGGGAGACATTCTACAATTTGAAGACAAAGTTAGGGTGAACATCAATAGAACAGTAGCAACATCAAGAGAAGGGGATGTGTACTTATGTGGCAAAATGATAGCACACTTACTTTTGCAGCAGTGGCATTGGTGTAACCAATAGGCTGATACAAATCATCACCGCCCCCAAATGTGCAGGTGAGAATGACCACTCTACAAGTCTCCATGAAAGCCTTGTCAACAGCATCGATGTCAAACCCACTGTTTTCACCAGAACACCAGCCACAGTGCACATTCATGATTTCTTGCACCTGTCACTAGACAAAAAATTGGGTCTCAGTCTGGTGACTTCCCTGCTGCCATCTGAGGGGAACAACAATTTGACTTGTATTGTTCTTTGTGCAATCAAGCATTCATATACTATGTGAAAACCAAACAATTCTGATGTATTGAAATGCTCGGCAAGTGCGAAGAAACAGAGCTCAGAGCAAAAAGCTTGTGACATTGCCAAGGAAGACCCCTATAATGAGAAACACACAACAGCAAAACCTGGAAAGTGGTTGAGCGCTGTAACATTGTGGGTTCTCCAGCAAAACGTCGATGGTCAACCACATAGTGCAACTCCTTGATAGGTGACACTGTAGGTGCTGGTAATTGTAGCTGTTCTAACTCAGGCTCTGGAAGCAACTGCAGGCATGCTGGAAATGGGAGAATTCACATTATGAGCTCTACTTGGACTGGACTGGTTTGCACATCATCACTTTAACAAGATGAAAGATGTATAGAAAAAGGAGACAATAAAACTGAACTTATAAATGCAGTAAAAAGGTTTCCTCAAGAAGTGGGGCAATGGAAATGGAAATGCAGTGCACACACCTTGGCGAACACCTGCTACCATGCGTGTTGGCATGTCAAGCCGATTAAGGGTGCTCTCCTTCTCCTCCACCACGGATCCTTCTTTGCCTGCTGTATGCTCCTGCTTGTCCTTAGTGCTGGGTAGTACTACTACTGCATCATCATCATCATCAGTATCCCCTGACATCATCAGTAAAACCAGTCATGACATGAACACAAAAAACTTTGTGGGGTTGTGAGATCTCTGTCTCTCTCCTAACATGGAGGAGACATATTATCCATGGCTTGCACAGCATTCAAACAGCCCTCCTCCTATGAGCTTGGTCACAAACCATTCCATTCACTGAATCTGTGGATGGGTGCCTGCTGCCTTTTCTTTGCCTGGTGGAAGTGACACAGAGACAATGAACATAAGGCGGGGAAAATGAGAAAGATTGGAAGAGATCTTACAGGAAGAAGAATTCCAGTGGCTTGGAGAGAGGATCATGGTCATCTCCATGATGACAAGCAGGCAGCCACAAACTGGCAGCAGCAGCAGCATGAGCCACCACCACCGTCTGCTGCTGCTGCTGCTGCTAGCAGATCTCCGTCGCATCCTGAAATCGATCCACGTTGATCTCATGCCATTTCCTCTACTCTTCTTCTTCTTCCTCTTAATACTTTTGCTGCTGTCATCTTCCCGCTGATCATCGACCTCATGCAGCACAACAGCAACCGAACTACCATTCCTTAAGCCACTTTCTTGTGTGTTTCCATTCCCCAAGAAGCTGCTCTCTATGTGGGATCCATGCCGAGCTACAGAAGAAGTAGGGTACCCACTAAACATCTGCTAAAACCCTCCCTGTCTGTATGTTTGGGTCTTTGTCTTCTCTCTGTGTTCACTCTGCTCTCTCCACTCCCTTGCACTCATCTCTCTCCGCCAGCATCTCCTTCTACTTTTCAATATCCAAAACAAAGCTTGATCGGATACCACCAACAAGACCTGCAGAAAAATTCCTTCTTCAGAGCTCCACCACCCATCTTCTTCAGCAACAACAAAACTCTGCAACGACAACGACAACAACTTCTTTTTCAACCCTAAATGTGGAAGCAAGCAAGCTCAAGACCTTGAGATCTAGAACTCAATTGTTTTTCTGTAGGCAGTTGTGGGTGCAGTAGCGAGAAAAGGGTTGGGTTCTCCTCCTCCGTCTCATCTTCCTCTGTGATTTTCATGGCTGATGACATTCATGTTTCTTCAATATTTCTTCCCACTCTTTGTAACAAAGAGTGCATTGCAAAGCTAGCACTTGAAGATACCTAGCCTGCATCATCTGTCATCTGAAGTGGATCTCTCCTGTGCAGCACAGATGAGAGAAGTACAGGAGAGATCAGATCCGATCCATCATCATCATCATCAACAAAAGTGGTGGGTAGGTCTTTCCAAGAGTTCATGATCAAGGTGAGATGATGATGGCCCCTGTTGTAACAAACAAACCACACTGTGGCTGACTGTATGGAGGGCTGGCTGGCTGGCTGGCTGGCTGGCTTTGCTTGGGGTACTTGCAGAATTCATTGTAATGTGTGCAGATCATGGGAGTCTAGAATGTCTTGTTGTATAGGAGCCTGAAAATTTATGCATGTGGGTTATGTGCTGCTGCTATCTAACAAACATCTATTGCTTCTGCTGCTGCTGGCAACGGGCATCTATCTATCTCTGTGAGAATGTTGAATGGCAGCTGGAGAGGAAAAGAGGTGTGAAGAAACAGCAGTCTAGTTTGTGGCATCTTGATATTGAGGTGCATAGCAGTGCATACATATTTTGTACTAGATGATCAAGACCAGCCTCAGGTCAATTGAAATCTGTGCACAACTGAAAGGGATTGTCAGGGCACATGCATGATGATGCAAGGTATGTGCCATATACTGAATTTGTGCTGCATGCATGATGGTGAAGAAGAAAAGATGTAGAAATTGTGTCACCATAGCAAGATTCAACTGGGCTATGGCATTTGGGGTTCATCAAAAACCACAGCTCCCTGGTACTGCACTGTGCAGTGTGGAAAAACAAAAACAAAATAAAATCTCCAAGCTTGTGAAAGATTGCCACACTTCCACAAACTTCCATTTCAAAAATTAGTTGGGGAGAGCAAATCATGGGTGAGGGATGCTGATCAATCACTTTCATCACTTTGAGGATAGGATGTGTGTTTGTTCTTGCACAGACTATTGGTGATGATGCCCAGTATTCAGTCTGTCTTGTCAATCAATCACTGTGTCAAGTTCGTTTTGTTTTGTAGCATATGTAGTGGTGGTATTATTACACACCACCATAGTTGAACACCATCTCTGATGTGGTACCCATTGAAGAATGGCCATGGAGCTAGCTTCCCTGTAGGTTTGATTTCCTGTCTCTACCATTTATACCACAACAGACCAACCATCTGGTGCCTCTTTTTTTTCCACTCTTTTATGTACAAGGGTCTTCTGGAATTCTAACTGTGTGGAATTTGAGACCATAACAACACTTCCAACCAAGCATTTCTTCTACATTAGAAAATTCTTCCATTTCTGCTTGCAATTATATGACTGACTTGGAGTTAGTCGAGAACTTGCTGTTGTTGCACTCAACTAGTGGGTCATTTGAGAAAACTCATGTGTGGATTCCCAAGCTGTACCTCTGTGAAGTTGGTGTTTTGCACTCACTGCTAGGTCCAACCAGCAGGAATGATATGGTAGGCAGTCAATACTATACCTGTTGCACTGTCAAAGTTCCTGAAAATGTGTTATGACTGTCACTGTGATCTGCTACGTATACGAAATTGTGGATTGCAGCTGCTGTTATATTGTGTGATTGGAACAATTAGCCATGTATTGGGGTAGTTTCTTAAATGCAGAGTATGTGATCTGCTTGTTTTTCAGTTGGGAGGGCAGCTGGTGTTGACAGAACAATGACACAAAGAGTAGAAAGCAGCATCCAAGCAAAGCTTATTTGCTCTAAAATGGATCTTGAAAAACAGGTGGAACCTGGGAATTTGAAATTCCTGAGAGAGAGGAGGTAATTGCCATGGAAAAAAGGACTTGATGAGCTCTTGTTATTCCTTGAGGTACGCTCTATTGGAAAGAAAATTCTATGTTGACGTGCTTAATTCAATATAAGGCCTCATTGGGTTTAAAAAATTTGCAATCTTTGTTCATATGTAATATAGACAGAGAGAAATCCAGGTATCCACAAGCAACTATTTTGTTGGCAACCCATTTGAAGATAATTCCAGGACTTGTGAACTTAATGGTCTAATTGTTCATAAACTTGCAATGCTCTTGTTCCGAACTGCCAACTGCCCTGCTACATGTTGAAGCTTTCATCAAGGACTCCGCTTATTCCTGTGTTCGCACGAGGTGCAGGACTTCCAGCACAGGCGAGTGAGTGCACTGTAGTTAGCGCAGCAGCTGATCCGTCAAGCTCGGTTGAATCTTGATATTACCTTCTCTGTATATGTCGAAGCTGTTTAATCACAGTGAACAAATTAGTACAACAATTGTTGTTCATCAAAGCACAAAGTCAGAAGAATAGAACATTGCACTACTATGTTGAGAGCCAGTTGGAGCGACATGTCCAGAAGATGAGAGTCATCACATTAGTACCTACACGATGCATGAAGACGGTGCAAGGGTCTAAAGATTATCCTCCTCTTCCATAAAATCACACAAGTGCACACACACACACATGTATGTGTGTTTGTGTGTGAATGAAGAAACAAGGAATTCCTTAGTGCAAGGGAAGAAATGGCACACCATCAAGCTAGACACCAAGGGACCTCTCCCAAGGGGACCCAGGGCAGCATGAATTAGTGGCTGCCTCATGCAGGTCCCTTAGGGTGACTTTAGATGAGAGCCCAAGGTCCAGGGACCAATGAATTCAAACAATCTTATTGGTCGAAAGCTTTAAATTGGTCCCAAGGCCTTTAAACGAGGGTCCAAGACCAAAAAGTGGCAAATTGAGGCTAAATCTACATGGCACCCCCAGTTTACATTTGAGTAATTGGGTACTAACCCAGGTGAAATCTAAAGCCACTCATTGGTCCATAATGTCGAATGCTCTCATTTTGGGTTTTTTACATCATACTGTAGGCCCTGATCGGATTCAGCAACAAATTGTTGAATAATTAATTGAATTTTTAAAAATCTTAACTTCAGCACTTGATTTCTTAATTCTGAAATTTTCGACAAGTAAAAAATGCATTTAAATTTTAAAAATTCAATTTTACTCTAGTTCATTAAGGCAACCAAACTATCATGGTTTAATCCACATGACACAAATGTGTGCCAAATTCCAATGTGCTCATTAGCAAATTTGCGGGTGTTTTTATCAATCCCTAACAAAGCTGAAATTGGCCACCAATGGCACTTTCAAATAACATTCCCACTTTCATTTTGATTGTATGAAGAAAGAGTTAAGGTTTTTGTTTTCCCTTAAACTAGCTTCGAATACTTGTGGATATCATGAGGCCATAGATGTTATTGGTTAATGGAGGTGAATGCTAAGACATTCAGTTGGCACAATAATGCCATTCATTCCAAGGGAACTATGTCATATGATATTTTGATAAACAACCCTAATCATTGCTTTGCATTAAATGGACCAAGTTGCTCAAATAGGTTTGAGTTTTAAAAATTCACAGATTTCATATAAGTATTAACCTCTAAAAGCCTAAAAGGGTGTGTTTTTCACATTGACATATTGAGATTCTTAAAAATAAGATGAATCTTAAATTTGAAAAAAAAAGGCGTATAGATGTAATGTCATATTAGTCATGATGATGCTTTAAAAATTTAATTCCATTGGAGTAAATGGCTACACATCACTAATGGATCTATACCTCTAATAATTTGAACTCAAAGGTGCTCACACCACCCTCTACAATTTTTTTAGGAGTCAAAAGTACACACCGAATACCTCCAATACATGACATCCAAATGTTATAGATTATCCAAGCCCTTGTGAGGCCAACACTTGGAAAAAACTTTCATCATCATTAGCCAATGATTTTTTTTTCTAATTTTATGATGTTGCTCAAGTGTTGTCCTTAAGACCATATAGCCAAATTTGGTGATATTTAAAATATGAAATTAGAAAAATCTTGAGCACCTTTTATGTTGTAAACAATTGTAAAAAAGTCACAAATTTTTTTTACATTTTTTTCCATTTTTTTCCACTTCTATTTCTGAAATGGGAATTTGCAATATAATATTCACTTTCCAAAATATTTTTTACAAAAAAGAATAATTTCCAAGGTTTTTTTGTGGCAAAATTTGGCTACAAATCTTAGATTCTATCTTTCTAAATTGAAGAGCAGCACCAAACTTGATGCAAAAGGTAGGGAGGAGTTGTGGATATAAATGGATTCTTTTGTCACGTTGTTTCACATGCTGCCATAGAACAAATGTTTTTTTTGGAAAAATCACCAAATGGCAAAATGTTTTTTTTTCCAAAATGCAAAAATTTATAGTGTGTATTCTAGGGTGTTTTAGTCGCTAAATTTCCCCAAAAATCAAAATTTTAATAATAAAATTGCCAAATCTTATAGTAGGTTTTGGTAGGTCGCCAAAAATATAAAAGGAGGTCACAATTTTTTATTTTCAGTTTATTTAATTGCCAAATTTAGTTAAATTGCCTTAAGGATGATCCTCACTTTAGTTAAATGAAAAAATGAAAAAAAACCCTACCACCCCCTTTGAAAAAAGTCGACATAACTCCCTCAATTAACCCTTCAAAATAGTAATAAAATAGAATCTCCTTTATTGGGGCTACCCAAGAAAAGTAATAAACTCCCACCCCATACATGCCCTTAATTGACATGTGGGGTATGGGCAAAGAGAAGCAAATGTTTAATGTTTACATTTAATAATATTTCTTGAAAGGAAGGAGGAGATAAATTAGCATTTTAGATGGAGGGGTTTAAATTTTTTTTCCTCAAAAGTCTTTAGCTCATACCATGTGTTAGTGGAAAAGACAAATGAAGGAGAAAAGGTGCACCACAATTGTGAATTCTCTTGCTATAAATAAATAAATCAATAGGAGATTCTGGGTTGGTCTGTGTGTGAATAAAAAAAATTAAAAAATTGTTATCCCTTGAATGCAAAGTATTGCTACAACATTTAAATGATCAAGATATGTAGGAACAAAGGAACATATTTTTAAACTTTTTACTACCTTTTGAATTATAGCTAGATTGAGCGTCTTAAAGGATTAGCACATTTTAGCCTTATTTTTAGTGAGCTCAATCTTAATTTAGGCAATCCATAGACATCCACCCACAACTTCAATCATAGTTGTTAGGTTTGTGGTCAATCAACATTCTTTCCTTTTTAAAATAGCAACACCTTCCAACAACACCTCAAGGTGACATGCGATCTTCTACTACCCTTAATTCACACATCTCTTCTTCATTTTGAACAACTCATCGAACAACAAATGGTTCAACTTCAAGATTACATTTCGAAACATATGCACCATCATACCCTTTACAACATGTTTTTCGACAAGATAAATGAAGCCCATCATGCTTGAATTTTATCACATTTTGGCCTTGGGGTAGGCATTTGGCTTACAATTTGACCGATTTTTTTAACTTTCAATTATCTTCCCCGATTTTCTCCACAACACTTCATATGCAACTTGGATTACCATATTCTTCAATTGTAAGTATCCTTTGATGTGTGTTCATGCATCCCATCCCTATGGGTATCCATTTTTAATGTTATGTTCATGGCAATGAATGCACGGGGATCCATGATCCAATTCACAACACTTTTGTTGCCATTGCATGAAATGTTGGCTTCCATGTGGGATAAAAACAACTACGTTTCATCAATCAATCAGCATTGTGCTCACCAAAGATGAAATTTGTACCTTAACTAACGTTAAGTTGTTACTGACCTAACATGAACAAATTTACTTTTTTGATCTTATGCAACTCAAGAATTCAAGTTGCATTTAATGTGGCTCAAGCTAAATAAAAAAGCTATCACAACCAACACCCCACTAATCAATTCTTCCTTTTAACAATTGAAGTATTTGGATGTCTACACAAATAGGCTAATGTGTTCTTACACGATTGTGCCAATGTCATTTGGAGATTGAAAGGGCCAGAGGGCCCTCGTTTTTTTTTGTCTTGGTTACTTTTCTTTGTCAAAAAATTTCAATTACATTACAAAGGATGTAAACATCTTCCATTTTAAATTGAGTGGTAATAGTAAGCCTAACTTTGTCTCGACTTTCACCCCTAAATAGGACACACTTGCCATCACCGTGGGCCAACCTATTATAGGTGGTTAATTGTTGACATGGAGAGATTTTGACATTTAGTTTGAGCTAACTTGAACGTCTTGTAAATTATCATTTTTCGTTTTTACTTATTCCTTTGTACATTTTCCAAATCTATGATGTGTTTATAAATAAAGTTTTATAGGGTTGCCAAATGTCCCACATATGTATCACCTTGAAAAAGCTGAACAAAAACATCACAAACCTAAACAAACTTTACCAATGACCATCTCATTTGTCCCCAACACAATAAATTGCAACATAGCCCACACAAGTTGAAATTTGAATAGTTAACAATTAATCAATTTTTTTAATCTAGATGTATCATAAAGAAATCCTCATACCAACACAATTTTTAAATCCAATTTTCCTTTCAAAGCTACCACAATAGTGAGTATTCTTTATCCTATAATCACATAATAAACATTTTCCCCAACAAATCCCCAAAACATCCTAGACCCATCACAAATTGAATTGTTTTGGACCGCTTTCAAAGTCCCTAAAATGTTTCATCATTTCTTTTAATTAGACCTTAGATAATATTGTTATTTCTACCACTCCTTCCTTTAAAACATATGGCACATTGGAATGTCATATTTCTAGAGGTGAAACTTTTACCACATCAAGGCATTCATCCCACATTGTCTTATTCTTCTACTCTTCACAAGTTATTTCTATCACCGAAACACACAACATTATCTTATTTAAAAGGGAAAAAATCTCTTAATTTCATTGCCATCCACAATTACCTTGGCCCAAGATATATTATGAATCTTCAAATTTTGTAATGCACATCCTCCAAAACTATAGTAGCAACAATTTGTACTCATCTAAAAAATCACACATAAAAAACAACTAGACATTAAACCAATGTCAAATGTGATTGAACATAACATGTAAAAGAAAAAAAACAAAAAAAAAATAGAACACGATGTTTACATAACCTTTTTCCCTTTCACCATTAATTGTCGAACTCTTGTCACCTTTTCAATTTTGACAGTTGATGGTACTATATCATCTAATTAAGGTTCATCAACTTTAACTCTATGCCACATGTAGTCCCCGCTTTATTTGTTAATGTTTTATGGTTGGTACTTGTTCATAAATGTGTTGGACTAATTTTGTTGTTGTTTCAACCAAAAAAAATTGAAAAAAAGTTTGGATTTATTTTTTCTAGTGCAAATTCATCTAATTTTTCTAACCTTTTGCAAATTTTCACCAAATTTATGAGATCATAAAATTGAAAAAGAAAACCATGGTTTACATAGTTCTATTGTTGGATATTGGGATGAAACAAAAGCTCCAACTCTTTCCTTCCCAACTCACGGGCCATCAAAAATGCTAAAAAATTGAAAAAGTTGACATTGGGTGATGTTGGCACCTTGCTTACTTTAAAACATAAATATTTGATCATGGACAAATTGGTAATAACAAAAAGCTAGGCCATTGATGGGCTCATTAACATGCTAAAATTAGCCATAATTTCAATTTTAATCTTTTGGAGCATAAAAATAGATTTTTTTGTAGATAGCCCACAAAAATTTGTATTGTAAACCAAAGCCATGTTATTCCCATGTGGGACAACAAAATGTCAATGACTTTTCTTATATTTAAAACATTCAAAAAAAAATTACATAGTGTATTTGGAGGGCACATTATGTCCATCAATTTCCCTCTTAGAAAATGGGAGGGATATTATGCTTACTCCTCAATGGTGGGAGGGAAATTTGCCTACCTATAGGTGTAAGGACCCTCCCATTGTTGAGGAGTAAGCATTATATACCTTTGACTCCAATGCCTGATGATCTACATAACAATGTTTTTTAAAACTTTTTTCTAGGTTGTTTAATTAACTACACCCAGCTAGGCAAAGTGTATAATGTGGCTATTTGTAAATTTCTAGAGTGGAATAAATTGAATTTTTCTTTTGGGGTAGTGTGATTGGCTATTATGTTAAATCACAAATGAGCTTTTGGTAACCAAACAAAATGTACATAACATAATTTGGCTATCTAAATTAATCAAGGGGAGAAATCATTTGGCAATAAACACACTATAATTGCATGCACTATTAAGGGAGTTGAACCCTAGTTTCAAAAGATTTTGCCCATTTGCGATAGTAGTGTGCATACACCCACCCACCACCCCACCCCAAGTTCCAACTTGTAATCCTAGCCATATTAAGTAAAAGACAAAAAACGTAAATAGTAAGTCCAAAGTTTAGAAGCATAAGTGCATGTTGTAAAATGCAACTCTAGAGTATAGACTCCAAATTCCAAACTCCAAGCTCTCCAACATTCACATTACACAAAAAAATTCCAAAAACACAAAATAAAAATCCCCAGCCCTTTCCACAAACCTACATGACCTTTCAATATATGTTTCAACTTGCAACCCCATCCATATTAAACAAAAGAAAAAAATTGCAAACAATAAGTCCAACATTCAAAAACACAAGTGCATGATGCATAGTGCAGAATCTAGACTCCAAACTCCAATCTCTACAACATTCACATTACACAAAATAACTTTAAAAACATTAAGTAAAAATCTCCAAGCCCGCTCCCCAAACTTGCATGGCCTTTCAAAATATGTTTCAAATCTAAAAACCAACCTATGTAATCATTTAACATGTGTGTTTCAACAAAATCAAAGAACAAATGCATACCTACAAATTTTTAATGTGCAAAACTTGGTATAAAAAGGAAAATGCCCCCAATAGAAAGGGGACCCAGAAAAGAACTTTAAGCTACTTCAATAGACAAACCACTTACCACTAAGCATCAAATCAATGTCAAGCATTTGTGTCCTTCCACTTGGTGATGGCATTTTCAAAAGGAAATTGCCAATTGTGTAGAATTGTTGTGCAAAAAATCAAGTGCACAAGTCCAAATGACAAGTGAGGCAGTTTTTCAACTTATTCCTCATGAATGCCATCGCAAAAAAACATCATTCATCTTCCACATACCCAAGTACTTGAACACATGCAATCTTAGCAAACTTCATAAATTTTGAAAGCTTGTGTTTGAGGATAAAAAAAAGCTAATCTTGGTCCAAAGTTTCACGACAGGATTCGCAAGAGACTTTTCCCTCATGATTTGCTCACTATTTGCAACCATAATCATTTTGAAATAAGAGCATTGCAAATCGAAAACATTGTCATTGAGGAGAGCTTTCACCAAAACCCCATCCTTTCTCACTTTGCAAGGCCCACAATAAGCAACCTTGATGATTATCAAATGCTAGTGGAAAAGATCTTCAACATCATTAGGGTTATCAACTTAGAAATTAAGGTTGACCACACCTAAGGCCAACATAAGCTCATGGTTTTAGAATCTACCTTCTAGCTCATGAACCAAAAACTTAGCAACATCTTCACAACAACTTTTCACATGAACCAACACCTTGGGGGAAATTTGGCCTTAACATAGGTTTGGCATCACTTGTCATAAAGCAATGTTGGTTCACAAAATGTTTTGAACTAAAGAACTCAATGACAAGGCAATCAACTTCCTCACCATTTATGCCTATTGCCCAAGTCATTGGCAAATTCTTGTTGCTAAAAGTTTTAAGAGCACTTAACTCATCAAAAGCAGGGCCATCAAATTGGCAACACTATTGCATAATGTATCATCACATATGCATCTTTGCAATCAGAGCTCAATATTGCTCCATCACATGTTTCACTATAAATAACATGATGATCCATCTTGTCTTCACATTTCTTAGCAATTTAATTCTTTTATTTGTCAACACATCAAACAACTTCTAGAATTCCCAAAAAATTATTTGGTGAGTGAGAAAAAAACCCGTACAATGCCTAAAGTAAGGCCTCCAAACGAGCAACCAAACTAAGTTTGATAAAACCAACACAACTAAGTTAGTTCAATGAATGAAACAATGCACACTAATCATAAAAGGAGCCACATTGTCTTTCGTTTGTGTGGTCACACTGACTCAAACACCTTGAAACATGTTGTTATCATCACATCCCATTGATGTGAACTTCACACCCAATTTTTTTCAATAGTGAGACCTCCAAATCTAAGTATGGTAGCAAGCATCAAACAAAACACATTTTGTGTTGTCCCTTGCACACTAACCGAATTACTATTTGGTGAATGTGTGAGCGAGGGTGTGAGCTTGTGAATAAGAGTTGGAAGGCATATTCCAATTATATTCCATCCATGTCAGTTGGAATATTCCATGATAGATTTTGATGACATGTCAAAATATACCTTGACAAAAATATATTCTTGCCATGTCAACAATAACTCACATGTCATCACTACCACATGGATTTTCTACATGGACACTTGAAAACAATGTCTTTGTTTAATTCAACATAAGTACAAAACTCTAATAAGGTTGGTGCCCCATGTGTTGAAGCAAAAAAATAAAATTGGGTGCCTTTATTAAGGATCATGCCCCTTGGTTTCAAACATGTATTATGTGGCAAAATATTATCTATCAACATAAGCATATTTTGCATTACCACATCATTTGTGGCTATTGTCATCCTGCCCGTTGTAATATTTGAACTCTTTTGTGATTTGGAATTGATTTTGGGTTTGCATGCCATTTTGCTTCTTTTGGATTGTGTGCATAACCTAATTAAGTTTGCTCAATTTCATGATGTGTTCATGTGTGACTTCATCAATGCAATGAAGATGTGCCGGTTAAAATTTTATTAGCTCTACAATGATCCTTGTAATTTGCGTGTGTTGAAGCTTTTCATGACATTTGCTAGCTACAAGAAAATTGAAATATTGTTGATGCCACTTTTGCTTGTCTACAAGTTGTGATGAAACTATTGTGAAAACTGCAATACCAAATGCTTTACCTAATGCCTAGTGTTTGGCAAATGTATCCACTATTGTTCAACTCATACATGCAAATGCATTTTTGTCACCTTCTCTTTCAAAGACACCAGCATTTTACAATTTATCTAGTATAGATGTCAATTGTTCATAAATAAGATACTACTAGAAGAAACGCCTTACAATTATCTAAGTGATTAATACTATCTCTAGTCATCATGATCTCTTCTCAATGCCATGTTAAGATCTCATTAGTAATCAATGTTCACTTCTTTTTAGGAAATTCACATCATGAAAGTCTTACATTCTAATCTATCTATGTTAGGGCATCACTATTTTCTTTTGCAAATTCATGCAAATCCAATCAAAAGGAAGGAAACTATTGCTCTTGACGTTGTTAGAAAACAACTTTGAATATTGCATTAGTATTTTACGATGTTAGATGAATGGAAAGTCAATAGGTATTATATTGGGTAGTTTTGGTTGGGTCTTGACCCACATTAGCTCTTGTTATGGCATTGCATGTATTGATGGGTTGGGGCTTCTCATGCAAAAAAGGGAGGATCAATATGCTTGAGCATAATCATCAATGCATCCATGATCCATGGGCAAAAGAAGGAAAATTTTGAGCTTATTCAAAATCTCGATTGTTTAATTGTATTAGTGCATCTAATGGAATTATTGTGCACTTATCGTTTAGGCCCTAACTTGGAGAGGGAATCAATGGAGACAAGGCTGAAAAATGGTCAAAATTTGATTGCATCTCCACATTATGATTCAACACCAAATGCTTACACTTAGGGATGGTTGGGATCATATGCCTACACTTCACCTAGTGTGCAAAGTTTTCCTATGTTACCATTGTTGTTGGAGAAAGTTGTACTTTGAAGGAGAATGTTAACAAGGAAATTGGGTTTGTAACTTCTAATACAATCCACTAGCTTGAAAGGCAAGAGGATGATGCAATTGCACACCTAAACAATGTTGATCAATTGACAAGTGCAAAAAAAAACAAAAACAAAAGAATTAGAAAGGAAAGAACATGATGGGTTGATGAAAAAGGCCATGAACTAGAGAGTGGGAACTTGGAAAGTTTTGTGGATGATGGCTTTTTCAAAAGACTAAATTATAAGGAAACTCAAAATCTATCTTTGGTAGGTGAAACATATTTAAGGTTCATGATTGAAATTTGCAATCCACATGTAGCAATGTCCCCCATGAGGCTACAAGTCAAGGTTTAGTATGAGGAACTAGTATTGCTCCCATTTCATTTGTTGCACAATTGCTTGTGAAAACTTCTACATTTGCAAATGGACCAAATGGATATGTTTGTGTTTCCATTAGGTTGAAGTCCTTTGTAACCTTAATTTAACCAACCTCAGCCTAAAAATGTTTGAAAAAATAGCTTGTTTGTGTAATGGTTTCATAATCAAGTCTATAATTTCTCAGCATGCGGCTAGCAATGAATTAACAGAATTGGGAGTCTCTTTAAAGTTTAAATAATAATTGGTTTTGTTGTTAATTGAAGCTTTTTCAAATTGATGAAATTGATCATGGCAGAATTACATATAAGCATTGGCATGCATGTCGAATGATGTCTATTGTCAAGAATTATTCTCCTCCAGAAATTTAAGGTTTTGTCTTTGGGATACGTGGATTTAACCTTTGAGGAAGTAGTTGAAGTATGATTTCAAGATTGTATACAAATTTGGTAGGTCACATTTAATGGTAGATGCATTGAGTAAGTTACCCAACTAGTATGAATTTGTTAGAATATTTGATCAAACCTATGATGCTCATTTGTTCACTTTGCAACCTAAGTGGTTACAAAGTGTGTACGAGTACCTATTAAAGGGAGTGATGCTAAAAAGGTTTACTACATAAAGACAATATTTAGCCCAAAAAGTTAAACCATTTATGCTTCAAGAGGGAGTACTATATAGATTTGGATAAAACAACATGTTTTGTCAAGTCTTAGAACCAGAACATATATCCACAATTTTGCAAGAATTGCATGGAGGAGTTATAGGAGGACATTTATCTTTTGACATCATTGTGAAAAAGATCCTGGATGTTGGTTATTGGTAACCAATGATGAATCAAGATGTTCATGAATATTGTCAAACTTGTGATTAATGTCAAAGAACAAGTAACCTATTGACACATAACTTGGCAAAATTGGTTACCCGGCTTTACCTGAAGAACCATTTCAAGAATGGGGATTGGATTTTATTGCACCTATTAAACTTGCAAGTAGACTATTATGCAACTAGTACATTTTGGTGGCCCATAACTACGCAACCAAATGGATGGAAACACAAACACTCCACACCAACATTGTTGTAGAAACAACAAAGTTTTTACATGAACATATTTTTACAAGATTTGGATGTCCATTAACAATAGTGACCAATCAAGGTACCCACTTTATCAACGATGTTATTTATCAACGATGTTATCAGATACCTTACTAATCATTTAATTCTAAAACATATTAGTTTTGTTGTTTATTATTTGCAAGGAAATGGACAGGCTAAGTCTACAGCTACAATCCACAATGGTGTTTTTGAACATGAAAACAGAATGTTCGTCACCGTGTGATGGAGTCAAGGAAATTATTTAGCTAAGATATTTACACTCAGAACTTCAATTCCTTACTAGAGAACCACAATGATATTTATAAACAACCAGAGTAGCATAAGGCCGGTGGAGAATCTGATATTTCATGCTCACACTAGAAACATAAAAATCCAGTACCATGACATCAGAGACAAATCACAATCCAAGGACAAATTAGTGTGGTTTACATCCCTGCAGCCTCCCAACAAGTGGATATTCTGACCAAACCATAAGGGAGAATTCAATTTGACTCACTGAAACCAGAAATCAAAATGGTAGATCTGCCCATGATTTTTGGACTTACAATGTCTGCAAAAGGAACCCTCTCCAAATTGTTCGGATTTATCAACTTATTGAACTTTACTTCCTGCTGTAAGTACATAATTTTCTTGAAACACATACATTATAGGTGTTTAGGGTTTAGGGTTACTCCACTCCAAATAATGTGGAGGCTCCTTGGCTCTTTCTTGCTCCCTTGTGCATCAACTGTCACCCTGTTGAATGATGCAACGCAATTCCGGACAAAACTTGCAAATTAGGGCTGCAATATTGAGCAGGAAAGGAGCATGGTTGATTTATGGATCAAGTGTATGGTTTGCTTGGATCCCCTGTACCAGTTATTCTCACCAAAGACTTCATTAGGGGTAATTAAACTTCTCCACCAACTGTGCATGGGGATGTAGGAGACATCCCATCTTAAAGTATTGGTTCCAATGCTCCATACAGTGCAGTGCAGCTATGGTCTTAAGACAAAAGGTCCAACCAGCAAACTTAAGAAATATTCAACAAAGAAAACATCAGATAACATACAAACATCACCTAAAAGCATCATTACAACTTATTAGAGATACAATGATCAATTCCAAAAGACGGAGGCCCAAGACTAATATGTCCAACATTTGTTGGTTCACACTTAAAACTGGTCATCAATTTCAAGAGTCTAAATGTTCACTCAGTTTCCAAACTAACTCTGTCCATACATAAGAAGAAAGAGGGAGCAGACCTAAGTGCTCCAAGATGGCAGAGGCATGACACAGAAAATCCTGGGAGGCAGCTCCATGGCCACCTTTCCAGTGGTACCGCATCTACTAACGGTGTTGAACTTTGGTCATGTTAAAATACCACTATACATGCTACCGTAAATAAAATGAACTTGATCTAGTGATTGGCAAGTGGGACTAGAGGTATCACCAATAGTCCATGCAAGAACAAACACCATCTTCAAAGTGATGAAAACGATTGGCATCCCGCACCATGATGGCTCTCCCAACTATTTTTGAAATGAACTTTGTTGAAGTATGGCAATCATTGCAAATGCGCAGATTTTTTCTTATTCGAAGAGGAGTACCAGGAGCTGTGTTGATGAGCCCGAATGCAATAGCCAGTTTCTCGCTATGGTGACACAAATGAAATACCTTTCCTTCCTCTTCAACATCATCCAGAACAAATTCTGTACAAGGCACATACCCTGCATCATGCATGAGACATGACAATCTCTGCAGTTCTGCATGAATTTCATTCATCTGGGGGTGGTCTTCATCCTCTACTACAAACATATGCACCTCATTATTCACTTCAATCCAGGTGCGACCTTGCTGTTTCTTTGCACCTTTTTCCTTTCTCTGCTGTTCAATGTTCTCACAGAGATGCCTGTTTCCCGCAGCAGCATAGATGTTTGACAGCAGTACATAACCAGCAGCATTTTCAGGATCTATTTCAAGAATTCGTTTTGCAATGCGTTCTGCCATCTCCAGATTACCATGAATTCTACAAGCGCCAAGCAAAGCCATCCAAGCAGCCACCTGTGGTTCACAGGGCATTGCCATGAGCATATTCTCTGCCTCCTGTAGATGGCCAGCACGGCCAAGAAGGTCAACCGTGCAGGTGTGATGTTCCAATTTTGCAGGAATCATGTAGTCTTTGGTCATTGAAGCATACAAGCACATGCCTTCATCCACCAGACCTGCATGGCTACAAGCTGACAGAAGACAAACAAAAGTGACATCATCTGGCTGTATACCTTCTTCACACATCCGTTCAAAATGTTTTAAAGCTTCCTTACCATGCCCATGCATGGCACATGCTCCAAGTATAGCATTCCAACTGACCACATTTCAAGATGGCATCTTGTTGAACACACTCCAAGCATCCTCATTGCTCGCACACTTTGCATACATGTCCACCAAGCTAGTCCCCACAAAGAGATCAGACTCGAAACCACTTTGAATGATCTGCTGATGAACACACCTGCCCTCTTCAAGTGCAATCATGCTGGCACATGCATTCAGCACCCCCACAAAAGTAACAGAGTTTGGCTGCACACCTTCCTGTCGCATTTGTTGGAATAGTTCCAGTGCCTTCTGGCCATGCCCACATTTCACATGTCCCAATATCATGGTGGTCCAAGTGACCACATCTCGAGATGGCATCTTTTTGAACACTCTCCAAGCATCCTCAAGGCTCCCACATTTTGCATACATGTCAACCAAGCTACTCCCCACAAACACATCTGTATCCCATCCACTTTCAATGATCTGCTTGTGAACATGCTTCCCCTCTTCAAGTGCCTCTATGCTGGCACATGCATTGATCACCCCAACAAAAGTGATAGAGTTTGGCTGAACACCTTCAAGTTGCATTTGTTGAAATAGTTCCAGTGCCTTCTGGCCCTGGCCACATTTCACATGACCCAATATCATGGTGGTCCAAGTGACCACATCTCGAGATGGCATCTTGTGGAACACTCTCCGAGCATCGTCAATGCTCCCACACTTTGCATACATGTCAACCAAGCTATTCCCCACAAAAACATTCAACTCAAAACCACTTTGAACGATCTGTTGATGAACACACCTGCCCTCTTCAAGTGCCTCTATGCTGGCACATGCATTGATCACCCCAATAAAAGTGATAGAGTTTGGCCGCACACCTTCCTGTTGCATTTGTTGAAATAATTCCAGTGCCTTCTGCCCTTGCCTGCATTGCACATGTCCCAATATCATGGTGGTCCAAGTGACAACATCTCGAGATGACATCTTGTTGAACACTCTCCAAGCATGCACTCAATGCTGCCACATTTTGCGTACATGTTAACCAAGCTACTCCCGAGAAAGACATCAGACTCACAACCACTTTGAATGAGCTGTTCATGAACAAGCCTGCCATCTTCAAGTGATCCTAAACCAGCACATGCCTTGACTGCCTGAACAAAAGTGAATTTGTCAGGACTCATTCCTTCTTGTTGCATTTGTTGGAAAAGCTGCATTGCCTTCTCATGTTGCCCAGCCTGTACATATTTTGTAAGCTTCCAATTCCATGCAAAAGGGTGCAATTGCACAATGCCTGGTGCCATTGCAGCCATCTCTGCTGCCACCCATGGTGGGTTTTGTTGGCATTCAAGCCAGAGTGCTTCCCCTGTCGTCTTATGTTTGAAATCTGGGTACCTTTCATTTTGCTACAACAAAGATCCAGGTCAAGCTGATCAGCCATGCATTCTCCACATCCCAGGCATAACTATTATCATAAGAACAGAAAAAGGCTGCTCTGACCTTCTTCATCAGCATATTGCATCTTCTCAAGATTACTACAACTATCCCACCAGTGCAAATGATGTGAAAGAACTTCTGCCAACATTCAGCCATGGCATGATAACAACCAAGAGAGAGCAACAAAATTGACATCAACAAGACATGTGAATTCTGACAGGATTGATGTCCAGTTACCTTCTCTGCTCTGTGATCCCACCATTGTGAAGGATCCAAAAAGAACTCCCGCCACCGTTTCTCTCTCGGACCTAAAGGTACTGCAGAAAACTTCCTTTCAAATCATATGGTTTGATCACATGGAAGCCATCTCTAGTTCTGCGTCCCTGCACAGAAGGTGTCCAATTTTTCGATTCGCTTCTGACGGTTTTCAGGTCAAAATCTTTCGGTCAATAAACCAACCACACTTACTGTGAAAAGACGGTAGTAGACAGAGAGAGAGAGAGGAATAACGCAAGAAAGCTTACAACTACCTTTATCTCCGAGTGCCGCCTCTGTTTCTACCCCGTGCGCTCTGGGAAGAAGTGCTGTGTACTGCAATCTATTTTGTGGGGTAAATTGGAATTGCGGGTGCACACAGAAGCGTAGCAGCAAGCTCCTCCTGGTCGACCTCCGTCTTCTCCATGTGGTGGTGGGCCAGCAATTGATGCTGCTATCGTGGTCAAGCAAAGAGTCAGATCCTGCAAATGGGAATTGCACTTGCTGCACTGTTGATGAAGACATTGTTGCTTCGCAGAAATATTGGCAAACGCTCTATCTCTCTCTCTCTCTCTCGCTCGTCGCAATCCAAGAGCATCAAAATCCACATAAAATTCCCTCTGCAGCGTCCGACGTCGACCCAAATGCGATCTCTCCCCCCACTGAGACAAAGAAACCGCACACCCTAGATTGAACCAGGTGGGGCAGCAGCGGCACTAAAACCCTCCAAAACCCCGGCACCCTAGAAGGCTGGAGCAATGGCGATAAGTTGCTACTGTTTGGTAAGGTGAATGTGTTATGTTGCGGGGACACCCAATTTGTATCATTTCCATGGTAATTTCTCCATTTCCGATACAGAAGAGAGAACCTAATGATGGGTGCTTGGAACAGCAAGTGAAGCCGCGATTTCATTGTTGCCTCTTTTGCATACTTAAATGTATCCTATATATAGTGCAATAAACCTTGTCAATTGCAATTCTTGAGGCAAATGTAATCTACCCCTCTGACAGTCCAAGCAAATCTCAACATTTAGTAGAGCAAATGAATGTGATGAACTGAAAGACAACATAAAACAGCAGAGAAAACTGGCAGTTTACAGAAGAAAGAGGAAACTGCACCCTAGAACATCCTACTGTTACCATCTATAATCCTGCTCAACCCATGACATGCTTGCCTAAACATCCCCAAACCAAGAGCAGCAGGAAGCTGAGCCTGTGATGAAAAACTCTCCAGTTTCTAGCTCTGATCTCTCTCTCTCTTCCCATCTGTAGTGAAGCTTGCCAGTGAAACACAATTGTGCTTCTTATTGCTACACTATTGTTGTGTTTCTTACAGTAGACGGTTTGAAAACAGTTGAAAACTTTGCAAAAACGTTCACCATTTTGTCATCTTATTGTGAACCTCATTGTGATGTTTTGTTTTTAAGTACCCACCTTTTCCCATATTCCTTGGTTGTGTTTGGTTACACCGTGTTGTTATTTACATTGATTTGTTATTTCCTCTTTCTTACTCTATGTAGGTATTATAATGTTCAAACTTTAATCCATGTTCAACCTTGAGCTTCTTTTTGAGGTAAATTTTCTTTTCCTTTTCTTGTTTTATTCTTCTTGTAGTTGATTTATTTTTTGAAAACTTATAGAGCTTTTTTTTTCGCACTCAAAATTGATAAAGCTTGAGGTTTGTAAAACTTAAGATTCTTTCGGTTTGTTTCTTTCGGGTGCAAGATTTGGAATAAACTTTTTCATATATACATTGTGTTAGGCATTTTATTATATCAATGATAACAAAGATGTTTGATCCTAAATCTTTTTAAATTGTGTCTTTTTTTTTTTGTTACAATAATTCAATTTTAATTTCAAACCTGAAAACAAAAGCAAAAATATATTTAATTTTATAAAATATGATTAATGGAATAACCACATTGAAAGAAATATATTTATAGATCATTATATTATTGCCAAAACTTTTGAAGAAAAATTGAATAATCTTTGGAAAGAAAAATAAGCAAAGAAAAGGCTTATTATATTTGGTAGGGTTTTACCTCCAATTTTGTTGTTGCAAAAAACCCTTTCAAGAAAAATGATCTTAATCAAAAATAAAATTTCAAAGATTTGGGGCTTTTAATTGCCAAAATTCGTTTTTACATGGATTTTTATTCAAAAAATAATTATTTTAAAAACATTCACAAGAAATGCTACCAAGTTAATAGAAAAATTAAACAATTGTGTGTTTTGTTAACCTTGGCAAAATGTAACGCTACAATTGTAACCTTTAACTTACGAATGTCAAAAAGTGAACATGATATTTTTGTGTTAGTGATCAATTTTTTTTATGGTTAATTACTAGCCAAAACATATAAACCTTAAATTTTTTGAAACCACACATATTGCTAAATAAATTTGGTTAGAAATTTGATTGAATTATTGGAGAAGTATAACTTGATGAAGAAAATTCTTACTTGTGTGAAAGATAAAGGGTTTGATTTAAATATTATGATTACAACATTAAAGTTAATTGCAAGTTTTGAAGTATTAGGTTTGGAAAAAGGTTTTGAAAGAATTTGTTTTGGTCATGCATTTTTGAAAACATGTCAATATGTTACATTGACTAGAAAGTTTGCAAAGATTTGAAATATGTATCTATCAAGCTATACAAAGCAATTTTTAAAAGTGTATCACTTAACCCAAAAAATCAAGAAAAATAAAACAAGAGTTGAATAGAACATGTGTTAATTTTGGTCTTATCCCAAGAAAACTAAATATCCTAGTCAAAAATATATATTGAAAATTTTAAAAATTGAAAATGAATTCATTTTTATTTTTTGAAATTCTTGCAAAAACATATTCCAACATTTTTTTTCCTTTATACATTTGCTAGTAAAACCATCCTTTTTCAAAATAATTTATAATCAAAGAAACCATTAACTTTTATTATAATAAGCAAAGTAAATTGTGAAAATAATTGCACAAGTGCCACCTATTTTAACATGATGTATTTCCAAGATTATTGTTGACCACCTTTTCCTTGTATTTGTTTGCATTTTAAATCAATTTAGAGGTCATTGGTTGTTAAGTGATGCATTACATTTTGTCATATCAATGAATTTGAAATTGAGACTTCAACTTCTTTTGATAATCTAATAGAAGAAGATGCAAATGTTACTTTTGAATTAACATGTTTAACTTCCAACACAAAATTAAGGTTTGCGAGGTTTTGGACTTATTTATTTCCTTATAAAAAAATATGAAAAAAAAATCATAATATGTTCTCCTTGATGTTGAACCCTAGGTTTAAAAATCTTTGTTTAATATCTTCATTTAATATACCGATATCCTCTTAAGAAATATTATAGTTGAATATTACGATAAATTGTCCTTATAATTTACATTTACAAAATGTTATCGTCATTTGCACTCCTATGTTGAGTTTAATAATGGCATTGTTGACCAAATAATTGATCAGGACTACAACTATATATATAGATATTTGAAATGATAATTAACACAAGCAAACTTTGATTTTCAAATAGTATCAATTAGATTTTTAAAACATCAAGTGTTATTTTCAATTGTGAGAAAGCACGATCCTACTATTGGATTCCTTGTTCATTGAATTTTGAAAATTGTTTGATCACAAATAGGAGGATTTGTTTTAGTTAAAATAGTTTGAAATATGTCATTTATGAATTGATTTTGTCAAGAAAATTTGACCCAATGACCTTAAAGTTAGTTGTAAATCCTCTGAATAAAGTTAATTAAGATTGATGAATTTAAAAAAAAATAATTACAAGAAATTGTGAAATATAAGTTTGGGATTTAAAACATTTTTTTCATTAAATTCTAATGTCCTTTAACCTTTCAACTTGAAGTGTTGAGAAAAATATTTTTTAAAGAATGAAAATTTGATAACTAAATGTGAAAACCAATTGTTATTTCATTTGTGAAAATTCACATTTTAAAAAAATGGTTGAATAAGAAAAAAAATACTTTTGCTAGTTCTCACCAACCAAAGTTATTTAAGAACTAGGCTAAAACTAGTTGGTTCTAAAAAAAAGGTGAAATTTGACCAACATTAGTATTTATCACTAGGTTACACTTTCATATGGTATTTTTAATTTAAAAATGAAACATGTGCCAACATTTTTAACGCTAAAGGCCTGGACGTATTCAAATTTTAAATAAAATTGTCACATGGTCCTTTACACAAATGAAGGCATAACTTAATGGTAAATGAACTTTTTGACCTCAAAGTCTTGAATTCAAATTTTCACTTCACAAGGTAAATCTCTATTATGAGAACAAATGCATGTCCTAGATTTCATTTTGCATTTAAAAAGTGTGTTTTTCAAATAAGTTAATACAATAATGAATTAGGTGGCATACTTGGAATGTACCTATTGAATTTTCTTGTCATTTGCACATAAGATTGTGATAACAAATTCTTGTAATTTAGGTGTCAAATAAATTATCATTTGACTTGGTATCATATCATTTCATAATATTTTACCTTTGAAATTTTTTTATTAGTATCATCTATACTTATAGTTGAATTTGGATTGACATTGGATTATAATGCTTTTAGGTGGTAGAAATGTATTGACAAAAAATGATGAATATTTAAATCACAATAGTGACATGCCACAAGGTCTTAGGTCTTTTATGCAATATACTAATTTTTAATACCTAGTTGCACCCTTTAAAAATATGCACAAATATTTTTCATTGAAAAATATAATTTTGTGTTGCATAATTTTTTTTTTAATTGTGGGTTTGGTACTAGTCCAATGTATATGATCATTTAATATTTTGTTGGTGCAAGTTGCAATTTAAATGTGATTGGAAATCTTTTCTTTTTATGAAACTTTTTCTAAATTTAAAAAATAAATAAAGTGATTGATATTGTAACATAATATAATTGGGTCATGACCCAATGCTAACACATTAAAACATATGCTTAGTTCTTCATTTGGTTCACATATATATATGAAAAAATAAAAACTAAAATTATCACATATGTACATGGTGGGCTTATAACTAGCAATGAATTTTGGATTCATTTATCAAAATTTCAAATGTTATATCCTAAATTAATTAACTATGATTAGTTTTAAAATTTCCTTGTTTTGATGGACAAAAAACTTTTGATTTAATTTTGTACCAAAGATTTTTTTTTTCCAATTTTATTAATGTTCTACACCTTTAACTATATTTATTTATTTATTGGTTTTTAATGTGCCTTATCATTAATTACTATTCAACATTGATAATTGATTAAAATTCAAAAACGCCTTAAATTTGAGGTCCAATATAATTATGATTAAATGGTTGTGTGCATTGTATTCTTATCTTGCAAATCATTTTTTTTTGATGAATTATTGTTTTGAGTCATGGCATCATGCCAATGGTTTCACGTGAATTTTTTGTTACAATTCTACCACTTTTAATGTTTTTAACGGTTGAATAATATTTTTAATTCATTAGAATTGGGGACCAAAATAATAAATTTTGGGGATCATAATAATAGACCTGATTGACAAGATATCAACAATATCTTTAATTAAGTTCATGCTTATAAAAGACATGATAGGGCTTTCATTTGTTTGTTAATGGGTTTCAACATGCGACTTTTTATGATAGCAAACAAATGTATCATTAAACATGTGATATTTTTTTGATGTTTGGATTAATGCACTAAAGAATATGAAAAAATATGATTACTTGTGACTTGAATTTTTATAACGTTGATATAAAATTTTGAAACTGTGATTAAGAAAAAAGGTCATTTGATTTGACATCACAATTGACATTACATAAGATTATTTTTAAAAAAATAACAATTGCGATTAATCTTCCTCAACTTATGACTATTGGATTAAAATTATAAATGACTTTATGATATAATTTAAAACATCAATGTGATTTTTTGAATAAAAAAATTGGACTTAATGTCTTCTGGCCATCTAAAAAGACATTACCGTGTAAAGTTTATCATATTCACATCTACATCAAATTTATTTGATGTATAGTCCTTAATTGATAAAATGATGGAAAAGAAAGTTGACAAATTTGCCCTGGGAGGTCACTTCCATTTTATTACAAAAGGTGTGCAAAAAAATATAAGGTGCAAATTATTGATATATATATATATATATATAATTGATTTAAATGTAAATAAGTTGTCATTAATTCAATTTGATAATATTTTGAAAATATATATTAAATATGTTAAGAATGTGCCATTAATTCATAACATATAAAAAATATTCCTTTTGTTTCAAGTGCTTCCTAAAATAGAGAAAGAATGACCTCCCCAAACAAATTTGTTATGAGAATTTCAATAATGCTCCCATCTCTTTCAAAATTTGTCCTATGACATTAACAACACATTGATTAAATGTGTAAATTAAAAGTAGTGTCAAATGTGATGCACGATGTTCAAAGAATATCATTATTATTCACGATGCCTTCTTGTCTCTCTCCATTTTGAACATTAGAAAAAACATTTCATTCATTGTTCTAACTTGCACTTTGAACTATACTCGTATAACATAATTATTGCCCTAAACCCTTCCATATATCCACAATTAATCATACATTGAAAGTGGGTGGAAACTAATCATGACCAAACCCATGCGCAATTGCCTAAATCCATAAAGTATGGATATAAAAATAAGTAGTCCTATGATTAATGACTTATTATTTGATAATTATTTAGAATCTTCCTTCTTTAAGTAGAAAACAAATGTTTATACCACATGCAACTTTTTCTATTTTTGTAATCTAAGTCAAGTCAATCGCAACACATTAGGATTAAAACACAATTTAGGTAGGATGTGTGAAAGAATGTGTCTCACCCCATGAAGCTCAAAGAAATGAACTTTTCATTCTAAGTGATGAAATTTAAAGAACAAAAAGTGTTTTTAAGAAAAACCTAACCTAACTATTGCCTTTGAATAAATGGGCTTGACCTTGTTTGCCATTCATATAAAGAATGGCCATCCATTCCAAGGGATGGACTATAGGTATAACATGGACAAAATGAGCTTGTGACGCATTGACATAAACAAATGACACAATAACAATACAAAAAAATCAATCCACATCTGAAGGACTTTGCCATAGCTAGCTTTGACCAAAATAATTATGGAATATTTAATTACAATCATTGTACACCATTTACATTTAATCCTTGCAATGGAACAAACAATAGGGAAATCTTCATTATTTTATGTTAATTAAGAAAGAACATGAAAACAAAATTTTACCAAAATTACCATACCTGAAAATGCTTAATCATTTCACTTTCAACTACAAGGCTAACTCATGAATATGTTACTTTGAAAAACATGGTTTCAATAGTCAGGGAACATTCCACTCTTTTAATAAGCTTTAGAATTCCATTGTTTTAGGCTCCGATTCCTCATTGTTCAAAAAAGGCTTCATTGTTTCACCATTCTACTACGCTTCAATCTATCCTTGTTTGAGAAAACATTGCTTCATGTTTCAATGCAAGATGAAAAAACCAAGATTGTGACTATATAATGGAACTATTCATACCAAGGATTATGATCTTGCAAGGACTTGAAGCCTCCAATTTCCCATGTTGCATAAAGATCTCCAATTAAGAAGTTTTAGCACAAGTCAAGGATGGAACACAATACCATCAAAATTTTATTCAAAGCAAAACAAAACAAACCAAAACCTGAAAATAATGCATTTGAGATAACCACAAACATGATGGTAGAATTGTGAGTTGCAAAACGATTGTGATACAAAATTACTCTATCACATGATTGAAAAACACACACACACTCTACCCCAAAAGCAAGACCAAAAAAGAACCCATTTTGTGAACCACTTATGCAGCTCAATATTTGTACAAGTTTGCAAACGTTTTGTTAACAAAATGCTAATTCATTCAAAGACAAGCTACCTTTGAGTTCTGACAAGTTTTGTTCCTCCCCCTTTTATTAGTTTATAATAGATTCCTGTCAATAGTAACATTAGGGTGTATACACATGTTGTACTCAACACCCAAAATAGCCCCTCAACAGCCAATTTTTACGAGCTCAAATTGTTCAGCAACTGTGACTGAATTCCATCTGAGTGGCTAGCTCGGGCTGTTAACAACAGTATTATTGTGTTTCTGCAAAGCAAGGTATTTGTGCTTCCTTGTTTGTAGCCATTGGAAAATGATTTTGAGCCAGGATGGACGGTGATGTTGGAATAGTGTTCAACAAGATGCCATCTGGTTGCATGGTCGCTTGGAATGCCATTTTATTGGGACATGTCAATGTGGTCAAGGGCAGAAGGTGCCCACGAGAAATATTCCAAAGAATGCAACTGGAAGGTGTGTGACCAAACTCTGTTACTTTGTGCCCCAGGTGGTTAATGCATGCACTGGCATCATCATCACACTTGAAGAGGGCAGGTGTGTTTATGAGCATATCAGTGGAAGTGGTTGGAATTCATGTCTTTCTGGTGAATAGCCCTGTTGACATGTATGCAAAATGTGGTGGGAGCATGGCAGATGCTTTGAGAATGTTAAACAAGATGCTATTATCTCGAAATTTTGGTCACTTGGACTGTTGTGATGTTGGGAAGTGGTTGCAAGTCTGATCTCTTTGTAGGGAATAACATGGTTGACATGTTTGCAAAATGTGGGAGCATGGAGGATGCTTGGATAATGTTTGACAAGATGCCATCTGGAAAATACATGTAGTCCCTTGCAATGCCGTACTTGGAGGCTGTGACAGGCATGAGTATAGTAAGGAAGCTTTAAACATTTTGGACAAATGTGTGACAAAGGTGTAGAGCCAATGACATTACTTCTGTTTTTCTTTTGTCACCTTGTAGGCTTGCAAGTTTGGTGGATGAAGGCACGCATTGCTATGCTTTAATGATGCACGTGATGGAGAACATCAGAGAAGAGTTTTTCCCATGAAAAAGGGGGAGAACAAGCATAGCGCATTAGTTATTTTGGATATGAGCAAAAGACTCAGGGTACCTGCAATTCAGTGAGCATTTCTGCTTGAGTAGTGTCAAGGCAGCTGACAATAGAGCCTTTGCTAGACATATTTGCTGATTAGGGTCAGGTCACTAGTTGCATCATCTTCTTTAGACACTTCACTTCAGTTCTCTATTATAAAGGACCTGATCCCAGTGGGCAAATAACTTCAAAAACCCCTCCCCTCATCTTTGAGTACATGATCTTTGAAAGACAGATGTCTGCTTGGGTTGCTGATTGAAATCAACTTCAGGGTAAATTGGACAGACCAACTTCTGCAATCTTGGTTTAGTGCCAGACCACATTCTTCCTCGACTGACTAATTCTTAAGGAAACTCCAGCATGAAATCCTGTGATTGAAGTTTCTATGCCAAGAACATTTGAGATCTTGTTGCAATGATAAAGAAACAAAAGCTAGTTGGAACCACATTTGCATGAACAAGATAGTGAAGAGAGAAAGTCGTCTGCATTCTTATTTCTGCCATATCTCTTGCAAACTTCAACATCATCAGCCTCCCAAAACTTTGCATCCTGGCCTGTGTCTCATTTCATTACCAAATTGGCAAATCTCCTCAGACGTAAGAAAATCAGAGTACCAATAGAGACAGCTATCAGATCCAATTTTTTCAGAATCTGAAAATCAACTGGAAAGTGTATTGCAGACAAAACAAAAGCATGACACATTCTGAGGGGCAACAGTTTATTCACTAGTCCAAATGCACCAGGAGATAGATGTGAGTACATAGGGAAACATCACAAAAGTACGAGATGCACATGAAGCAACTGATGGAATGTTATAAGAAAATGGTATAGCACTCACATCTGGTATAACTGAGCAACAATACGATGCAAACAAGAAGGGTAGAATGAAAAACATCAAAGTTCTTTTTGTTTGTGCTTGAACAACACAATGAGAAAGAGACTTGAAGCAACTTTGTATTATTTGGTGTTGTAAAGTGTGACCAATTCAATCAATCAAAAACAAGGCAAGCTATAAAGGCATATGATGTCATGTAATTTTAACACCATGTGGTGTTTAGGTCAATGTTACAACTTGTACCTTGTCAAGTGCGTTATTGCATCAAAAATCAATGTGAGACTTGTCCAATGGATGACAAACTATGAGTAGCAAGATCAATTTATAGACATTCTAGCTTACAACATGTGTGCAAAGTTGTGAGGAGTATGGGGATTGTCAAACAATCGTCATAGCTTGCAATGTGTATGAAAATCCACAAGGGAAACATGTCTTTAAAACCATAGAATATTCTAATGATAATGTGTGATGGGAATTGTGTAATGAAATTTGTATTAAGGAGAAAGTGGACCATAGATTGTTTCTGATGTTCATTCCTAGTTTCATAAAATGTGGTAGCCTTTTAACATGTTAGTGATTATATTTAGTAGTCCAGATAATTGTATGAAATAATACTAATGATTTGGAATATAATGGCATCTGTTGCACATAAGTAGTCTTGCACCGTGTGTTCCATTACTTCTTTTCAAACCATTTTTTGCAAATGATATCATGGACATTACTTGGCTAGTCCTTAGGGTTGCACCCTCTTCCAAGCATCATTATAGTGTTGTGTAATGTAAAAACAATGTTTTAAAATTTTGATTGTAGATATTGAGGTTCATTAAGTGGCTAATGTGTGGGTTGTTGAACATTTGAATTGGCCATAAAAATTAATGAAATTTATTAAGTGATGCCATGATTTTTTGGATTTTGGTGGATATGCCTCTTTGATGAAGTTGCTAGTGTATTTAGGATAAAAAGATAAATGTTTGAATGAAGGTTTTGAAGAATGAACAAGATGAAACAACTAAGCAACTTAAGCTAGACATTTCCTATGAAGGTAAGGGAAAAAATGTGTAGTATTTAATGTTTTTGAATTGGAGATTGCTTAAGGATTTTTGAGTTGGAATTTCCTATATTTTATGTAAAAAAAATTGTACCTCAATGGTGAAATACAAACCAAAATTTATTTTTTCCATTTTCGAGGTTGAATTCCATTGTGTGACGATTAGGTGTAATGAAGGTTTAATTATGCAACAAGGTTTGTGAGGTATGTTTGAAAATCTCTTGATAATTCTTTGGTTGTTTCGAGAATTGTAATGGAAATGAACATGATTGCACCGGGTTTGGGTGAATTGGTTGATCAATTTACATTTGTGTTCATAATTGAGTTTGTGACAGTTTATAAGGTCCAAGTTAGGTAATGTATACCATTCAAGACTTGAAGGACAAACTCTTTGATTCACTCTTATATTTTGGTTGCTTTCAATATTAATAATAAATTAAAAAGTGTCAAATATTTTAAAGTATGATAAATTAGACCACCATGTCTCTAGAACTATCAATATCATCCATTTGGTGTGCACATGTGTCATCCATTTAAGTTCATAAAAATATAAAATACTTAAATATCTAATGTAGTAGGTTCATTCACTAATTTTTTTCATTGTGTTTAGAAAACTTGAAATGCGTTAAAAAATGACATATAATCATGAACAGTAATTATCCACACCTTTACATATATAATGAGCCAATTTTTTGTCATGAATTTTTTTTACTACCTTAAAGGTCATGGAATTTTTAATCCATCTTGTCCTTTAATCCCAAATTCTCACATCACTTTGATAAGTGGTAGTAGGTGTGACACTTGTTCTTGTGTTTACATGTTGGTTACAATTTAAATACATATCATTTTCATTAATGCAATTGCCATGTATTTTGTTATATTGGGGGATTCCATAAAATTATTGTCCATTATTGTTTTAAAAATAATCCATGATATGTATGTATATTTTGCTGCAAATTTGTCATGTTTTGTTTGCACATGGAACTTTTTGATTTTACAAGTAACACGACCCTACATTATGCACGAATATATGTTTCTTAAAGACATATGAAAAGGATATATACTACAAAATCTACAAGAAACTTTTATACCTGAGTTGACAAATTTATTGCACTGCGATATGTATTAACCAGGTTCATATTTTTCCAAACATATCGGTACTATGTGAAAACCCCATTATAGCAGAATAATCCATCTTAACATAACATAACATTTTAACACAACATAGCACTACCCAACCATGGGAAAAACCCCAAAACCCCGACAGTCTGCATATTCTGTGCTCAGGCTAACTTCCTCATGACAACACCTAAATGTAATGGAAGGGCAGCTAAAACCACAAAGATTATGAAAGACAACAATATACCACAAACCACAAAATGTGAAGGAGTGAGTTGATGGAGTTCTAGAATGTCACAAACACAAACAGGCAGTTTTCTCATTGGCCATCAGATCTACATAGCAATTTTATCATCCAAGATTGCACCATTTGCCCAAATTTCAGATGCAGTAAGAAAACTGTGCTGAGTGTGTGATGCCCTTACACTACTGTAATAGCCATGTTACCACATGGTAATATGCCAGAGGATGCACAATTCCATATGAAATTGGCTATGTAATATAACTGTGTCCCAATAATCCATATCAATGTGTGGAACATTCCATAACATCAAAATTAAATCTTTTCAATGGCAACTATTGTGCTAAAGAGTCTGTGTATATGCAACTATCACAAACTTGCAGGTTTTTAGGAGAACCAGTTGCCATCTTTGTTACTGAAACCAAAGAGAAGTTCTCCTTTACAAAAAGGCTAATGAGCATAAGCTGCTTCACAATATTGTCAGGCATATCTTTGGATCAAAAGAACAAGATGCTCAGCTTTACATTACTGTAGATCCCAGAATTATTGGCTGGGTCCAATGTACATCTATGGAAGCCCTTGTTCATCTCTACCAACATATTATCAGACTAAAGTTCCACATAAGGGGTTCCCAGCACTCACTGTAGTTCTGACAACTAGCAACACTACATGTACTGTGGTGGCGTGCCACCAGAAACCAGCAGACAGAGAGAGACACCAACACTCTGCAGAACTAAATATGTGCTAGACAAATGTCATCTCAACCGATTTCATGTTGAGATAGACATACCCATGCTTTCTTAGCGAGTCAAAGCACCACCTGCATCACGGTATTGCTTTCGCATCACCTTCTTGTACTCTGCAATGATGAATTCACACATGTGGGTAAGGGTGTTGCTTATTGTTTCCCTGCACATCTAGAAACTAGAAAAAGAAAAAGAAGCTATATTGTGTCAAAAGTGCCTACCTTCTTGATCACTCCAAAGGGCAGCTGCATAGCTGTTCAGGGGACTATCATTATTGGGTTCTGCCAACATCACCAGATCCCATAACAACAGAAACACAGGAGTACATCAGCAATCACAACATGCATATCCAGTTCTCTTTATGCAGAGTTATGTCTGTTTGTACTTACATAGAGTTTTTTTGGTCAACACATCTTAGAGTCATTGCAAAGGAAAAACCGAAGTCTGTCTGCTTTGTAACTGGGTGCTAAGCCAAAGACACTTGATCTATACATAAGAAGATCTACATTTAGGAAGGATTGTGTTACTCACCACCTAATAGACTTTGGATGGAGAGCAAGATCGTTCGAACATCATATGCAGATGACCATTTATCCTGACAAAAAGGAGCATATTCTGTCAACCAAATCTGTGCATATGTTGGCAAAGCAGTGGAGCATCAACTGAGCAAGCACCAGAGCATCAACTGGAAACTTGGAAAAACAAGATGGGGTGAAAAGTCTACCTGCAATATATCTAGGCAAATGTTGCCATATTGATCCACATTGGGATGGAAGCAGAGTGTGTCAAATTTGACAGTGGGTGGCTTGAAGGGATAGTCAGTAGGGAACTTTAGAGTCAGCTTGTATGACAGCCCCTCATACACAGTGGTAGTGCTACCCTTGATGGTACCAATCCAAGCAAATATGTTGTCGCCCTCTGGAAATGCAGAAATGCCCGGATCTCCACATGTCTGGAACGAATCACACAATCCACAACATCAACAGAAGAATCAGACCCATAACAGACATTTAATCACTTGTTAGTCACAGAGAAAACCTAACTCTAGATTATGAGTCCTGCAATGCCCATCCCATGGTGGTGGCATCATCTGCAACACATCAATGCTCATGGGTTGAGGTGCATACCATGAGAGACATCAACTCAGATTGCAACCTGCACATAAAATCACAACGTCGACAACATCGGGTATTAGTTTGCAGTCTGATTCAGCAACATACAACACCAACCCAATGCGGTTCTCATCAACCAGGGCACAGAGGTACCCAAAAGAGATACTGTCTAACATCTGGGGAGCATGCAGAAAAGAGAAAAAAGGGAGTGAGAGAGATTCACCGACCTGCGAGAGACTGAGTGGCTATCAACCGGTTGTGAAGCAGGTCTCTGCTGTTTCCCGCTTGCCGGATGAACAATACTTGCATTAGTCGTCTGCACATCTTGGGGCACGTTAGGGTTCATCGTCGCTTTCTTGTTATTTACTTCACCTTCGTCCCCAAGCTTCGGCTGTTTGAAAAATTGCGGTTCACTCAAACAGCGCGCAACAAAAACACGGAGCAGACAATCCGATCTCAAAACAGACACAGCATATCCCACACACGGAAGCAAAAGAACAAGGGCCCTTAATATCTATCAAAACATCAAACAAGAATCTCGATCCAATCCCCGAAAAGAACTCCAACCAAAACAAAACAAAAACAAAAACAAAAACAACACTCCCAAACCTACAGTAAGCTGTTCCTGTATTCTCACCTACTGGGAAGCCAAATATGCCAAACCCACAAACAACAACAACAACAACAACACAGGAGACTGCTCACTCACATAGGCTTGAGAAATTATGCGTTGGAAAAACCAGACCTTACAACAACAGACTACATACAATGGAGGGGGACTTGACTTGACAGAGTATTTGAAAATAGAGCGAGCTTCCGTATACATGGGATGGGGATAGGGGTATTGAGAGAGAGAGAGAGAGAGAAAGAGAGAGGAGAGTGCGAGATGATGTTGGTGCAAGTGCGAGTCTGCCGCTGCAACGGGAGGCGTCTGGACTACGATCCGAATAAAAAATGACCGTTTGGGCACAACGGCTCCTTCCTTCCTTCCTTTCTTTCTTTCCTTCATTCCCTCCAAAGCGGCAACCAAACGGTGCCTGCTCAGGCCCTGTCAGTAGCTAGGTAGGTAGTTAAGTAGGCCAGTAGGTCAGTAGGTTAGGTAGGTAGGTTCGGTAGGTGGTAAGGTATGAAAGTGGATAGGTTACAAGGTACGTATGTAGATAGGAAAGGTAAATCAGGTATGTAGGTAATTAGTTAGTTATGTATGTAAATTACTAGTGGCTAGAGCACTAGTAGGTACCTAGGGAGGGAGGGAGGTATATTAGGAGGGCGGTAGGTAGGTAGGTAGGTAGGTAAGTTAGTTAGTAGTAGGTAGATTTGAAGGTAGGTAGGTAGAGAAATAAGTAAGTATGTAAGTAGGTAGGTTAGAAGGCAGGTATGTAGAGAGGTAAGGTACATTAGGTTTGTAGGTAGGTAGGTAGGTAGGTATGTATGTAAGTTAGTAGTAGGTATGTAGGGAGGGAGGTAGATTAGGAGGAAGGTAGTTGTTTGTCAGTAGGTGCTTCACTTTCTGGTTAGGTAGGTACCAGCGTCTGTCGGTTATTGAGTTTTGACCCGGTCATCAGACCGGTTATTAATAACTTAATTAGCCAGTTATTGATTTTTTGATAATCACTTGATATTTCAAATTTGAAAATCTAATAACTTACCGGATGACATGATTATTGTCTATGTAGATTTTCAATCTTTAAGCACTAATGCGAAAAAATAAAGAATGAAAAATAGAAAAATAATAACTGTTTTAAAAAAAATTTAAACATTATAACCGATGTTGAACCAACAGGTTAACCGACGGTCCTCAATCCAGTTTTTGATAACCTACTGGGCACTCAATATATATTTTTGATATTAATATTGATAACCTGCGTGGCAATTTTTAAAAAACACCGAGTGGGGGAGTTATTAAGTAACCGGTCCGCACTGGTGGGTACTTCCTGGCCAGAAACTTTCTTTTCGCTAACGGTAATTGTTACCCTAGAGGTGGGTTCACACCAGCGTTGAGCGGTTCTCTCTTTTTTCAGACAAGGAACTGGCAGCGTAAGGGACGGGTATATAGGAACCTGACCGGCGGTTCTCGAAACTCAAAAGAATGATTTTAAAAACTAACTGGTCAAAGAACCTCACATAAATCAAAGAACCACACGAGATCAGTTTATACACTAAGAAATAGTTCATTGGTACTCAATAAGTTGGGCTTTCCCTGTGGGTTTACATTAGGGCTTCTTTGAGCTTTACCTTTGGGTTTACATTAGGGTAGGTTTTCTTTTAAATTTTTTTTTAAATTATATTTTAAAATTTAAAATTTAAGAAATTAATTTTATTATTTAAATTTTTAATAAAAAATTTACATTAGTGTAGTTTGAGGTCACAACCCAAGTGTAAAGCACGGGTCCATTTTTTCCTTTGTATTTTTTGATCCCTCACCTACCCTAAGAAAACCTCTTTCATGCACAGTCTGAAGGAGAAACTTCCAACAGGTGGAAGTAACTCTCCAGGCTCTCATTTTAAAAATAATAATTAATAAACATTTTCAAAAAAAATTGGCTGTGCTTTATGTTGGGGAAGGGTCTAGGTTTAGAGGAACAGTCCATGGCAACCAAAAAATCAAATGCAGTAGAGTTAGGACGCGTAAAATCTCGCGATTAGTGGGCGAGAAACAGTCAGTTTGAGCATAATAAGGCGTCAAACGCGTAATTGGGAATGAAAATTTTACAAAGTGAAATAACTGGGAACCAAACTAGTTTTTTCACCAATTTTGGTGGTAAACTGAGTTTCCTGTTGTCTTTCTTTTTCCTGGGCGCCCTGCTCCCCCCCCCCTGCCCCCCACTGCTGCTACATATATTTTCACTGCTCCTACCTGTGCAACTCGTATAATTACCATCGAACCTTGTGCATTAAATCCTGACTTTGAGTCTTTCATACTGAGATCGAATAAATTTACCTTACTTTGCGGATACCACTGAAAGAGGGAATAATGGGTGAAAGCAGGCCCAAAGACAGGGTGACTTTAAGGATAACTCTACTAGTTATTTAGATGCTTTCTTTTTTCTTTTTTTAAAGGTAAAGTTAGATGGATCCTGGAACAATGAATAATTCATACTAGTGTGGCCTGTGCTGTTGGCCCAAGTGTAGAACCCATTACAAAATAAGGAACTCAGCATGTGAACATTGTTTTGCAATGTATGTTTGATTTTTTGAACAGCTGAATATGAAAGGAAATCATGCTCGAATTGAATGGTAAGCCTTCAAGTGTTATCACTTACCATATTCTCAACTGATTTTTCCTTCCAAAACCTGGTTTTAAAGAATTTATTTGAATTTTCAGTGGCAGAAATTACTTTTAAATCAATATCTCCCGCATTCTGAATCCAAATTTTACCAAACAAATTCCATAAAACCTGGCTGATCAAGATCTTTCTGACAACATCAAAGGCACATTCCAATTCCTCTGAAATTTTCAGCTATGATTTAATTTAATTTAATTTATAGTGAAGAAATCATTCAATATTCAAGAACTTTTGCACTGCAAGTCCATGTCCAAACGTCATGGAACCAAGCCCATGCACCCCTCCTTGTCGAGAGCTTTCCAAAGACACCAAGAACACAATCTGAAAGCATCCCAGTTCGGTAATTCATATATCTGCTTGAAACAAATGCGTATCTATATTATTGTCCAATGTATTGGCACTTCTAATATATAGGCATGAAAGGATATCAAAGCACAGGAGAGGGGCTTCTTGAGAACATTATAGGAGTTGTTGAGGTACCTGTCCTGAAGCGGGTAGGGTAAGTGGAGGGTATGAAATTTTTTGGGAGGTTTGAAGTGTTTAGGGGACCTTTCCAATTTATGTTTAAATTAAATTTAAGCACCTGGTAAATTATGTTGTCATCCTGGCTGGGACCTTACAAAACATGTACTGTGTCCTCAATATACAGCAAGCAAAGTGAGTGTGCCGGAACTATTAGTCTAGTTGTAAGCTCCATATACCCTTAGGGTATATCCATTGGCAACATATTATGGGACATACAGATGAAATTCATGACATAATGAAACTAATTGTGTGGATGAGATATGCATGACCCTTTATGATGTGAAGTGAAATTGATCATGTAGATGGAAGTAGACCACAGGGATGCATCAAATATCGTTCAATTTCATTCAAATGGTTGAAAGTCGACAATATTATTGATGCAAATGCCAAAGGATGAACTTGAAGCACATGGATGAGACTTGACAATTTGGAATCGACGGCATACATGACATTAATAATGACATGGAGAAAATATGTTCATCTGAATGACACAAATTTGGGATATGCTGCTTTGTGTGCTCTATGCATGGTATTCTTTAGTAAAAGGTGAAAGAATAGTTGGCATTTTGCTGAATACGCTCTGAATGACACAAATGAAGCAGACCATATGGATGAAATTTGATGACATGGTGTTGATGGATGAAATCTTAGCAATGTGAATAAGGGTAATTTTCATCAATAAATTTTGTTTCATTTCGCAATACTTTATTTGTAATGGACAACTATATTAAAGTGGTCAACTTCATGCATGTCATAAAGTTTCATCCATGTGTTAGTTTTCATCATCCACGTCCTCATTTTCATCCATGGGTTCACTTAAAATCAATTGCAATTTCATAAAGTCCACAGTTATCTCGCACAAATATGGAGGTGTGATGTGTTAACAGGCAATTTCCCATTTTGATGTTTCACATTTGTAATACAAAAATTTCCATGGGATAATAGAGTTATTTGTAATAAATTCACCCTATCTTTAGGCCTCCTTTCACCCCCTGTCCCCTCTTTGAGTGGCATCTGCAAAGTAATGAAGTTTTATTAAATCTCACAAGGTTCAAGAGTATTTATAGTGGTTGTACAGGTAGACCATAGGAGCAGTGAACATACATGTAGCAGCAATAGAGGCGCTCAGGAAAAAGGAACGACAGGATGAAACTCAGTCTACCACCAAAAAAAAGGAACGACAGGATGAAACTCAGTCTACCACCAAAATTGGTGGAAAAAGTAGTCTGAGTCCCAATTATTTCATTTTGTAAAGTTTTCATTCCCAGTTAAGCATTTGATGCACCATTATGCCGAAACTGTCCGTTTTGACCCCCTAATCACCGGACTTTTCAAATAATTCTACCGTGTAGGTTGAAGTGCAAACATTCCCAAAAGAAGGGGCCTTGGATTCGGTGGTTAGCAAGTCAAGCCCACACTTTACAAGCGTACACAACCCATGGGCTTTAACCATCATCATAAAGCACAAGGATATCATGAACCTATACATATGTAGATTATAAGGTGTAGGAGGTGAGGGGTCTTACCCCTACTCCTTAGAGAGGGAGGGATCTTACCATAAGTAGCCGTAAGATCCATCCCACTCTTAAGCAGTAGGCATGGGATCCCTCTTCATTTCTAACAAGCCTGTTCATGGATATAAGGTACCCCACACCAAATGCCATGTAGGAAATTTCTCCATGTCCCTTACACAAACAAGAAATAAATACTGTGTAAGAAGCTATTGCTGCTTCAGTTCAATAACATCATCACATAAGACACAACCATCAGGAATGTCAGAAAAATTAAAAACCTTCAAGAAGATCATGATAACTAAAACTCCATTCTTAACTGACCAAGGGCCTCCCTGATTTCCAGTAGTCTAGCTGCTGCAGCAGCAGCCCTCTTTCTTGTCCACTGTTGTTGGTCGAACCCTAGCACGCTTGTGTAGTAGCATGGACATTCTGGAGATCAATTTATAAACCCTATTTCCAGATTACTCTGAAAGATTTTGTGTGCTGTATGTATCTAACTAGATATTCAGAGGCTCAGATTCAGAATCTACTCCCTTCTCCACAACCCAGGTCTCCACTGATCCTGTAAACAAGTTCAATTGGTAGTTAGACATGTGCCTTTTTGGTACTCCAGGTAAATTGTCTCCATCTGAATGATTCAATCAGATGGAGAAATTCAGTACAGACAGTACCCTACATTCAACCTACATCTGGATTCTTGTCACAAACCTTGCATTCCATAACTGATCTTCAGTTTTCCAGGTTAGATCTAGTTCTTGAAATATCATATTGCTTCCCAGACTAGATTCAGGTACATCAGAACTGTAGTTCTGAAAATGCAGAGCCTAAACAAATGATTTCCAACTTAAACACAAAATGCAGAACCAAGCATAAAGAAGATGCGGTAGACAATGAGATAATACAGGTTACCGATTCCAGGGTGCCTTAACACTTACTGTTTCTGTGGATCTCTGCCACCAACATAAGCCGTCGCTGAAGAAATGCAGCAAGTAGTAAAAATACTGCGCACATCCCAAACATACCTGTGATAGGGAATGCACTCACCTGCAACGCACAATTAAAAATCAAAAGACAAGCCAATACAAGGCACTGAAACTGTTTTACTTCCCAAACTAGCTGTACAACTACTGGATTCCTAAGGCCATGCAACTAAGAGTAATCAGCATGACAAATCTTCACTGAGATATATTGCATTCTTACTGTGTTATTTTTACACTCCCTCTGTCACAGACCAATTTGGGGAATCTCTGCTTCACTTGTCCTCTTGATAAACAAATGAAGAACTGACAATCTGAAGTGTAGGCACACTCAAGAGCACATGGCACACTTCTTGATGACCACCTAACAAGTTTGCTCAACTGATCAGTTATCCTGTTCCCTGGCATTGTAAAAGAACTTGGAGATGGTGCCTAGCATTTACAAAGAACTGTATCAAAGAGTTCATTTGGCAGCCAGCAAGCTTTAAGGTTTGTTTTCACTCACATTATACAAGACAATGCAGACAAAAATGTTGAGCGGAATACGGAAGAAGTTCATGATGGTGCTCCTGGATTCTTCAGGAATGTACTGTGACCGCATCTTCATGATGGATGGCCAGAATAAGCCAACACAGGCCTCAAAGAGGCAAAAACCAAGTAAGTTGAAGCGGCCACCAGGTGAAATACTTCCGCCCTGGGCAACTACTGGCTCCACAAAGAACTGCCACACCAATGTCCAAAAAATGCCATCTAAAGATTAAATATAGTCAAATGTCAGGGCAGCATTTTCAGGAGCAGAAGAGTGGGAATCAATTCTGATTGAGATAAAGCCAGGGTAGTAACACATGAAACAGACTGCCAGTGGAGGTACCACTTCTAGTTTGCATCATGCAGTATCCAGGTCCATTATATATCTTCCAAACCTAATAGCACGTTACAAGTGATAGTCACATTCATTGTTGACCATAGTGGTAACCATTGTGACTCACTTATGCCTGACTACTGTTTCTGCAAAACTACACAGAGGAATCACAAAAGTTCCCAAAAACTCAAGAATGCGACTGCAGAACTTGAGCAGTAATAAGTTTCTTGATGGTTCTGAAAATGAAGGATTCTGAAGACGAAGAGACCAGGTCATATAGAGACAGTCAAGCTGAAAGGGAATTCTGGAACACTTACACTAATCAGTACTGGAAGACACAGAGAACCGGCTGCAACAACAAAAACAAACTGCATGTAGCTTTCCACCTTCAAATCTGTACGTGCCAGAAGACGTGATGCCAGAGAGCTGCCCAACATTGAGGCTAGCATAAAGGTAGCAAAGATGAACCCATGAGGAATGATCTGTTTATTTGGACTCAGTGCAGGTGTCCAAAGGAATACAAATGTGTACATTGAGCCCTCAAAAAGAGACTGGATTGCACCAAGAAGAGCAATTTTCTCATCTGCACACCAACCAAGCAGCCAGGGAACATTTAATCAAGGAGGTTTCAATACCAGCCAGTGGAAAAAAGTTCTATCCCAGGGAGAACAATATTTAGAACAATTTTGTCACATTTTGTTTTTCCTTCAACTGGACAGTTATCTGAAAGTATTTCATCATCTTTTAAAGGCCAAAGAGAGAACTTTTATCACCCTGCAACCAATGAAATAAACTTCAAGGAGATCATACCATCTCTTTAGCATTCCCCATCCACAGACTAACCTCACACTGAAAGGAACCAAAAGGCAGTTAAGTAGGCAACATCCAATAACAGCAAATCAAAAGTGGGTGGAGTTAGAAAGCAAAGCATCCTTACCAGAGGTAATAGCAGAAGCAGCTTGTTGAAATTGGGAAACAATAGTCTTGCCCTCTGAGGGATCCCCATAGTTTTCTGGCCATGTGTAGATAATGATCCCCATGCCTATTGCTAAAACACATGATGCTGCATCAAAAGGTGCAACAGGACCAAGGCTGAAACTGCCCACCAGTGTATTGGCTACAAGCCCCGCCAAAATGGCAACCAGCCCATTCCCCAAGAAAATGGCCTTTGAAAATGTCAAAGATAACCACTGGGCTTCAAATCCTCTCTGTCAGCACACAGAGAAGAGATTGATAGTGAGAGTTTCTCTTACAACACATAAATACACAAGAAAGGAGTGCACAAGCTTGTACTGGTAACAACATAGTTATGAGACTGCAGAGAAACTCCAGAATATTGCTCAAGGGTAACTGTTGTGTCAATTACAGCAAAACCAAAACTAACATGAATGAATGACTGCAGTTGTGACCTTATGCGTGTCACAAAATATTAGATCTTGACCTTCATCATGGATAGCAGTGACTAGCTGCCATGACTCCCAATTGACTTCATTGGCTCCCAGTGATGGGTGTAGATAAGTGTATAATGATCCTCCAGAATTCAGACAACTTAAAAAACTCCCAAGTTTCTGTTTCATTTCTGGAAGCAAGGCGAAGACTCATTCATCATGTTGCCTGACATCAAGAGACAAAGCTAATAGAAAAAAGTCAAAAAAACCCTAATTTGAGCTGCAACAAGCTTCAAACTTCATTATAGCTTCCCCCTCTATAAGCAAGCATCAAAGCCAATGCACAGACAGTATCACATGAAGGGCAGTGGTTGGGGCCTCCTGCACCCCGAACATATCCTTCAAGCACATCACTGGTAACAACAATGACTTCCTGATAACAACAATGTTGGTGAAGACCTGGGATTGAAAAACCTCTGAGAAAATTGAAGAATAGATCTATAGAGCAATGGAGCAACCACTGAATTTTCTGTTGCTCCTCAATCCTGGCATATAATGTAAACTGTACCTTGAAGTGCTCTGCAACAAGCCAAGACTCAAAAGCTGAGAAAAGGAGAGATGTTGCAATGCCTCCCAAAATGCGTCCAAGCATAAGTACTCTGTACTGTGGAGAGTGTTTGGTAATACAGCTCAAGATGTATGTAATGCAGTATGTCACACTTGCTCTCTTCCGCCCACTGCAGGAAGGTATTGTCAACAATATCAATCAGATGCTTCAAGACCACTGGTCATCAAGGATATGAACTTTCCTGACTTGAAATCAAAGACCTGCTATGGTACCATGCAAACATCCCAAAACCACCCCAGCGACTTTTGTGCAGATATGTGAGAATTCACATGAATTTGCACAAGTGGCACACCCTGCTCAAGGGAGTGGACCTTGGCAGATGTACAGCCATAGTATAAGTTATGTCAGAACAAGTTTTACTTCCTAAACCATTAAGGACTTTGACAATGGTGAACTCCATAGTACACACAATGGTAAATAGAGATTGGACAGGAGAGTGTGGGACTCACTATCTGTCCCCAAGGGAGCCCACAATAGTGCCAAAGAGCATTGATGATCCAAATCCAGCAATAAAGAGTCTGCCAATATCACCTTGGCTGTAATTGTAATGCTGGTAGAGTGCATACACATACGGTCCCTGCAACCAGTCTCCCGCTGCACATCCAAACACCACATACAGAGACATATGCACATTAGGAGAAACTCCTTGATTTCAGGAACTGTCACAACTGTAGTATCCCATGTATAAAGATGACATGAAAGATCCAGCAGTTGGCTTATACCACTTCAAGATGATGCTGCACGCTTTCTGTAGTTTCATCACAGATCTATCCTGGACAGATCAGTGCAGCAACACAGGTCAAATAGGTTATTCTGCTGAAACTCGCATTTGGGAGCATATTCCCCCTCCTCCACAGCGCAAGGCACTTGCATGCCTACAGTGACTGCACCGTGGACATGACTGTAAAGCGACTAAAACATCGTGCTGCAGTGGGAAATGCACATTCTCAGCTGTACAATGCAGATAGGGCATGGAGAAGTCAAGTTTGCCATCAGCGGCAACTCTCAAAATCTCCACAAGTGTTCAAAATCTGAAAAATACAATCCCCTACTCCATGCTTGTAGGAAAAGTTTCTGTCATGGTGGCTGAGTGCAGGGTGCAAGCATGAACATTCAGCTAGTAAGCTGCAAACGTGATGGAAATTCTTCTAAATTATTGAACCAACCAACCAACGGATCTTTCAGATTATTTCTCCAGTCAACCTCGTAACCGAAAAAGATCCTCCCGCAAGAAGGAGGCTTAAAGGCTTGTCACAACACAGACACCAAGACTTTAACTGTGAAACAGAACCAAAGAAGAAGTTCATCGGAGCCAAAAAAACTGCGGCATTGACCTCCTATGTTCGTCCAGACGCGAATCACGTTTCTATGGATGCGAATCGTACGTAACACATGAGAGAGGGAGAGATGAGACGTAAGGAGTACATGTAAACCACGGAAAAAAAAAGAGATTCAAGCCCAAAGATATAAGAGAAAATGAAGCATGGCAACCACATACCCATCATGAGCGAATACACGACGAGGTAATTGTTTTTGAAGGCATTGAAAGCCGCGGAAGTGCTAATGCGGTCCTTGCTTGACTTGCTGAACTCCAAGGCCGCCAATACCGCCACCAGCACTCCAAACACAACGTAGTAATAAGCCTCCATGACGGATGGAAAACCAACCCTGGCAGAAAGAAACCTCAGCGCCGCCCCACTTCCCCCTGCTTGTTCCTCTTAGTCTCAAAAACCAGGAAGGAAAAAAAAAAACAAAGAAAAAGGCTCAACAAAATGCCGAAAGATTCGACGAAATGCGATTCACAAACAGAAGAAAATGGAGTGCCAGAGGCTTACGCAAACCTCAAAACTCGCACTGCTCTCCGAGATCTGGGAACAAACAACAATGCGCACCAGAGAGCCAGAGGCACCGTGGGGACTCAGCGCAAGGAAGAAGGCAGCGAGACAAGGAAGACGAAGCACTTGCATTCTGCCAACGCGGGCGGGGGCGGGGGCGGGGGCTCAATACGCACCAGAATCGTCGTCCTGTACCTGTAATGATTGACACCCGGAACGTATTCCAACCCACTCCCATACACATTCCACGTAGAAACAGCACGCGTTTACGTAATGCGTCAGCACGCTACCTCGTAGTTTCCATTACCACTACATCCAATGGTCGTCAATGCAAGTTGACTCTATCTGACGGTCGCAGAGACTGTTCACTCTTCATGCCTGTGTGGGATGATGGGTAAAGCATGTGTGTTGTGTGAGTGGTTTCTTTTAAACCCAAAAAATGCAAAGAAATTCAAAAAAAGGAAAGAAAAAACCCAATAAAAAAAAATGGGTATAGTGAGGACTTTGGAATTCCATTTATTCTCTTTTTTTTAAATTTGGGTTTAGGGTCTATACGAGTGTTGGATGGTTTTTATTTTTCCATAATTGTTGAGTAGGCTTTTTTTTTTTCCTTTTAAAAAAAATAAATTTGAGTTTCAATTGGGTTATCAAATAATCAATTCATAATCACTTGTCCTATCCGTTATTAGTTATTTATAGGGTTTTTTCTAAATTTTTTTTTGTTTATCATAAAATTGTTTTGCATTTTAGGATTGGTAACCTACTTGGATGATAACCTACCTGGTGGTCATCCGAATAGGTTTATTAAAATTTGATAATTCAATATCATGCAATTAGGTTAAAAATCGATTATGTAAAAAAACCAATATATATTTAATAGGTTATCAATACTCAAGTTAATAATCAAATCAAACCTCCATAAGTAGGCAACATTGGTTTATACATAAATTATTAGGTTGATATAACAAAAGCCTATGGCCAATTCCAAAAAAAAATTGTCCACCATTCTACTAAATGGATATGTTTCATTAATGATTTGGTTTTGGTCAATTTCACAATACACCTAAACTCATTGTGCCCTCTTTGTTGATTCTATGTTCATGTTTCCACTTAAAATGTTTTTGCCTTGCATCTAAATATCCTCCCATTAGGTTGCATCTCCACACATTTCCTCCCTCTCTATCAACCCCATTCCTTCAATTCACATCCTAATTCATCAAATTCATATATTGCCACGATCTATCTCCACAAATTTCTTCTTTACAAGCAAAATTTCACATCTCACCTTCTCACATCAAGAATTTACAAATCCAATTCGATCATTATTAACCATCATCTTCAATAAAGATCAACCCAAATCTCAAACCCCCTTTTGATGTTTAATCCAAATGGTTGTGACATCCTTCAAGGTTGGCTATGTGAGTAAAGGTCTTTATTCTAATGAATCAACTTCAAAAGGGTCGAATGAGCCAAAGGTAATTGGTAATCAAAAATTATATTTTGTATCAAAAGAAAATGATTGTAATGAAACAAACTTTCAAGTCTTTAAACATATCGAAGCAATATTTTGGTGATTTTAAAGTTATAATGAAGCTTTTGGGTGATACTATATAAAAGCTTTGAAATTATCAAATTCGCAAACAATTGCCCACAATTGATTTGAACACTCTAATTACCCGTGAGGATTTTCCTTTCCTTCAAGGAGATTAACTAGTGCAAGCAAGATATGGGTTGGAAGGTTTAGGGTTTTAATTGCCCAAATGATTGTATGTTGGAAGCATCAGATAATGTGATGATTTCCCCCAAAAATACCAAGATAGGTTTCCAACCCTATCCTGCAATTTACAAAGGAATGGATATAAGTTCATCATTTGGTGCATATATATATATAATTTTATTATTTTTAATTTAAAAAATTCTACCATCAATCTCCATGTGGGTTGAGGGGCCCCATGGCATCATTCTCAAAATGAGATTCACCATGATGACATTGCTTTAATGGTGTCCAGCACATTGTAGCAATCTGTTAACATTTGGTATCTTAACTGCCAGAAGCCATCATAAGAAGAACACTACCTACTACTACTACCCATTTGTGTGGGACACAAACATGCAAAAGGATTAGGCACCCATGCAAGGAGCTTCATAGGGTTTGAGCTCTACCATACATTGAGTTTGGTGGTAGTGAAAGTGGTGAGCACTTGTGAGGCTGTGTGCATGGGTCCATCCATGGTAAATTCTCCATGATAAGGATGGACCCATGCACAAAAGCCTCACAAATCCATACTACATGGAAAATTTACCATGCATTCATGGTAAATTCTCCATGGTAAGGATGGACCCATGCACAAAAGCCTCACAATTCCATACTACATGGTAAATTTACCATGCATCCATGGTAAATTCTGCTTGGTAAGGATGAGAATTTACCATCCACGTATGCATTTACCATCCATACCATCCTTTTACCCTGCATGAAGAATTTTCAAATTTTTTGAAGAAAAGAAGAAGGGGGGTGTTGACAAACACAAGTGTTTCTTGGCCAAATATAAGCAGCACCCACCATTGCACCATGATGGATGGATGGATGGATGGATGGCTGAAGGATGGACTTTATTTTTCAATATTCATCAATTCCATTATTCGTCAATTTGTTATACATCGAGTTCAATTTACATTTATATTTTTTCCACCCCTTATATCTTGTAAGGATATGAATAAAATAAAATAAAATAAAATCTAATGTTGAATTTCAATATGACCGAATATCCACCAACACTAATATTCATCAGATATCCAAACATTCCAAATGACAAAATATAACAATTTTTTTTCTCCTAACATACATCAAGATAAAATGACAAGTCCAAAAAAATTCGTTAACTCAACATTCAATAGTACATCAAAATAAAATTACAAGTTGAAACATTTCATACCCAGATTTAATAAAATTAGTGTGAACCTGGTGCATAATGCACCCGTCGAGAAAAAAAAAAAAAAAAGGTCCGGGCAGTTTAACTGACACAGAAAACAAAACCCATTAAAATTTTAAAAAAACAACAACAAAAACAAAAACAAAAAAACAAAGGTCCGGGCAGTTTAACTGACACAAAAAACAAAACCCATTAAAAAAAAAACAAAAACA
>Ga0116227_10001584_pt1 | contig 51168 bp, 26 predicted proteins | sample S1TSphgellanicum_FD_89693 | JGI IMG/M metagenome (GOLD analysis project Ga0116227, IMG submission 89693) | Host-associated microbial communities from peat moss isolated from Minnesota, USA - S1T2_Fb - Sphagnum magellanicum MG | ecosystem: Host-associated > Plants > Peat moss > Unclassified...
TAATTACCCAGTAAAATGTTCGAATTGTATTCTGTGGGACATTTTACTCAAAGATTGACTTGAGAGAACAAGACTTAGAGTTGTTGGGCTCGTGTAGCTCATCTTTTGAGAAACCTACAAACAGAATCAAGTAGGTTTGTAGGTTTGAGAACAGACTGTGGTGGACTCAAGCTTGATGGTGGACTCCGTGCGGACTGACGGTGGACTCCATTAAGGCACTGGGGCCATAATAAATAATTTATCCAGTTACCTGTAATTACCGGGTAATCGGGTAATTCGTTTGGCTTTACCTTTACTCTACCCACTACCTTACCTGTTGCCTTCCCTTCACCCTTTACCACTAACTTTTACCATTTTACCGGGTAACAACCGGTTGTCTACCTTACCTTGCTGAGGCCTAGGGTCAACTATGTGATGGATCATTTGAAAACATTGGAAAAGGCTCGTAGAATACATCATAACATTAAATGAACTTGGCACATGTGCAATTTGCTCAATACCAATCATGCATGCATAAATTTATAATAAAGTTATAACACCTTCATTCATAGGTTCATTTCTAACTCTCCAACATATTCCATAGCTACAACTTCTTAGGTATGTACTAAAAAATACAAGATAACATGACATATCTAAGGATATCTATATGTGCATTTGAATATCTTTTATCCTACACATTTGTTAAACATACAAGGTATTATTTTGTCATGTGTTACTAGATTGATGCCCAACACTCTTGAAACTAACAAAGTCAAACATATGAAAACATGCATCTTTCATGTTTCAGGAAAACTCACATGTGATGTGTAGGAATCCAAGTTCAAAATACAACAAAACACAATCATGTTTATTTTGTGTGCTTTGGAATTTCAAAACACAAAAGATAAGATTCTTGAAACACACCATGGGGATAATCCCCATAACACAAGAATATTAGAACCATGTTCACATGAAATTGAGTTCCAACAATACATAACAAATTACAAAAAATACTAACTTGCAACAAATACCTAACAACTCACCCATCAAGCAAAAGAACCAAACATCCACAAAGAGAACCCCATGAAGACTTAATGTTGTATCAATGTATGGGAAGAAGTCTTGTGAAAACTACCATTCAATGCCCCTTTCACTATGCTCTTCATAAAATCTCAAGCAGAATACATGTTATGAGAAGAACTTTGTAGTTGGTAGAGCTACGTTTACATCATTTCTATTAACACACTTCGAATCACAAGTGAAAATACACTAGCAAGGAAAGAGATTCAATTGTTTGGCACTTCTCTATGCATAGTCACAATCCCAAATTTGCTATCATAATTCTACATACCTCTTGGTTACCTAAATTGTTGCTACCTTACTATGCCAACATCTCCTTGTCAACCAAAAAAAACCTTTTGACACAAGGCATAATTTAGTGACACCAATTTCATGTCCAAAATCAGTAAAGAAGTCATCAATGGATAGTAGCAATATATGAAAACAAGGTCATGATATAATGGAAGCATTAGACATACAAAATGTCTCAAAGCATGAACATGTGAATGAGTGCTTTGTGGAAAAAAAAACTTCTACTTCATTATTGAAAAACTCCACAACCACACTTCAAAGGTCAAATGACATTGAGTATGGTTGAAAGTCACTTATGAGAGTCAGTCACAAATTGTCAAACAAGAACCTACACCATTAAATAACAATGGCACACGACCATGACTCCCCACTCTGTTGACAGGTAACATATGCAATCTCTGAAACAGTTTTCCTTGAAGAAGAAGAAAAATGCCTACTGATTGCACAATGAACGAAATCAAGAAAGATAGGATCGTGGCAACATCATTCTTGGTTCAAAATGAAGAATTTAGGGCTCAACATTTTGACTTAAAAGAGTTTCCAATCTGCAGGAACACATGAAACTGTTGTGACTGTGCAAAAGAAACAACACAAAATGTTGATCCCAATGGGCAACAATCTTTCCTTGAGGAATCCCGTAGACTGAGAATTTCCTATACTGAGAATTGCAAAATTTTGCTGCGTAGTTATATGATTATCCCATCATCATAACTCTAGTGACTATCGAAGAAGGACAAAAAATTTCAGAGGCCCACAACTAAAGAAACCTAATCCCAACCTAATGTTCAAGAGATAAAATCACAAATAAAAATTCTCATTGAATTGCTCAAAACTGCCACATGAGAAACCATAGAAGGAGAGACAGTAAGAAAGACTTACAAAGACTCAAATATTGCTTGAAGAAATCAACCTAAAAGCTCAAAATAGCTGGCAAAACAAAACTGTGTAAAACAATTTTGCAGTATTGAGCAAACACACTTCTTGTACTCATCATCCACAATCAGAGCTTGCGTCTTGTCCCTCAACCTCTAAACTTTCAACTCAAAACCCCTAATGCAAAATGCAAAACAAAACTGTCAGCAAATCCAATAGCAGAAGGAAGAAAACAACATAACACTTCTTCTTCTTGTTCTTAGAACATGCCAAAGCTCACCAAAGTGCGGCAAATAAAAAAACAAAGTACCTTTAGGTCTCAAGATCTCACTGAAGATCTCAAATATGGATGAGTGACATGGCCTCACCAGGTTCTAGAATTTTGTTTTGTAGTTGCCACAAGCCTCCTCCTCAATTAGAATGTCAAGGAGTGGGGATTGTACATACCTCCTCCTCCTAAAGTACATGTACCAACTTTTACTACCATCAAATCGTTCATGGGCAAATTTATTTTGATATTAAGATGATGCCGATTTGTTTTTGATATAAATTAATCTTGCCCAGGCATTAAATAGGCAGATTTGTAAATATTTTCATTTGCCTGTTGTAGCAGGTCATATTTTTTTGGGGACCACGTCTGCAAGCTCCTTTAGAAGGGTGCAAAATAACCTCAAAGATGACTAAGATTCAAACCTCATTGCATACAACATTTTCTGTCCAAAGAAAGGTCCAAGGGCAAAATTCTGAAACATTCTTAACTTTTATATTTCTGGGACATTCAAGTAAGAAAGTGATGCATCCAAAGCTGACCAGAAATTCTTTAGCACTTAACTTTCTCATTTCTAAAATATGGTTGTGACCAACAATCCACTGTGCATCCAATTTGAAAAGAAGTAGCCAAAAGACCTGAACATATTGCAGATAAAGCAGTAACTGACCACCATCTTTGGCTGTATGTGGAAAACATGCCATAGTAATCCAAGTTTGCATAGTTCTCACCTTCACATGGTAGTAGAAAGCTTGAGAGGAACTGAGTTAACTGGAAAAACACTAACAAGGCATGTCTGCCTGTTGATTGCAGAACCATTACTTCTTCTAAATATTTCCACAGCAAGTATTTAGGTCTTTTAATTTTCCCCATTTCAGCACAACAAAAACATGCTGAAGAAATCAATATGATGTACACACTTACTTACAATCCTTGTTATTTTATGTTCCAGTCTAGAACAATTCTACAGATGTGGTACTGATAATACTTGCCCATTCCTCCAAATACATACCATAAGATTATAAAAATTCATCCACAATTATGACTGTCATCAGACTCGTGCAACCTCATGGCAACAAGTCCCAACAAGTCCAAAACTTGCTTACCAGAAACTATCACAACAAATATGGTCTCTACATGCCAAAATGAGAGATATCATAACAATTTGTTGATAGATGTTACAACAAAATTATAGATACCATACCTCTAGGTATATACATACTATAATTAAGTTAAACAGATCTCTCAACCCAATTAACAAACCCTCACAAAGAAACTGTAACCCTGTTAAAAAGCTGGGAATACAGTGAGCCCAGCATGAGTTGAACAGATTGTTTTGACTACAGCTATGCAGTTACTTACACTTGCAGTAAAGACTGTAGGTCCCTTTTACAAAAACTTATCAATGTGATAATTTTGAAAAATCATATCTATGAGATTGTGGAGAAGTATCCACCCAAAAAAATTCAAAAACAAAAATCTGTCAGTTCCAGCAAAAGTAAAACTACCACAACAAGAATGAGTGCAATTGTAACCTCGTGCATGCCACTCACAAAGTGTTAGACCATCACCTTCAGCATAGCAGTGACAAGCTGCCATGACTTCCCCACTGACTTTATCAGCTCCTGATGGTTTGTAGTGAGATATATAAAACCCACCAATTTTTTTGTGCAAACCACTATACAAACATCTGCATCCTGAATTCCAGTCACATTCCAGAAGTAACTGGGAACAGTTTAGAGGTTGGCTGGCAGGCAATAGATATGGCTAATAAAAAACATGAATAGTATCCTCATTGTGAGGGTGCACTTCATTCACTGTAGCTTGTCCAGTACAAGCAAGCTTCTAAGCTTAAGGCATACAGGGGCCTACACAGAGAATAGTAGTTGGACCTCCAGCACAGTGAACATGTCCTTTAAGCACACAAATGGGGACTACTTGGATGCAGAACATCCACTAAAGCCACTGCAAAACATATCTATGAGCTTGCAGATCAAACTCAATAACAACACTCACAAGATAAAAACCTACCCTGGCCGCTAATCTACTGTAAGAAATCACCACCCAGATGAACTTAGACTAATACTCCTCTTGCTCCATCTGGAAAATATATCTCTAAGATTGCAGAGAAAAATCCACAACAACATTCTGAAGGTCACCTGCAAAGAAAACATTCAAAGACAAAAAATAATTTTGTGACTGCATGATAGATCAAACAGCATATGTAGATCAACCTAAGATGACATCAACCAGATGGAAAGAAAGATCACTGAAAAGTCAGCTTCTGTGATATACCCATTAGCATATACAAGTTCAAAACATGCCAGTCTGGAGGTAGAATCGAAGGACCCGTACAAAATAACAGCACTGTGTTACCCTGCTCCACCTTCTAAACCACAAACTTAGCCTGTTCAGCATATTGCAGAGCAGCTTGCTTTCTTAAAATGGGCTGCCAACTCTGAATCTGAGACTGGGGTTGGGAGAAATTGTTGAATGCAATATTCAAAGTTTGCTGTTTACTCATGAAGAACAACTCTTCAAATCTATCAACTGACAACCCATCACACAAAAAAGTAGGAACCCTAAGGCATTCATCCTCAAAACCTGTTCAGGCATTGACTGCCCACTTCAATGTTGGCATTATAAGCTGGCTAGCATACTACTGAGCAACAACAGCCTTTAGGGTTCCCTGGACAATGGATGACACAACTGCTATCATAGTCCTGCATTTGATAGATTGCCAGAAGTTGGTCTGCCCTTGGTCATGTCAACATCTCAATGGTATCTTCTTAACCTCTTACACAAGATTGTCAGACTAGTAAGGCCTGTTTCATTTCTCCAGTTTCTCCCATGTGATCATCTCCGGATAAACATGTCAATATATGTTTACTTCCACATTATATGAGCAACTGTAGAACTACAAATTAGAACCCTATGTAAAGCTCCCTTGCACTCTTAAGCTGGATTCACACCAAGGTCATAAAGGGAATTCATAAGAATGAAACTAACCTTATCTCATTCACATGAAAGGAGTGAAATAACTCAAAAATTGAGCTTTTAAAAGATGTGTCATTGGGGTTAAGGAAAGGGTAATTGCTTTGAAATATGTTATCCCCTAGGAATAAATGTTTTTAATTTTAATATTTGGATTCAAGTTAGGATTGAATAAGGAGGTTAGTTTCACCCGTTTCATTTGAAAGGATTAAAAAATCACCTTCTATGATTTAGATGCCATCTAAATTTGTCATTTAAAAATTTCCACCCTAGATCTGAACCCAATGTTGGGTGAGAGTACTGATTTTAATATATCAATTGGGTAAGTTTAAATTTAATATTGTGAAAAATATATATCAGCTAGGCAATTATATATAGACTTCAATAGAACTCCCAAACTAGGTAAGGGTATACAAGCGATGCAAATTTTCAATTTGAGTTAGGGTAACTTGGTAAGCGACAAACATTTGCTCTATTCATAGGGCAAGGGTAAATGTTTCATCGTTTACATTGCATGTACCATGTAAGTATAAATGGGCAATTATAAGGTTTAAAATTATTTACACAATTATGGCACATTTTGACTTGGAGAAAGACAATTTACTTCTGCAATTGGCATCATAAACACAAACATTTCAAATATCAAACATTTTATATAAAAATAAGAAAACATAATAAGGTCATGTGATTATGTAATAAGCTAATTAATTGGTGTGTTTGTTCTGAAAAATAAATCCTCGAAGAAGTGTCAATGGGCTCACATATGTACCAAGATGCCTTTCAAAAGCAAAATGTGGACCATGGCACTAACATATTTGTTGTTGTCATGATGACAACTCAAGTTGTAAGAAAATGAGTATCTAAATGGTTGAGGTGTAAACATTGTTATACATGCTTAGATTTCACCTTATGAAGTTAAGTAAATGCAACCCATGGAAACCATCTTGATTGAAGTGCTCCAAGAAGGTATACATGTTTCAAAATGTCATCATTATTAATCTCATAGTTAACAAGGTTTTTCACATCTCCATATCGAAGAATAGGTGGTCTTTTTTATCAACTAATTCATGAGGGTAACATTTCTTTCAAAATGGTTGTAGGTATGGGCTTCTTCTACTTGTCCATAAGAGGCATTGCCATAGCATATCACCCTAAACTACACACAAGACTCCATGGGGTGTTACAATTTACCAAGGTTGGATTCTATGTTTCAGCCCTAATAATTCATTCACAAAAATTTCAACATGGTGGAATTTAGTACAGATAAGGTTTACACAAATGGTTGTGTCATTTTGAATAAAAAACATTTTGCATGGGACCTATTAAATATTGAAAAACCACCAAGGCCTACGGGTAGCCTACGATTTTCATGCTACAATTTTAGGAGTGGTAGAGAAAGGATTATGTCCCATTTAAACAAAATGGGGCCTATTCAAAGTTGGAGTTTTTAAAAAAAGGAAAAAAGATTTCATAATTTTTGTAGGACCATTTTTTGCAAATAATATTTACTTGAAACAAATTTAAATGGAAAAAATGGAATAGTCCATTTCAAAATAATTCATGTTATGATGATGATTTTTCATATGTGTGCATAATTATGTATCAATATTTTGATTTATAGCCATAAATGCAGAAAATTCCAAAATGAGTTTAAATGGACAACCAAATATGTTTTCTAGCAAAACTATTTCTTGCACATGTGACTTACACCTAAAGCTAAACATTTTGAACCCATTGAACATATGTTTTTGCCAAATATTTTTAAAAATGAATCCTTTGCCTTACAACCTTCTCCTTCAAAATTTTAAGACTTGAAATTTTTATATGATTTGATTTTCCGTCCAATTCACCCAATGAACATGTACTTTCATAAAAGGGGATATGTTTTTGTTGTACAAATTTTTTGAAATCAATTATGTGACTCTATGCATTCCTTTGATTACTTGTTTAAAAAGTGCAATTTAGACACTTGATATAGTTGATTTAAAGGACTCAAAATTACATTTACATAGTATCCAAATGATTTTTAAATATTTTTTATTATTTTAACAATACATCATTTTCTTTATTGGCATACAACAATCCACTATAATTATAATAATGTAAAATAAACAAAAATCCAAAGTTGTCATTTGTAGTCCTTTAAATAGGTAATTCCTTTTTTATCCCCTAACCATGAATACACCCAATGTATTTGCCAAAGCAAGCTCCACCTAATGTTGCTTTTGTTGTTATCAAATACATCGTTAAGGGCATCATGATGTCAAATATGTGATAATGTGAGGAAAAATTCTTATCAATGTATGAATAAAAGGTTTTTTTATGAAATTGAGAAGAGGATCAAGAGGATTTGGGAGGCTCAACCCCTTAAGACCTCTTTATTTTCAAAACAAGAAAAGATGATGAGAATTTACAAAAAATTGTGCAAGTTGAAAGTTGTTGAGTTTTGTGTCAAGGTGACCTCCTTACAACATGAGCTAGAAGAGGCACAAGGCCTAATGTAATCAAATGCAAAAAATGAACAATTACAAAAAATATAGTGGGACAAATAAAAGAGAAGGTGCAAGATATGGAGGATGGTAGATTCAATAGATTGAAAGTCACCTTTTATATAAGTTAAGTGGTTCTTATTAGTAACTAAAATAGTTACCTAACACTAGTATGAATTAATCCAAATATTAATTACTTGTGAACAAGTAGTTAATTCAAATATTAACTTGTTTTCTAACGAGTTAACATTTATAAAATTATTAGTTAAGAAGTTAAAAAATTAAACTTGTACCTAATACATGTTTAAATAATAATATAATAACTAATTAGTTAACCATTGTTGAGTATGATTAACAGTACTCTCCCCAAAAGTTTCACTTGCCAAATGAATCAAATTGTGTTAACTACTCTAATGAGTAAAGCAAAATTGTTCAAAGTTATTAAGTCTATGGTTGAAGGGAAAACCCTTGGCCATGATGGGATAATGGTGGAGTTTTTTGTGAGGTTTTTGCATGTCAATGGCGTGAACTACACTTAAATGGTTCTTGATTTTGTCATCAAGGGTAGATTTTCTTGGGGGGTCAATCAAAATTTCATTATGTTATTATTTAAGGGTCCTACGATAAGGTGTTTTGGAGTTTTTTGTTTTGCAACTATTGAAAACTTAGGAATAACACATGGATTCATTAATATGGCCAAGGTGTTCCTTTAAGATATTGCAAATGTTGCAATTTATTACAATGGTGAAGTCACGTCTTCATTTTCAATCCAACAAGGCATTAAACAAGGGTGCCCCTTTGCCACATGTACTTGTTCCTCCTAATAGGAATTTTTTTTCACTTTCTTTTTAAATAGGCTATGGCCATAGGTGAAGTTCAAGGCATTAAAATGCCCAATAGGCTTAAAGAACAATTATTTTCCCAATATGCCAATAACACATTGCTTTCACTAGTAGGAATAGAGTAGAACATAGATAATGTAATGGAATTATTCAATTTCTTTTTAGAAAATTTGGTTTTAAAGGTCACCTAGGCAAAGAACTTGCCATATTGGTATAAGATGCAATTTTTTTGACCATGTTGGCCATCCAAGCACGGCCAATAGTGGACTTCTAATGGTGAACTTTCCAAATTTCTAGGGAGCCCATTTGGTCTCAATTTGGACATTTAAAGGATGTTGATTTTTTTGTTGGATAAGCTTAAAATGAAGCTTAACTATTAGAGATCAATCCATTTATACTAGTAGCAAGCAAGGTTGTAATAGTTAACTCTATTCTTACTTCCACAATATGGTATTCCTATTTATTTGGGCAAGTTTGGTCAAAAGCATTTGTAAGTGTTAGGGGTTGTTTAAGAACTTTCTTTAGAATGGACTATAGGGTGAATGCATGGTTGAGTGATGATTCACTTTTGTGACAAAATGAACAATTGTTCATGGGTACCCTTCATTCAAATGCATATGGTGATTAATATATCTTTAGATCTACTAATTAGGGTTTGAATTCGAATTGAAAATTTTATTATGAAGAAAATTGTGTGGTTATTTATTGATAAAAAAATTCATTTGTTAAATGTAATGGACTTTTGAAGTTGAAAAATATGGACTGGTTGTTTAATTGGAACGTCACAAAATGGAAAAAAAATAAAAATGATTCACATTCCAAATTTGTTGTTGGAACTCAATATATGATCTATTATGAGATAATAAACTCAAATGAGGAATCTTTTTATTAAAAACCTTAACCATTTAATAGTTAGGGATTTTTGAATGGTTAAAATTGGACCATATTTCCATAAGTCCCTATGAGTTGCAATTTGTTTGTTTTTCAATTTGTTTGTCCCAAAAACATTTTTTTTTGAAAATTTTATTTAGGATATCATTCATATGGACTTTATTGGTTGTCCTTTTTGAACTTCCAAATTGAAAAATGATATCAACTTTTATTAATGTAAATGTTGATGTAGATTTGTGAGGCTGTTTAGGTGATTGAACATTTATTAGTTAAAGATTACAATAATGACACTTAAAAAATAACAACCATGTTCATTTATCACTTTTTATGAATTTTCTAAGGAATTGTAGGGAGTTTTTAACTATCCAAAAGTGAGCCATCATAGCTTGCATTTACCCTATAACATAACATTAAAAGTAAAATGAAATGGGGTGACAGATGCATATGAAACAATTATGGTGGATTGAGCTTAATTGATATAAAGGAAGCTGTGAATGCCCTCCTATGTAAATGGATTTTGTAATGACTTTGGGGTTGGTGCCAATTTCAAAACCTTCCTCAACTACAAAATGAATATGTTTTGACCCTCCAAGCGTAAAAGTTGGGTTCTTGCATTGGATTTTAGTGCCTAATCATGTTTCAACAACTAGTTTTGGAGCTTGAAGTAAGATTGTTAAAACATGTAATTCAATGTTCAAGAATGTACATCAAAATCCACCAATTTTTGCTAATTATATTTGAACTACCTCAATGTGGTGGTTACTTAAATTTACGTGTGTAGAAATTGGAATATCGATTCAATAGGCAAAAGCAATCCACCATGCAAGATTGAGAAGGATTGGAAATTTCTAGGTTCCTTGAAATAAAAGTTTTATGGAATGGGACCATATTAAATCTAAATTTGGTCTTGACAATGGGATCTAGAAAAATGTCTTTGGGATAATATCATGGTTAGGATCCTTTCCTAATGGTTTGCCAAACTACAATCACCACGAACAAACATAAGGAATGATGATTGGATTGGAATATTTTCATTGACAAATGTCCAAATGTAATTTTCACACAATTGATGAAAGCACATTAAGGGTGAACCACTTTTCACGCCAAAAAATGATGTATAACAAATATCATGGTACATAATAAGTTGAAATTTTGATGACATCTTTTGGTTATCCTAAACAAAAACAAAAAAATGTTAAAATTTGCATGCCAACATTTTGAAACTCAAAGTTCATTCAGATCCAACAGCGAGATGAAAAGGATTGGATAAAATCTTGATGTACATAAAGTATATAACTTACATTTTTTCAATGGTTATAGGGCCTCATGTTTATGATTCATGAACATTACCAAATAAAAGAAAAATAAATAAATAATGCAAAGCCAACCTATAAAATCTTCTCTTCTTCCATATTGCAATGATTTTTTCCTAAAATGAAAACATTAAATTATGTATTTGTTGGTAAACAAGTGTAAAAAAACACATTTTTTGAATGGATTTTCAACAAAAAACTCTAAAATTCTAAATGGTTTAAAACTTAATTGATGTATATCCATGTCATCCATTACAAAATAATCAACAAAAAATTCCACCCACAACCCGTCTGAAATATATATATATATATATATATATATATATATATATATGCAATTTTTCATATTCTATAACAAGTATTATTTCATCACATATATATTCCATACGTTCAATTTCTTCAAGGTTTGTTGTTTTTTTATAAAAAAATTGATTAATTTAAATTTAGTACTAATCAAATATATTTAAAACAAGCCAAAAAATCCAATATGTGATCTCCAAATATTACCAAAAAAACTAATGCAAAAATATTGTATTCTAACAACAATTTTTGGGGGGCTTAATATGTTATGCCTAATTGCAGATTTGCAGGTAGGTAGGTGTGAGCTAGGTATGTAGTTTCTATCAATTCTATCAATTTTCATGTTATCAATTAGTACCAAATTTGCAACCGCCCTTCAAAAAGAATGTTCAAGTAGTAAGGAGCAAGTTGGATATTGTAGAAGGAATAGAGTCATAACAGTGAAGAAAGGCCCAACAAATCATAATTTTCACTTCTACTATGGACCTTTTGCTTCTTTAAGATTTGGTCTAAATTTGTGGTATTGGAAGGATGGGACCCCACTCATGTTGTGTACCTTTGGGAGAAGGCAAATGTTGTTAAACAAAGGGAAAAAGATTGTCTTAAACCCTTTATGGAAAAATGGCAATCGTTTGATTGCATCCCCAAAGTAAATTAAAAATATTTGTGGCAAAGGCAACATGCAAAAAAAGGACATTAACTTTATGTGGTCTATTCTATGTAAAGTGGTGGTGGTCAATTCATGGAGAGGTAAGATAACCAAGGATTTCGATCTTACCTACACATAACGCAACATAAGAATTGTTGAATGCACTTGACATAGGTTCTTCAAATGTCTTAGAATGTGTGTAGCTTGGGCATGGGCAACATTTATTATGTACTTCATGGTACATCCTCCAATTGCCTTGCTACATGTGCATGTTTTCAATATTCATGAATGCTTTTTATAGAAGAAATTACAAAAAATAATTTAGAAGTCTATTCCCATGTGGACACTACTCAAAGGTGTGGTTGCCTAGAATATATCAATGGAGTGGAATGATGTTATTTTTTTAGAACTTTCTTCATTCTAATTGCATATTCAGTTTTAGATTCTAAAAGGCCTAATTGACTATGGAAAATTTCATTAGAAGCGTACCTTGCAAATTATTGGTATTTGTTATTAAAAATAACTTTGTTGACTTTGATAGGCTATGGTGCCCTCATTTCTCTCTATGCCCAAGGGGTGGGTTAGATGTTAGGTGGAATTGTTGACTTCCTAAGTTAATTACTTTTGTTTATTAGGTTGGTGTTCTTGCTAGGGATTAACTTTCTCCCTTAACTTTTATTGTTAATTGTGATTTTGTTTCTTAAGCGATGGCCTTGTGCCAATTGTCCTGCCAAAAGTGTTATTTGAAAAAATGGTGTAGATATTATTTTAAAAATAGTCAATCCATCACAAAAAAGGTTTAATGTTGAAGGTGAAGGTGGCAATTTGGCAAGCTTAAAAATGTGGCACAAGTTAAAAAATTTATATGACCAAATGATATAACCTTAAATCTACCTTATGATCACTTATTTATAATCAACAATAACTACACACTTAAATACATAAGCATAAAAGCATTTTATTTTAACTTATTATGAATCCCTTGATTTTTTTGGAAGAAAATTCCCTTTTCAACTTTTTAAAAAAATTCTTCTAATTATAATCATTCCTCCAAATATCAAAGGCCAAGAATTGAAGCTTCTCTATAAATGTGAAAAAATAACCTTTTAAATGGTATTTGGAAAATTCTTTTACATTGACATTTGTTAAAAATTCATCCCCATGATAGAAACATCATTTTCCCATAATGGAATGATCAAAACCTAACTTTCTTTCATACTTGATTGCATACCCAATTGCTATAACAAACATATGTTGAATGTTCTCATTCATAACTCAACAAATTATGTTTCTATTTTTTACATAATTAAAAGACTTACCTTCAACAATGGCCCTTCCATTGAACATTTCCTATATAATATATTCACCACAAATGCTAATCCCTTATGAAATAACATAATCATTAGTCATAATGTGGACATTGTGTTACATCATTCACAATCCTCTCGTAATGCCCCAAACCCATGTATCCTCATTTGAGTCATGATTTAGCTTTTAGTTGTCATCATATCCTATCCACATTCCAATTGTTATTACCACATACATTGCAAATAGTTTAAAGAGGTTGTGCATTGAAAATAAGACAAGGAAGTAGCATCTACAAAATGTCTATTGAAAAAGAAAACATGAGCACACATATCCCTAGAACATTGAAATCTCCCTTGATGCAAGAATGAAAAATGTTTACACATTCTTCATTCTTCATCCTCCTTTATAACAATTCTCCTCCACACAAATTGTCTAACTAGAATCACTAGCTTTTTTATTTCTTACAAGTTCCCACACATCTCCATTCCAAACATAAAAAGACAACATCACCTACACACACACCAAAAAAAAAACATTCAATTTGCAATCCCATCCACTATTGAAAGTTTCATTGCATTTTCCTTCTAAAAGCTTCCAATGAAGGAGAGGGGACAAACATTTTGATAATTCTCAACCTTTAATCAAAAGTAAATGTGATCATTAAGGAACTTTAATCCAACTCTTTTCATACTATCAACAATTTCCATGCCATTTTTGGTGAAAGCAAATTAGGATGTAAACAATTTTAGGGAAAACTCAAATTGCATATAGTATAAAAAGTAGTAACACAGAAGATTTCACTCATTTCAATTATTTTTACAGATTGTGCATGTAGTTAATTTGAGCTTCAAACATAAAATAAGTTATTAAACCCATCAATATGCAATTGATTGGTAGTTGTATCATTTTGTAAAAATATACCAATAATCTTATACATGTTGATTTAAAACCCTTATTTTATAGTAGATTATCAAATTTTTTTATTAAATTTGAAAATCCATTTTTAAATGTAAAATGATAAAATAACATTTAGCCCATCTACATCTTCAATGGAAGAACATTTTACAACTTAAAAAGTATCACAATTTCATAACATAATGTACTAACAAGTGTTTTTTAAACATTTGATATGAACTTCACAGTTTGAAAAGAAATTGAAAATTTTAGTGAAAAAGATTATTCTTCATGGTTGTTTTTTTACATGTGCAAACTTTCACGAATAAACTACCATTACATCTAATCTTTTGTTTACAATAAAATAAAATAAAATTGTAGCATTGTGACAGGGCTATTGCAAAGTGAAAATGTATTCCAATTAATAATTAAGTTGTTCATATTTGCTCCAATTTCATGATACAATGATATATTGGGATGTACCACCATTAATTGAAAATCTCAAGTACAAAATATTTTTCAAACATCCACCATGATATATCAAACTTTCACAAATATCAAAAATTGTTAAACTGTGACAAATTTTTTGTTTACACTGTAATGTGTTTTCACCCTTTTGTCATTTTTTTGTAAATTTTTTTGAGATACACTATATCCTAACATCCAAGTTCAATCGATATTATACATGATTTTGTTGGATATTTACAACCTTTATCGTTGAATGTATTAACATGTAATGTTTCTTTTCACAAATTTATGGTGTATATGAAATGGCAAGTATCATAAAAAAATTTAGCTAAATTTGGTTATAAATGAGACATGAAATTTTTTAAAAAAAATTAAGCATCCTTTGACATTGTTGGTTCCCTACTAGAACTTGATATGGAAATTTAACTACATTTATGAATTTTATTTGTTGATGGAATACACCCAAAAGCCATTTTAAAAATTGAATTATTTAAAAAATCAGATTCCTTCGCATATTTATATAGTTAATTAATTCCTTGGAGTTGGATTCACACCAAGGTAGTAAAAGGGGATAGATCACAAAAGAATAAACTTACCCTAATGTTTTCTCATCCACCCAAAAGGGGTAACAACTGACTTGGCAAATGATATGGCATTGGGGTTAAGAGGTGGATAAACTTGTTGGGATATCTTAACCAAGAAATAAATATCTTCATCTAGAAAACCCTAGGATTTTTTCTAAATATCCTAGGGTTAGGTTAGTGTGGAATAAGGAGGTGAGTTTGGCACTTGATTTCAAAAGGTTGAAATACTCCCACATGTTCCCAAGAAGTTCTAATGTTGTTCTTGTTCACATACTCTCTTAAATCTCTCATGGGGAATGGGAGATGTTGGGGAATTTTTTGGGCAACTGGAATAAACTTTCCCAATCTGCCCCAAAAATTAGGCACCTTGGAAACATTTTCTCAAGCTTTTTGCAAATTGCCTTAACTTTTTGGCTAGCCTGGAAAACTATTCTGTACTTTTTCCATGTTGCCTGATATTTCTGAGAAGAAATGAAAAAAATTCAACCTTTTTAATATGTTTGGAATTATCAAGCAGTATAAAAGACCTCAACTGCACAATTCTTTTCAAGCATCCTGGAATTTTTTTGTCAGGATTTTTCCAAAGTGTCCAATTTTTTTGGGCAGCATGGGAGAAAAATCCTAAGTTTCCCCAAGCTGCCCAAACTGTTTGGATAGTTTGGAAGACCCTTCTCCTAGACTCCTCAGATTTTTTTTCGGGCAACCAAAAAAGTGTTGGTTAACAATGTTGTTGATTGGCTATTCAGGTGATGGGAAATGCTTGGAAAAATGTGAAGTCATTCACCACCTAATAAAAGCTATTTGTGCATGATACTATTTTCCATTATTTTGGTGTCCTCCTCCATGCAATTTTAACAACTATAAAATGGAAGTACGATGATAGCCACACAAAGAAGACCATTGGAAAATCCGAGGAATAAAGGGTTGGAGAATGGCTCCGGCATATAGACCATTGAGGTCATCAAATGCATTTGCACCATCCAAATCCGGCATTGTGGATGGTTCAATGGAGGCTGAAATTAACCTCATCATATTATTTTATCTATCCACTTTTAGTGATTTGCACAATTATTAATTTATTCCTTAGATTTTAATCAATTTTATCAAATCAAGAGAGGGTTAAATGTATAGGAGAAGGGCCTGAGTACAGGCCCTTCCATGATTTGAGATGTGTGCCTAAGGTCGGTAGGCTGAGGGAACAGGTCAGAAATCGCGGAAGGGCTTGTACTCAGGTCCTTTTCCTAAGTAAAGCGGAGCTAGGATTTTTTCTCTTTTTAAAAATAGTGACAGGCTGGCTGGTACCTTCCACAGCAGAAAATCCCGGTTGCTGGAAACAGGTTTCTTACCAGGCAGGTAATGGAGCTGAAAATACAAAGGAAAAATCCAGCAGTGCTTTATGGAATCAAAAATATATGCCTACTGACCTAACCCTTGGAGTGAATCCAAAGTGCAAGCAAGATTTTAATATGGTTTGGAGTTTAATCTCAAGTTCTATAGCAGGACCAGATCTTCTACCTTTTAGTAAGTTAGTGGGGCCAGACGTTCCTCCATTCTCCCAACACCCTCCTGGAATCCCTTGAAGAGGGCAGAGCAATACAATTGTGCAGGGTGGAGGAACCAGATAGGCCAGTAGTATATTCATTTCTCCTTTCAAAGATATAAATCGGTATTGTTTCGAAAGGTGTGTGTTGTGCACTGTTCCTCATTCTAGAAATCCAAAAAGCACATCTACTACAATTGATCCATTGAATTACAGGCCACCACTGGGCACCCTAATTCATGGGACTTTTGGACATTCCATTCGAAGGGAGGAGTAGCCTATGTTTTGGAAGCAACATTTGCTCATATGTTACTCAGATCCTGCCAATGGTGATGGATTAGCAGGATGATTTCAGGGTATCCAACCACACTCAGATTCACAAGTATTTTAAACTTTCCAGGTGCTCACTTTATTCTCCAACCTTTTTGGCAAGGTGGTGTAGCATAGTAGTAGTAGGACCCAATAACATGTTTGATTCTTACCATTGAAAACAAGTATACCTTTCAAGATAAGAGCAGCTCCACCAACACATTGATTGCACAGCAGAAGCAGTCAATTGGATGATGCAAAGGAAGAACTTATCTTTTACAATCTCAGTTTCATGTTTATAGGTCGATCTTGGGAATGATTTAAATAAATAATCTTTGAATGGAGAAAGATTGTTGGAGGCTCAATAACTCAAATGGGCTTTTTTTTCCTTTTTTTTTTGTTGAAGCACGACAGCAGACCACAATCTGTTGGAGCTTGTTCAAGTCCAATTGAATGCAATTGGTCCTCAATAGGGCATCTCTTCATATTGCTTTGTTTTTTTGAGGTATAATAACAATTTTTTGAGACATGAGATTCATTCATGCTTGGCCAGAGTAGGATCCATAACACACTCAGCAACTTGTCTCCACTTGACCATTTCCAACATTTGCAAAATTGCTATCCCATGCGGAGTCTCATGTAGTTAATGGTCAGCTAGCTTTTATTTGCTTCCTCCCCTCCTCAAATACTTTATATGGCATGATTCAGCTATCCTGCATAAAGAACTTGCTTGAAGCTGCTGAACTTGTGGGGGCAACCAAGTTTGAATCCATTCAAGGAAGAATCAGGAGCATTTGTGAAAAGATTAGTACTTATGAGGCACCTCCCAGTTCACCAAATTGCGAAGGCATCAAATTGGGTACGTGGGCATGGGTGTTAAAGTATACGTTGTATACATGCAATTCAAAAACCTGCATTGAACAATTGCAATGATTTTCACCCTAGTGGACTTTTGTCAAATTTCTACATGAAAAATAGAATTTCGACTGATACAAAGGATTTTTCATGCAACAGATTTGCCCAAATCTCCCCCAGAATGCCAGAGTTTTATCTAAGTTCCAGTAGGTAGTCAAGAATATAGAAGGATCCATTTTCTGAAAAAACGTCTCATGTCTGGTATGTAGCCATGACTAAATGTTTTCTTTGGCTACATCACAAAATTGGCAGAAAAGCCACTGGGAACAAGGTTTATTATTGCAGTGCCTAACCTCACACACGAGTCCTGGAAGAATGGTTAGGCAAGAAAAAGGTAGCTACACACGCGACCCTTGTGTGACAGAATTTTGCAGGTCAAACAAGACGAAAACAGGAGTAGAATTGGGTTGAATCCAAAGTCTCTCACATCCCCACCATCATTATCATCATGAAGTAGATCATATCATTCTTTGGTGGACGCAGAGATGGAAACTATTGGATTTTACGGTTGGAATTTTGCACCCAAACAAACTGAAGATCCGCAGGAGAAGCTGAACTCCCAACGTGGAGCGATAAAATTCCCCAATTTGGCGTTACTGGTTCTTCATCCTGTGGCCATATGGCAATCTCCAGTAATTTGAAGTACATGTGTCCAAGATTCTCTGCCTTGAGAAAAGTGTGGATGGATTAAAAAGGAACCTATTGCTATTTTCGCTGCCATAGCTAGAGATTGGACCAATTGATTTCAGATATAATTTTGCACGACTGGATTGAGAATAACATTTCTTGCGAGTTTTGTCATGTCAACTCTCTGATCACTGAAGACAGGCCTTTTGGTGGCCAGGCCGACCATAGAGTGGTGGAATGACCTGAGGTCTTCACTAAACTGTGAGCATTGGAGGATTGCTCATGCCTAGGCTCAGGGAGTAATGCCTTCGTGGAGGGGCATTGTCCACCCCAATGACAACCATTCTGAATACACACCCATGGACAAACACTTCAATATCTTCTCATTTCTTGTCTGTTTTAGTCATCTACTAAGTTGTGGGTGCGTCAAGTGGAGCCTTATATAACCTCTTTCAACTCCAAAGACAAAGGAATAACAAAGAAAATCACAAAGCATGTCCAAATCATAGTGTGTTTTCAAGAAAATGACCTTATTATTTCTAGATCTCATATTCTCTTTATTTCTTGTTCATTTTGAATAATTTAAATAACTATGGATGCGTCAAGAAGAGCTCTACATAACTTCTTTGAACTTTAGGAGCGCAAGAGCGACAAAGAATAACCATGAAGAAAACGGGTATGTCCAAATCACAAAGTGTTTGAAAACACCCATGACCAAAACCTTGATTACCCCTATTTATATACCCCACATCTTCCTCAATTTTTTTGTTTGTTTTAATTGATATAAACTACTATGAGTGCATCTAGTGTAGCTTTACATAAGCCTTTTGAACTCCAAAGGCAAAGAATAATGTATAGAATTCTAAGCTCTTGAAGAGCTTAGATGTTCAATCACTAGCCTACTTACCCTAAAACTTTACATATTTTATTTTTAGGATTAACTTTGAAAACATAATGAATGTGCCACATCTCTAAAATTTCAATGAATGTTATGTACATATATGCTTCTAGATATACCTATTAGTTTTGAGTACCCTTGAGTTGTCTTTTGTTCACTAGTCCCATAGGGAGTTTAAAAGGTTCAATGTTAAGTTTAGATGAAGCAAACAAAGGTCAAAACTAGTGTTGGGCAAATATTAACTTTTGAACATAGTATTATTGTCCATATTAAATCTCTAAACAAAAAAATCTTACCAATCTAATACTATTATTGGATTAAAAAAAAAGAATCATACTAGTTAGCTATTGGTATTGGATCTTGTTTTCAAACTTTCATACCAACTTGGTCATGGTGTTAAGGTTCAAGGCTGATTTTTGGGTAGTATGATGTAGATGCATCATCAATGGTGGGCAATTATTAGAAATAGGGATAGACCTCAACAGTTCCACACCCACTTGATTGTTGAGCCCTAAAAGTTAAAGAATTGAGGTGTAAAAACCCTCTAGAGGTTAAGTTCTAAGAGAACCACATCAATGAAAAAACTAGTAACCCCAATTTTTATGTTTTGCTTGAACTTTATTTAAGTTTCTTTTGAAAAAGGTTGGTTTTTTCATGTTTTTTTGTTTTCTAGAAATAACAACATTCAACAACATAATGGAAACACTAAGGATTAGAATTTTGTTCTTATTTTTGGGGACCAATCATAAAGTATAAGAAAAAATGAATGTTGTGTTTTTCTTGGTTGTGTTTGTAGTTCTTGTTTAGGAGTTTTGGAGTTTAAATGAATAATGTTAGAAAAGTGACAAGAAATTTAAAAGGAGCTTTTTAAATTGTTTCATTTTTCATTTTTCATATCAATTTCTCTCATGGATCCCTTTGTGGCTTCTTTGCAAGAAACAAATTCTAATTCTTTTGACCTTCTTTCTTTGGATTATTATTATTTTGTTTGGAGTTTTCAATTTGAACTATGAATTAAATCCAGACATGAAGTTTTTATTTTCCATCTCTTGTTTTTCATCCATTTACTTTGCCATTGGATAGAATTTGATGGAAAATCATTTTGGTATTTTGTGAAAAATATTACATGGATGTGTTTTTTTGGAGGTGGTAGTGTAGTGTGAAATGAAGTGTTTTTTTTTTATGATATTAAAATAATTAAAGTTTTAAAATATTTAAAAATCTAAATGTGGATTTGTCATTATTATTTTCTCAACATTTAGAAATGAGATGGTGTTGATGTGATGTGTGTGTAATAGTTGAAGGAACCAAATTGGTACAAAAGTTGTAACATTGAAAAGTTAGGGAAAATACCACTTATTCAAGAAGAACCCAACAACCTACCAATTTAGAAAGTAATGTTTTTGTATTGAAAAGCTTGAGGATGAGGTTTATAGTATGTTATAGGAATAGTTTCCCGTTTCTAACAAAGCAAAGTTGTGGTGGATTGAATTTTCCCATTCACCATGAGCAAAGTTGATCTTTAGTGATAAAAGTGTGGGAAACTAAGGAATATATGTGTAGCATGAGTGCATGGTTTGGTGGCATTCTTCAAGGGTAATAAAATTTTATGTTTGTTTTGTTTTGATTGTTTGTTCTTAACAATGTTAGGTGTTTTGGCTCTCAAGTTCAATAAATATGTCATTGTTTTCTTTTATTATGCACAATGGTATAAGAGGTTGAATCATACTCAAGGAACAATATTTGTCTTACTCAAATTGCAGCTGAATCATGAAAGTGATGAATCTAGAAGGATTCACCTATTCACAATTAACATTGAAAGAAATGTGGGGTGCCAATTTGCTTAAATGGAACAAGAATGGTAATGAATTCTACTATTCATAATATTACATATTACCATGTTGGGATTTAATTTTATGTGATACTTTTGTTGTAGATTAAAATCTAATGTGATCACTTATTAGATATAAGTATGAGAATCTTGGGGTTTTTGGCATAATGTGGTGTCCATGTCAATTATAACCCTATTAGGTTTTAAAACACAATACTCTACTCCCCACTTCCTTTTGAATCTTCCATTGGTATGCACTAATACTTCATGCACAAACTCACCTTACACACCAACTAAAAAATCACACCATTATCATGTTCATATCCATTAATAAACTTCATATAACTTGGCAGTAGTATATGTCATTGTTGATACCTTCAAAATTGGTTGGCTATCATTTCTTTAAAATTTAAAATATTTTTTCATGTGAACAAATTCAATAGATCTTGCACAACCCAAATAGGTGCATTTTGGATAATCGTTGTTTGTGGATGGGCCAAGAAATTGGTTGAAAGATACACCTACCTTATATTGATCAAAATACACCAATTAGTCTTTATAAAAATAGTTATAATTATAATATTTTTCATACATGTAGTAGGAATTTGTTTTATGAAACAATATTCTAGGTTTTTAGAATATTGCCATAATATCATTTATATTCATATGCATGGATACCTCTCAACATTTTTAAAAAAAAATTGTTGCACATTACAAGATTGTAACCTCAAAAATTCATTGGGAAACATCTCACATTGCATTATATGGTATTTTGCCTTTAAAACCACATAGAAAATTGTGTGGGACAATATTTTGTAAAAATTCAAGCAAACCATGACCTTGTGATAAACATGTGATTTCTATTATTATTGGGAGAAAGTAAAGAAGTTGACAATGAGAGGATGATTGCAAGATAAGTTGAATCATTTTTTTGTGTCAATGCAATTTTTGGTAGAATGTCATGCATTAACATGCCATTAAATCATCAATATGCCAATTTCCCAAAATTCATTTGAATAAGAAAAAAATTGTATAAAACATTTAAACATATATATGCCAAAATTAGAATATTGAACTTTTGTTTATGTATTTATATAAATACATTTTTGTTTATAGATTTTTTTGGAGATATTTTATAGGGACTCAATATGTGATATAATAAAGCAAAAAGAACATTGATGAGAAAAAGTTATGAACATTTGAATGTTTCAAAATGGACCATATTTTTAGATGTCCATATATTCATTTAATAATAGTTTTGGGTCCAAATTTTTTAAGGTGTACCAAAATCTTGTCATAACGTCACCTTTTTCTATCTTTTTTACTTAGTTTTTTTTACCATGTAAAAACACATTTATGGAAGATTATGATGGAATCTTAAATTTTAATGGTTTAAAATATAATCCTCCTGAATTTTTAACACCTTTTGATTCATAATTTTTTATGGGGATCAAAATATAGGGTAAAAAAATATTGCAATAAGGAATAGTCCTTTTCATCCTATGTGGTACACCTTAAAGGATTTTCACCCTTCGGAATGTTTTTTTTCTTTTAACATGTATGTTGAAAAGTTATCTAATTGGAAGTTTATTCACATTATTTTTATTTTTTCATTAACCACTTTATAATCCCCCATTTAAATCATGATATCACAATAGATTGTCATTTTAACACTATTGAATGGAATTTTAATGAACTATTTGTTCATTGAGATTGATCCATCTGATCTTGCAACCACCCAAAAGATTGTGAATTGTCATATATCATGTGTCCCCATTTTGGATATTTACCATTTGTGGTAGTTTAAATAGTATATCATTAGTTGTTTGAAGAAATTGAGTGTTGAGGGAAAAATTGCAATATCATCATGATTGAAGGTGTACAATAGATGCACATGGACGTGTCAAAGGTGGATCATGTCATGAACAAAAGAAATGTGAATGCATGTTTGACAATGCTTTGGTTACATAGTTGTTATGAAATTGTACTTGATGAAGCCAAAGTGAAGCAAAATAGATCTTTGTAGGTTATGTGCAACTATAAAGTTGAAAGAAATTCAGATATTAATGGAATGTTATCCTTAAGAGATGTTCATGTAGTGGTATGGGGCAAGTGGGATATGCACTACATAAATCATTTGTAGAAATTGTGTTTTAATGAAGGTCAATATTTCATAGGTGTGCGATAATATGGGTGTGGAAAATGATGTGAATAGAAGTTGAAAGGGTATAAAATTGAACCCCTCATTTCAACAATTATAAACCAAGGCCTTACCAATGAACTAAACCACCAAAAGGTGACAAGTCTTATTCAAATAGGTAAGTAAAAAAATTAGGTGATTAGAAAGTAGGTTAGAGGTAGGTAGGTAGAAGAAATCAAAAGTAGGTACATAGGTTTGCAAGAGGTATTTAAATAGGTGTAGGTACATATATTTAAATATAAAGTACTTAGACCTAGCACTACTAGAATTCCTATTTTTTCAAACTCATCAAATTTACTAGTTGGGTCTTTTTTATTAAACGACATGTATTATTTACTAGAGGCCAAGGGCTTGAATGACCATGGGTATTTTTTGACTAATCAATTTGATTAGAATGACCAAATTGACAATTAGTCAAATTGGATTTAAAAATACCACCTAGTCAAATTGGTAAGTGCCCTAATAAATAAAGACACTTATTATATTCAATCAATAGGGCTAACTAAGTAAGCTTAGTCAAAGTGACCAATGGCCTAATTAAAAGAACCAATTACAAATTCTAAAACTAGTTGGGTATCTTGGGACTACATTTAACATTTTGATTATGTTTGACCAATTAGAAAAAGGTTGGAAAATGTAAAAGTTAGCTAATCATCACTAAATGAATCATGACCAAATTAATTATGATTAAACTAATTATATATATGGTTTATCTAACTATGGTTAATTTGACTATATTGAAATTAAATATGGCTCAACTACCTATGAAAAAATTAATTAAAATTAACCATAATTAATTTAATCATGTTCAATTAACCATAGTTTGTTTGGTTGTATATGTTTTAACCATGGTTAGTTAGCCATATTTAATTTAACTATGGTTCATTTATCCATAATTAATTATTCCATCATTGTTTTGGCCATACTTAATTTAATTATGGCTAGTTTAGCCATGATAATTAGTTTAACATAATTAATTTAACCATTACTAGTTGGGCCACGGTTTAGCCAAATTTATTTACTCATGATTAGTTAACCATGTTTAATTCTGCCATAAATATTTAAAATATTTTGATTTTATCCATAATTATTTCATGCATATTTATTTTAGCCATAATTAAATTTTGCATAGTTGGTTTCGCCATAGAATATTTATTCATTAATTAGTTTCACCATATTAACTTTATTGGTGGTTGTTTAACCAAATTTATTTACTCATGGTTAGTTTAATCATTTTAAATTTAGCCATGGTTAATTTTGTGATAATTAATTATTTCATAATTGGTTTTGCCATAAAATATTTATTTATTTATTAGTTTAGCCATATCAACTTTATTAGTGGTTAGTTTCATTAAATTTATTTACTCATGGTTAATTAAACCATTTTGAATTTAGTCATGGTTAATTTTGCCATAATTATTTAAACCATTTTGATTTTAGCCATAATTACTTCATTCATGTTTATTTTATCTATAATTAATTTTTGCATAATTTCTTTTGCCATAAAATATATATTCATTAATTAGTTTAGCCATATTAACTTTATTAGTAGTTAGTTTAGCCAAATTTATTTACTCATGGTTAGTTTAACCATTTTTAGTTCAGCCATGGTTAATTTTGCCATAAATATTTTAACCATTTTGATTTTAACCAAAATTATTTCATTCATTTTTATTTTAGCCATAATTATTTTATGCATAGTTTTTTTTAACCATTAAATATTTATTCATTGGTTTGTTTAGTTATATTAATTTTATTCATGGTTGGTTTAACCATAAATTATTTATTTTAAAATTAATTTGGCCATATTTTACTTTACTTATGGTTAGTTTAGCCATATTTATCCATTGGTTAGCTTGGTTTTATTTACTTTATTCATGGTTAGTTTCACCATATTTATCAAAATATGGTTAATTGAACCATAATTAATTTAGTCATGGTTTTTTTTGCATAATTATTTTTAAATTTTTGGTTGGTTTACCCATTATTAGTTTAATAACATTAATTTTTCCATAATTACTTTAGTGGTGGTTGATTTAAACATTATTTTACCAATCATTAGTTTTGCCATAATTAATTTTTCCTAGGTTAAATTAGCCACCTATTTAACTTATATAACGTAAGCCTATGGTTAAATAAACTAAATACAATTAACTTATATGTAGGTGTATTTATTTATACATACCCTACTTATATTCCACATATTTACCTATATTTTTGCTTATAGGCAACCTAGTTATATAGGCTAGGGTAGGCCATTTATAAACCTATGATAAATTATTAGTTGGTTAACTAGTTATTTACCTAAAATAAACTAATGAATGTGTAATTAAATAATTAAATATTAATTATTATAAATACATTGTTAATAATATATAATGAATTAGGTCAAATTTATAAGGATTAGTTATAATTTGGTTGTAATTATTAATTATAATTAAATAATTAAACATTAACTATTATTAATTTTTATTTTAACTTAATTAACATACATATTTACCTACCTATTTATTTAATTTATGTATCTTACATAGTTATTTAGGAATAATGTTGTGTGAATTAAAAGGCTCCAGTGTTGTGTGAACATGAAAATGTTTTTCCTTCCCAAAAGTTTGTTTCATATTATTTGTCATCTTTTCCAAATGATGAACAATATAAATAGATGCACCATAAGCATCCAAGACATAAGAAATATTTTAAAAAGGAAGGCCACTTGGGATGAACCAATTAAAAAGGTTCGACCTTAAAGGCCAAATTCAAAATGAAACATGATTTTCCTACCTAGATCGTCTAGGTGTATGCTTAATCTAGGTGGTGTACATTTAAGCCTAGTAAATGTTATAGCTTAAGTTGCTTTAGCCTACTTTGGGTTTTTATACCTAATTATTAGTTATAAGCTCTTAAACTTAAGCTGAGGAGTTTAAGTTATAGGTTCTTAAACATAGGGACTTGAGGAGTAGGTATCTAATTTTAGGTTTAACCTAGGTTATTTAGGTTATATCCATGTGGCATAACCTAGTGGCCAATGTTTAAATGCCACGTGGCATAGCCTAACTAGCCAATGTTTAAATGTCATGTGACATAACCTAGGTGGCCAATGATTAAATGCCACATGGTTTAACTTGGGTGGCCATTGTTTAAATACCACATGACATTTGCCTAATCAAAATGATGTTTGACAAGTCAAAAAATCATTTGACTATTCTATTGACTAGTCAAAAGTACTAATCAAAATGACTAGTCAAAAATATTAATTGAAATGACTAGTCAAAAATGTCAGCTTAAGCTTGGTCAAAAAGTACATGGCCCAGAGACAATGGACAAGTTCAAAACGACTTGTGCAAAATGATTGGGAGGTTTTTTTTATGCCTTTCCAAAATGGGTCTTTTTTTACCAAAATTTCTAATAAAAAAAATAGGAATTCTGATAGTGTAAAAAGACCTAGGCCTAGGTAGGTAGGTAGGCCTAGGCTACCTACGTACTTACCTATTTAACCTAGGTAGGTAGACCTAGGCTACCTACTTAACCTAAGTAGTAACTACATAAGTAGGTATGTAGAATTATGCTACCTACTTAACTTAGGTAATAACAAAATATTGTTGTATCATCTAAAAGGTTCACCTTGTTTCTATTCAAAAGTTGGGCTATATTTTGATAGATGCCAAATGTGAAATGATGTTTGCACATTAATGTAAGAATAACCTTATTGCAATATGAAAAACAATTTAATGTTCATATCTTAAATTTAAATAAGAGTCTTTCATAATTATAACCATTAGAGGAAATCTTGTCATTTGCAACTTCTATGTTTGCAACTAATGCAACTATTTGTTGCATGCAACTTGGAATGGATGTTTGTGTAACTAAAATTAAAATTTCAATAGAAATTGGTTGCCTATGCAACTATGTTGCAAATGCTACCAACTTCATCCAGGCAAATGGATGGTTACTACCTCTATTATTGTACAAAATATACAACACCACATATACCTACAGTTACATTGGTGACTAGCAAAATTGTATTAAGGATGTCATGAATACTTAGGTGTAAATGGTGTTGGGGTGGGAAACTTTTGGAGGATTTTTCCAACCTAGAAAATACATGCTTGACCTATACAAAATTAATTCCATGGCAAAATGGGCCTAAATTTCCATATTTGTAGAACAAATTCCAAGCTTTTGTTTTCATATATAAATTCTAACATGTATCCAAGGCTATGGAAGCTAACCATTTCTATCTTCCTAAAATAATTTGTTCTCAAATAAATGGGGCCACAACAATTTTTACATAAATTTAGTATGAACTTCCAAATCCAATTTAGGCTACTTTTATTAGTCATGGTGATATGTGGAATAATAAAATATTACTTTGCACACAATGTGTTTTGATTCAATGAACTCCACAATGAATTGTAGGAGAATATAAAAAGGGGATTAATATTGACATATAGTGAATTTACATGTGTCACATTTACATGAAAATAAATTGCATATTTTAGTTCTAAAAACCATATTTTCTTTTAGTGAACTCAAATAAGAAACTATATATATAATGTGACTATAATGCAACTAATAAGTAACATATAGAGTGTATATATGCACTTTAAGGTAGATCACTTTTTGAAAAAATAAGAGTCCACAAAAGTCCATTTTACAGTGTTAAAATTTTGAATTTTTTTGGTACCATGGGTTCAGTGAAAATAAAGTTGATGTATCAAAAGGAATAAAGTTCATATTAATAGGAGTCCACCTACATATTCCAAATATATACACCTCTAGAAAAAATTTGAAATTTGAGAAAAAAATACTATGTTAAAGACTTATGAAAATATGGTTCAATTTTGACCATTCAAAAGTCCCTAGTTAAAGTTTGATTATGATTTTTGAAGGAAGATTTTCACATGAAAGTGCATTATTGGATGTTACATTATATATTGCATCCCTATAGATAATTTGGAATGGAATTCAATATGAATTTTTAAAATTTTCTACCATTCCAGTTTATCGACTAATCCATATTTTTGTACTTCAAAAGTTCATTGTGAAAATTGGGTGTATTTTTATTGAAAAATAATTACATAGGTATTTTCATAATCAGGTTGTTAATGTATAGTAAATTTCGAATTCTCAATTGGATAAGTTTTATTATTTGTTATAGGTGTCCAAAGAAAGGGCATTTTACAAAAATGGGCACCATGATTTAAAAAAGTGAACCACCTTAGTGTGCATTCACTCTAGTCATGTCATTTTAAACTTATCATTGAAATGCACTATAAACAACACATCATATCAATACAATGATTAAATTACATGTTTTACATTTATAAACAACCATTTAAATTCAAAGTAAAATGTCATAAATGTTTTTGGAGTATATTGGTCTTGAATTTTTCACATGTAAATGTGTCAACTTACCTTCACTTTCATTGTCTTATCATAAAAGTCTATTGAATTTTAACATTCTAAGACCTACACCATTACAGACTATAGTCAAGAATTCATTTTAGTTGTATAAAATTTAACAACTTAACAACATAATATTTGTATGCAGAAGAATATATGATATTTGCGTGGGTAGTTGAAAGTTAGTTGTACATTAGTTGCATGGTAGTTTGGTATGGGCAAACATAATTTTTCATGATTCAAGCTAGAAAAAAATGAAGTTTATTACAAAGGATCTAAAAATGTATGAAACAATAACATTGGTAATACAATGTATATATTGCTTCAATCTCATTTAAAAACAACCATTCAAATTCAAAATAAAGTGTCATAAGAAAAAATGAAATATATTGGTTTTGAATTTTCATACATGTAAATGTAAACTTACCTTTGTTGTTTTATCACAAAAGTCATTGGACTTGGATGTTTTGGGACATGTAACATCAAAGTTGGTAATCAATATTTCATTTTAGTTGTATAAAAACTAACAACCTAACAACATAATATTCTTATATGCACAAGAATAATGAATGATATTGCATGCACAAAACATGACTACGGATGTTGAACTTGAATATTTCTACTCATTACATTCAAAAATAGAAAGCCTTAATAATATCCCACAATCATTAAAAAAAAAATTTAATGGTTTCAATATTTTTATATAAAAAATTCAAACAAAAAATTAACAACTAAAAAAAAACACCACTTCATATTATTTAGACGAAAATTAAAAACTTGATTTTCTAACTTGAACATTTCATTCTCTAAATTAAAAGTTTATGCAAAAGATTGTTATATAATGTCTTTTAGTTGCCTCATAAGAAATCAATTACAAGGTTAAAATCAAAGAGAGCAAACCATCCCTTTATTTATCCTTTATATAATTTTTACACTAAGCACAAGTGTACAAGAATCGTAGATGTAAATCACAAGATTTATAAAGACTTACAACCATGTGTTACATGGCTTCACATATTTTATGCAAAATTGAAATTTGAATTTTGCATGGATAGTTCAAATTTAGTTATACACTAGTTGCAATGGACATCTAATAATTGCATTGTAGTTATAATTAGTTACAAAGGAGTTGAAAATTCCAAATTTAATGGACGGTGGCAATGAAGACATGTGGCATGACTATACACATCAATGTTGTGTGCTAATTGCAAGGTAGATGTCAATTAAGTGTTGCATTTTGTAAGTTGTGTTGGGGTTACCATTTATAACTTTCATGTAGCTTGCCCAAAAATTCAAAACATAATCAAATACATTCATAGGTTAAAAATCATGAAATTAACAATAATATTAAATATTACATTAAATATTAAATAATATAAATTTAATTGATTTCCATGCTATTTAGTTAATTAATTAGCAAATGAAATGGCTTGGTAAATTTGTATTTCATTTGAAAGTAACCTTGTTTCATTGAGTACTAGTGGACCAATTCACTATCTATAGCAACTAGACCTTGTTCACTAGGGGGTTGACCAATTTCACCATGGTAATAATGTCCAAATTCACTTAAAATCTAGTGAAACCCAAAATGAACTAGGACGCATTTTAGTGTAGTGCATCTATTAATTTAATTTATTACCTATTAATTAACCTAGCCTATGTTGCACCTAAGTAAGGCCCACATGGCATTTATGCCTTGTTCTAAAAATTGGTTAAACAAAAATTTGGTTAACTCAAAACTTGTTTAATATTGACTATATTAAAACTTGAATAAACCTTAGTTAAATTTTGGCTAAAACTTGGATAAACCTTGGTTAAACATTGGTTAAACCTTGATTAAATTAAATCTATTAATGTAAACCTTGACTAAACCTTAATTAAATAAAAATTTGACTAAACCTTGATTAAAACTTGGCTAAACAATAGTTACACCAAAATTTGGTTAAAACTTGATTAAACATTAGTTAAATTAAAAATTGGCTAAACATTGGCAAAATAAAAGTTAATTAAATTTTAGTTAAATTTTGGTTAAACTAAAACCTAGCTAAACCTTGGCAAACTATAACTCGTCATTAATTAATAATTAATAATTTTTTTTGTTAGTAGTTTTAATAAATATTTGATATAATTATTAATTAGTTGACTATGAAATAACTAACTAACGATCTATTAATGAATTATAATAAAAATAAAAATAAAGGTTATTATTATTTTAATGTAATATTAGTTAATTAGAATTTAATAATTATGAAATTCTACTACAAATATAAACAATTAATTGAAATGATTAATATTACAAAAATAATTAATTAACTTGTAATTAATAGTAAATATATTTATTAAGTATAAGATGTGATTAACAATTAATAATCTTAAATTTTTAGGTACCTATTTTATTTACCAAATAATTAAGTTAATTTAACTACCTAATTACATGCCTACCTATTTAGCCCATCCATAGTATATGCAAAATGTATACTTGACACGCTTTAAATATAACATAGTTTATAAACATATTTTACCATATTCTAAAACATGTAATGTACATCAAAAGTATAGGTGCATCACATAGAGGTAACAAAGTTGTAATTTCTTTTGCAACTAATTTGATATAAAAGGTTCTTTTTGGATTAAAAGCCCAAAAAATTAGTCAATAGGAAAAGTGGAAAATGCGCAATTAGTTGCACTATAGTTGAAATAATAATAATAAATTGAAAATGATGGTGATTAGTTGTAAAGATGACAAAACATAATTGGAAATGACAAGTAATTGTTTATAGTTACAAATTGAATGGTTGCATAATACAAGATTTTTTCTAATGGTCCTAGATCCTTGATTTCTACACCTATTTAAATGTTGTATTTGGTAGATATAATTTATAAAATTGAATAATGTTAGATTTCGCATACATAATTTTATTCAATTCATTGCATGAAGACATCATCCAAATTTATGGAAATAAACATTTTGTGTATTTTAAGGATTGGGGGATTTTGGCGAAGAGATTTCAAATGCCTTAATTATTTAAATTAAAAATTTTCTTGGGTAGGTTCTTTTTTTTTTCCCCTGCATAAAATGACCTATTTATATACCATGGTACAAATTCACAATGTGTTCCCAACTTGTTTCAAACTTCCCAATGGGTCTCCATAATGTTCCCATGTTCTCAAGGTGTTCCCCAATCGTGTTCCTAACAACACTTCAATTACTTCAAAGTTCTCCCCTTTTACTTATGTAGGTGAACCAAAGGAGAAGTAATCCATCTTCAAATACAAATTGCTAATTTGGATGATTACGACAAATGCGAACATTAGACACCATCTTCCAATGGATGGAATTCATCCATAATGTTCATCCATAACTTTTAGTTAACTTTCAATTAAATCCTAGTTAGCTTTTAGTTAAGTCGTAATTAACTTCCAATTAAGTGTTAGTTAACTCCTAGTTAAATTCGAATTAATTTTTAGTTAACTTTTAATTAACTCCTAGTAGTTAAGTCCTAGTTAATTCTTAATTAAATCCTAATCAATTCCCAGTTAAGTCCTAGTTAATTCCTAGTAGTTAAATTTTAATGAACTCCTAGAAGTTAAATCTTAATCAATTCCCAGTTAAGTCATAGTTAACTCCCAGTAGTTAAGTTTTAATGAACTCCCAAAAGTTAAGTCTTAATCAACTCCCACTTAAATCCTAATTAATTCCAAGTAGTTAAATCCTAATAAACTTCCAATTAAGTCCAAGTTAAATCTTAGTTAACTTTTAATTAAGTCTTAGTTAACTTTAGTTAACTTTTAATTGACTCCTAGTTAAGTTTGAGTGAATTTTTAACTAACTCATAGTCGATTTTTAATTAAGAAGGTTCTCAAAAAGCTTCCTTACTTGATGCACACATAAAAAACTTCTTTGAAACTTCCTTATTTGATGCACACATAGAAGCCTCCTTGGAAGCTTCCTTAAACTAGGTCCCCAAAGGGGTATAAATAGGAGTAGGATTCTTCATTTCCTTCAGTTTATTCAACACCAGTTTTAAGCACGATTTTGCACCATAACCTTGTCATGTTCTTTTCATATTCATGTTTACATATGTTAGTATAATAAAAATTCATTTTTACATTTGTTTTGCACATTTCGTGTTTTTGTTTTTAGTTCTTATGTTTTTATTTTTGAATCACGTAATCTTGTCTTGTTCCTTTTTGAAAATTAGACTTAGACCTTTCCTTTAGTCTTTGTTCTTGTGTTTTTTGGTGTCCTTAACAAGAACCTCCCATGTTTCAATTTTTTTGGGTGATCGGCCAAAAAAAATGATCCATTGAAAAAAAACTAATTCATATCCTATTATTACCTTTTTTTTAATATACACGTATTCAAGTCATCATAAATTTAATTATAATTTTTGTTTGCATCAAATTTTGATACCCTATATGTATTTAATATTTAATATTTGATTAAAAAGAAGGAACAAATGATGACTCCATTGTTCAAGGATTTGAAAGATGTAATGAAATGAATACAATTGGCAATAGACAATTGATGAACATATATGATCTACTTTCAAAAAAGTAAGTTATGCTTGCATTCATTGTAGTCAAGATTTTTGTTTAAATGGTGCGTAAATGGAACTATTTCATTTATTGGTATTAGTTCATCTATTAAGTTATTAATTTAATTGCAATCTATTGGTGCTAATTGAATAAATAAATTAATGGTACAAGTTCACTAACTAACTTGCAAACAATTAATACCTAGATTTTTTAATACATATGTTAAAATTTCAAAAATTAACAAAAAATTTGGGGATCAACATATACCTTACATTAATTATAAAATGGTTTTCAAAGTAAATGTAATTCTATTGTATAAATAATTGAAATGTATATATTTTATCCAACAACTAATATATGGCATTTTATATTTTTACTCTCATATTTTCTATATTCAGAGAAGAATGTGCCCCCCAAGCATTATTGTTTTCTTGTAGTTTTTCAATGTTGCTAGAGGGATGATCATTAATAACAAGATTTCACCACACTATAGAATAGATTTCATTTAAGATGTTTTTGAAAATCCTTCTATGTTATGCCTAAATAGAAATTTGGTGGTTTTAATTTTTTTTGTACTCTAGCGAATTTATGTCATTTTTTTCCCCAAAAAATCATTTGTTGACATTCTTGGTTCATTTTGTTTTTATGAAATGGCAGAAATTTGCCACATTAAAAAAACACTACCCTTGGGGCTAAATGACTAATATGGGTGTTGGAGAATTGAAAATCAAAATTTATTTAAGTGAACTCCAAGTTTTCTTTTTAATTAAAAACTTTTAAACTTGAACAAACAACTACATCAAATAAGAACAATTTTGCAAATGATTAAGCTAAGGACTCTCTTAAGTTAAAAAAATTAATGATAAAAAAAAAATTTAATGATAATAACTTATAACTCACATTTTTTAAAAATCACAATTTAAAAGATGTGAAATTTTGAATTTCAAAAGTCTTTTATCATATGTAAATAAACTATAATGTACATGATATATAAAACAAAGTAATAACTTATAACACAAAAAGCATAATATAAAATAGTTAATATATTTTGGTCTACTTTGAAATTGTGATTGTTTTTTAAATGAAAAGGAAAATTTAACAAAGTTTATGCATTTTTAAAAATTCATAGTATTGAACGACAATTAAAAAATTAAAAAATGACATATTGAGACAACTATACTTGTTTTTAATAACAAGTTGCAAAAGATTTGATTCAAAAAAACAATTCTACACAAAAATTATTTTTGAGCAAAATGATTCATAATCATGAAATAAAGCACACATGTTGGCTCATTTGAGTAGGGGTTCAAAAGATGATGACTTGTTTTTTCCAATGAAGTTGTTGCTTTTGCAAATGTCCCATTTCAAGAGTGGTAAGTGAAGCATCATTTCATCCATATGTCTTGTCATCCATCCATATCGTCATGGTCTGTTTACTTCGACGAGGTGAAAAAAGAGTGGAATACAAATGCGACACTGTGAAAACTAATATTAGTGTTGTAAAAAAATTTAAAATTTTTTTATTTTGGGGTTTTTGGATTTAGGTACACTCATCTTGTCTATTTCTCAACAACTGAAAGAGTTGGGTTGGGCTTTTTTTTTTGAAATTTTATTTAGAATACTGGAAATTTTCAATGCTTTTTACATTGCCATAATTTTTTATTATAGTTCAATGGATGCCAGAGCGAGCAGCCATTAAACACACTTTTATTAGATATTGGTAATTTCAAGGCTTGCATTTGCCATAATAATAATGGCAATGGATGTCAATTGCCATTTTAGAACACAAATTTAATGTATATATTGGTAAATGCAATGATCAGATTGCCCAAAAAAACAATTTTGCCAATAATAATAATATGCTGGATGCCAAAGGTATTATTATGATGCATGTGAAAATTAGTTGCACCAAAAACCCTAACCATTATGAACAGGGAGGGGTCTGGATACTGGAATTTATCAACATACAAAAACAAAGAAATAATTTTCAACAGATTGATACCTACTAAATAAGTAACTTACTACTTACTTACAAGTTGAACAATGTTGGGATATATTTGCCGTTTCCGGTCTACTCCAATGGTCAGTTGTATGTTGCTATCTCACGGGTCACAAGCAGTGCAAACATCAAGATTTTCAGCGGCCAGGCTCCCCATGGATACATGCGGAATGTCATATATAAAGAGGTTTTGGAAATGTAGTTTGTAATTGTAATTTTGTAATATGTACTGTGAAATACACACACACCTGTGCATTAGGCACAGGGTTCAAACTAGTTGGAAATTTAAAGAACATCATGAATGACATCATGCTATTAACAAAAATTAAATTAATTTTTTTGAAAAAGGAAAAAAAAATCGTCAGATAGGCCTAATATGGTAAGCATTTCAGTGTAAATTCTCAGTGTCCTGACTTTTTACATGTTGGAATTTGAAATGCGTTTGCATGCTGAATTGCCTCTTTAAAAGCGAACAGAAGACACTGGCAGAATTTTGTTTAGTGTATTTGGAGGACACCATATGCAGCAGAATTTCTGCTTGGCAAAGGGCGGGTGTTTTGATAAGCAAAATGCCCACTGTAGTGAGAATTTCATTTACTGTAGCCTAGGGTCAGTTTCCACATTGACAAAACGAATAATTATTTATTTTCAAAAAATAAATTAGTTTTTTAATTTTAAAATTCTTATTATTTTCATCTCCTACTATAATATTGTGATATGAGAACTGAAATTATTGAGAGTGTAGCCTATGATAATTTATGATAATTTTTCAACATGTCAATGCCATATTTTCACAAATTTTCATTTCACTATTTTGAGGATTATTTAATGACGAAACTGGGCCTTAGGGTAAGGTATTTAAATTTTTTCCTGTAATACTTGGCAGATACTTGAGAGGCATCAGGAGAAAAAACAAATTTAAATAATTTTCTGTCAGTGCTTTACATTAGGTTATGCCCAAGGAGTGGGGCTCTCCAGAAGAAATATGTGCCCCTCCTGATTTAAGCTTATTTCAGGAACACCCTGCTCCCGGGGGTATTATTACCCTACACACATTCATTCCTCTCTCAGACAATTTCATATCCATAGAGAAGATGGTGTTTATCATCCACAAATTTACTACCATCATGTCCTAACTGAGTGTAACAAGGGGGTGTGTCACACTGTGGCCTTGCCATTTACATTAAAAAGTATCTTAAGGCAAAAGAAGAATTATGGAAACTCAAATATATCACCATGCAAAACTATAACTTCAAAAAATCCTCTAAAAGAAACCAAAATCCTCCAAGATATTATAACTCTATAAATAATATCTCAAGTTTCCACACAAGCCAAAATATCATCTTTCAAAAATCCTCATATAAAAATAGACCTATTACATAGGTAGGGGCTAACATCCCTTAAAACCACTATACTCTATAATGAATCTAAACACAATAATATCGTTGCCTTGGTAGGGCAAGGCCCACAACAAATGCAAAGCCAAAATGACCAGTCTCTTATTTTTCTTACTCCAATTCCAGCTGACTACATAGGTGAGCACTAAGCACCCCCCCACCCCAATGTGTGTGTGCAGTCTAGGGTTTACCAGGGGTTAGCAATATGCTTCTGGAAAGAACTCTGGCAGTAGCATTATAGGCTTTACTGTCAATTGCGGGAGTCCCACACCCACGTTAAGAGCCTTGGGTCCAGATTCTAGAAGGTCCCGGAGTGTGTAGAACTGGGCCATTTATGGGGCAAGCCCTGGTTCTATTACACAGGGCCAGTTCCAAGCTCTAGCACAAACCAAGAGCTTCTAAGAAACTTGGTCAAATCCTTTCCTCATCTATGTCCTAATTTATCATCTTCAATTGGGCACAATTTGAATGTTCAGATTGTGCAATTATTTAATTTATTGGCAAAAGGTTTGATAACTTTATGAACAAATTGACTAAAAATAAATTGATTGAAACGAAATTTTATATTATTAGAACAAACAACTATTAATTATTATATTAAATTATAAGTAGATGAGATCAGTTGAGTGGTCTCAGTTGAAGATGGAATTGCACGTGTTTATGGATTAAACAAGATTCAAGCTTGAAAAATGATTGAATTTGCTAGCGATGTGAAAGGAATGACTTTAAATTTAAAAAATGAGAATGTAAGAATTGTTATATTTAGTAGTCTTCCTCTTCAAGGTCTTGCTTGCCCCGGGGCGGGGGGCTTGCTAGGCCCAGAATCGACTCTAGCTGGCTGGCCCATTTGACAGGTAATGTGACATCCTTTTTATCTAGTGAAAGAGTGGGAGTTGTCTTTTTGTCTGGTCTCTCTTTGGTTCTTGACAACGAGTGGAGTTGTCTTCTTTTTTCTTTTTTCCTGGTCTCTCTTTGGTTCTTGTGACTGAGTAGAGTTGTCTTTTTCTTTTTCTTTTTTCCTGATCTCTCTTTGGTTCTTGTGAAAGAGTAGAATTGTCTTTTTTTTTCTTTGGTCTCTCTTTGGTTCTTGTGAAAGAGTCGACCCGCTGAGTTTCTGCTGATGTGGTGAGCCAAGTTTATGGTCACCATCCATCCATGGTTCCCTCTCCCTTTTGTTATAATAATTTGGGTGTTTATGAGCGGCTTCTATGCCATGGGGTCGCTATCAGACCACCCTACACAACCATATAATACTCTAGACTCTTTCTCTTCTTCTTCTTCTAAATGGGCATTTGTAAAGGGCTTTTTTCTTCCCTTTTGGGGTGGCCCGAATTTGGCTTTATGAATCTGCAATTTCTTTTAATTTTTTAATCGCTGCAACAGTCCCCTGTTTGAGAGGTGTGTTTTCTTTCCCTCTTTCTAAATTTGCTTGAGAAAATTTGCACTGAAGCAGGATGCGCGCGTGCAGTATGTGTTGTGACGTGGTTGCTGGACAATGTTGAGGACTTCTTGTGGCTGAGAGCAGAAGAGATGATGATGCCAGTGGAATACTTGTATAAATCCCAGTGGTTCTTGTGACCTCATGGGTTGATTTATATATTGGTGATGGGTTCTGTGTTGAGGATATCGGCTGGTTTGTGAGGAGACTGCAGCACTAGCCGGAGATAGAATCTGCAGTTGCAGTTGCAGACGAATCTTGATCTTTTTTCAAGCTAGAAGGTGGAGAGGAAGTCTTGTAAGCCTGATTGCTGAAAGGGAAATTACTAGAGCAACGTTGCTAGCTACTAGGATACTAGAAGGAGTTTTGATCAGATGAAGGAAAAAGAGGACGAGCCCATGTGAAAGAGGAATCAAAAGAAAGGATGAGCATAATTAGATACATCATGATGACGAGTCTTGCGATTGATACACTAATTTGTCTGCGTAGTACTGCAATTTCCGACCCACAGTCGAGTTTCTTGCTGGCTGCATCGATCGTTGACATCAACTAGTGATGAGCATCCCGGCGCCCGCCCATCACATTTGGTGTCAGGAGGCAGCACACTTGCTCCTGTGTGAAGACTGTAGCACGGCCGTGTGCTGCAGCTGCTGTGAGGCGGGTCTTTCGGTTTTGTGACTCGAATTGGTGGTGCGTTCACAATCCGTCTCTGATGCAACCTCCTCCTCCTCCTCCTCCTCCATGTTTGTTGCAGCCAGGCCACTCATGCCACTGGCGTGCAATCATTAATGGGACTGTAGAGGATTGATCACTGACGGGGGTTTGTGTTTGTGACGCCTCTAGCTTTTTGATAGTTGCTTCTGGTACCGGTCTTGGACAAAATTACCTCTGATGGGGTGAGCAGTCAACCATCTCTGAAAACAGTGGGGAAAAGTGTTGGATCTTGTACTAGTTCGTGTAAGTGTTGGCATTCTTGCACAGTACCGGTGCATGAAGTTTTCAACCCAGCAGCTTGTGTTTGGTTCTAGTCTAGCGTTCCCGACCAAGAAGGCCGTGACATTGTCGCGGAGGCGGTCCTCTTTTGAGAGAAGAGAAGGAGCTAGATCCCTGCGTGGCCGGGCTTGTTTTTGAGGCCTGCTCAGGGTGCACTTCTTTGAAATGGTGGTAATCGAATTCCCTGGTTGAGCATGTTCGTTTGGAAAAATTCCGTCGGAATTTTGATGAAGGTAATTAGCCGTGCGTCCACCTTTTTGTCAGTGACATACGAGATTTTAAGCTGCTGCAGCTCTCGTCAATCCACGCTGCTGCAGCCCAGGAGATTCATCTCCGCTACTATCTTCGCTCCTGTAGCGCATATGAGACTTTCTCTCTCCTGAGGACAGCCCCATGTTTACACTCCATGGTTGTCCCCCCGCCTCGCAACTCGCAAGCGCCTCAAACAACCCCGCCGTAATTCTCGATCCGTTTCTTCCGTGCTCTGCAACTCAGAAACCGAGCTTGCATCGGAAATGGTCCCGATGGTCTGTGCGTGCCAAAGTCGCCGTCGACGAGGGGGGAAGAACCAGGCTGCAGCTGACGGATTGTCCTCCAGCGGAGAAGACGAACGGAATTGAAATTTCAGGCCGCTGTCCTCCGCGCTTGGAATTTGCAGGGCGGGTTGATCACAGCGACTGTTCCATTGTCAAGCCTGCGGTGCGGACGCAAACGTTGGCGCGCGTAATCGTCATCGCTGGACCGACCGCTGTTGGGAAGACACGAGTGGCATTGGCCCTAGCGAAGCAGGTCGGAGGCGAGATTATCAGTGCTGATTCCGTGCAGGTCAGTAATTGCATGTGTGTTTCTCAATTGGGCCTCCTGTTGCAGCAGCATCAAGGTCTGGAGTGGCAGATTGTCATTTTGTTCACCACATTCTATGACATAATTTTCCGATCATCATCATACACACTTGTCATAATAGTGACCAAACCAAAGTGTTTGTTGAAGATGAATTTAAAAAAAAGAATCGTCTGAACTGCCACCCCAGACCTTAAAAGTTATGGAATCGTCTTGCCCCTGCCCATTATTTTGAGTACGCAGCCAAGCAAGCCCATCACCAAGCTCGCCTGCCTTGTCACCCAACGTAATGAGCAGGGGCTTGACCATTCCATGGTACATTACTGCACTGGAATCTTCTGTTCAAATGTGGAGTTTCACTCACAAACCCCTGTTTGCATTTGGCAGGTTTATAAAGGCTTGAATGTTGGAAGTGCCAAAACTCCAGCACGTGAGCGTGGGGTGAGTAATCAATCACAGCATGTAATGTCCATGTGTTCAGTTGGTTTTTTCTGATCTACAGAATTCTAGAGTGTTGCAACACATGGAGTTTCTGATTGCGATTTTCTTTAATCTGAACCCTATGCTACTCTACTCTTCTGCTAGTACAGCATTTGGTTGCTGTTGAGGTTCCATGAAATATCTGTACCATCAAGCAAAGGACTGAAGGATCATATCAACTGATGATGAGCAGAGTAAGAAGCTCTCTCGTGTTGCTCTGCAGGGTGTTCCACATCATATTCTAGACATGGCTCTTCCGACACAAGGTACACTATATACTTCATGGAGCAAACTACTCTCTTGTTCTCCTGTGCTTTTTAGATTGTTCCCATTGCCCCTGGATCATCCACAGGCTAACAACTGGTACACAAGTGTCTTCTCACACAACTAGTACAAATTTTGCACTAGTTATTTTTGTTTTCTGACATGGTGTTGCTGGTTACTGCAGAGTACACAGTTGAACAATTCTTCAAAGATGCCAGGGCTGCCACGGAGCTGATTCTAGCTAGAGGTCGCGTGCCAATTGTTGTTGGAGGCACAGGCACATACTTACGCTGGTGTGTGTATGCTCTGCCTACTTCCAAACTAGTTCTGAACTACAGCCAAAGAAGATTGTCTCCAGATTCTTGCAAGCCATTGATACCAGCACACATGAATGCCCCAACACAAATACTTTGATCAAATCTCTAATTTAGACTTCACCCATCAGAACAGGGACTGCATTACAACATTTTTGCAGGTTCCTGGTGAAACTCAACATTTGAACCATTGGCTCTTCTCTATGGTCTTCGGTCCATTTGTAACTTGTTTGTCATCAATACCAACAATTGTGGTGGGCACAAAGAACTGAGCTTTCTGCTCTGACTGACATATGTTTCAGGTACATGAATGGGAAAGCAGGGGCTCCAAAAGCTACACCTCATGTCAATGCTGCAGTGGAAGCTGATATTTGCCATCTGCGGAGTGGAGGAGGAGGCTGGGAGGCAGGGGTGCACATGCTTGCACAAGCTGGTGACCCAGTTACTGCATATAGTCTGCCTCACAATGACTGGTATCAGCTGCGCCGCTCCCTGGAGATTGTCAAGGTATTCATAGTGTTACAAATGCATTCATACACACTCTTTGGTCTACATCTGTGGCAGCCAGTTTTGGACTCAGCAAAATAATTTTGCACTTCCAAATAGGTGGCACATGAACCTGGGTAGTGAACCTTTTGATGCAGGTGTCAGGCCATCCTTGCGCAGCATTTCCAAAGCCCTGCAATTACAGAGAGGATGGAGTCAATGGAGATACAGAGTGGGATTATGACTTCCAGTGCTATTTCTTGTATCAACACCGTGCAGACCTGTACCATTGGATAGATTTGCGATGTGAACAAATGGTGGCTGGTACATTCCACAATTTTTTTTTCTGAGCCCATCTGAATCCTCAATATTACTGTCAATTTTCAATCTGCTGAATACGGACAGTGGGTCTGCCAAGTTGTACACCCAGGAAGGCCTGCTTGTGGCTGGTATACCAGCTCAAGCCCTCATCCTATTCCATAAAATACCTGTGCAAGGTTTGAGAGAATGCTGTAGCAGTTTGTTGCTAGCCTGTTGCAAATTCTGGCGTAAATACCTCAAAACACTGATGTGTGTGGATGCAGAGACTGGGGGCCTGCTTGAGGAGGCATCATGGCTGCTAGATATGGGTGTGATGCCTAACACAAGCTCGGCTTCCCGTGGCATTGGCTATCAAGAAGTACGGTCTCTCTTTCCCTTCCCATTGAAGCATCCAGTCTCAATTTCTGGCCTTGCCATGTTGTTATCAGGCTAACATCAATGCTTATGGAAATTTTCTACCTATGCAGTGAAATGGTTCAGGGAAACATAGTGTTGATGGGCAAATTAATCATAATCTAACATGGAAGGACATAGCTTTGCAACTCAGAATTCTTTTATGGCTCAGAGAATATAAGATTAAAGTTATGACTTATCTGTTGGACTAGGCAATGGAGTTTTTGCTAGAGTGTCGTGCTGGAGGGGGTATGACAACAGAAAAGAGATTTTTAGCTTTCCTCTCAGCCTTCCAAAAAGTCTCCAGGTGCAACATCCTCTCATGGAATCTGTGAATTTGTTCTACCAATTCATTCAATTGGGTAATGCCCATTGGGTTTAGGGTTTCCAAGATTAAGGGTTTAGGATCTCCATCCAAATCCAACTTCTCAGCTGGGTTTCTTCAGGAGCAAGGAAGGTTCTGATAAGAAAATTGTGAGTTGGATTTATTACAGCAAGCAACAGCATAAATGCAAAGTCCTATCTTATCTCACATACTAGCTTGACTTCATTCATGCATCTGAAATCTACCGAAGTGACAGGAATCTGGTGAAAAAGCAGCTTACATGGTTCCGCCGTGACAATCACAGTGAAGTGCGCTTGTTCCATTGGGTTGATGCTTCCCAACCACTGGTGAATAAATTTTACGCCATTTTTGCCTTTTATACAAGAGACTGAATTTAGGCATCAAACTGATTGCACCTCTCTGCATATTATCAGTTGTTAGAATATTGTTCGTGTGATGATAATTGCATATGTGGCATGTCCTGCACTTCTTAATGCTTTTGCATTGCTGCAGGAAAACATTGTCAGTGCTTTGAAGAAAGAGTATTGGAGGCACCCTGACTTCCCTTCTGAGTTGGAGGGAAGTGAGCTCCGGAAGAAAGCTAGCTATAAGGAAAGAAAAGTTTTGAAGTATTATGAGGTTACAAACAGGTTCAGCATCTTGACTTTCTACTCTGTATTTTGCAAAGTGGAATTTTATGTATGTATGTAATGTGTTGTTGAAAAAGTTGTGGGTGTCGAAAGCACTATCGGGTCTACTACATAACAGGCAACACTGCTGGGTTTGCAGAATTTTTTCAAATCAACAGGCAATCGCCAAAGTCTTAAACTGGGTAAAGAGAACACAAGGAGTTAACAGGTTTTCCAGCAGCTGTATTTGTTGACATGTCAAGGATAATTCTACAACCAATCCTCTGCACTCACTTCCTTTGCTATAGCTGGGAGCAGCTGCACCAATGATCATTTGAGGTCCTTGTACAAATCCTCAAAGGTAATCTTAGTTTAAGCATGCTGAAAAAAAAAAACACAATTTTGGCAGTCATTTTTGCTCATCAATTCTTTTGAATAAAGATTGCACTCATTTGTTTTTGACAAGGATTTCTGTGAAATTGTCTGGTGAAGGCCAAATTCATTCCATCTTCTTCAAGCTCCGTTCACAAGAGGTACAGTCCCACACACAGCTTTGCTCTAGGTGCTGCAGCAGCTGCTGTGTCCTTGATAGCTCTCTCTCTCTACATCAGACTGTAGGAGAGATACGCTTAAGAGGGTCTTTTTGGGCTTTGTAGAATCACTAAAGACTGTCCTTTGTCTTCTCATCTTTGTTGAAAAGGGTGAATGAAATATATCATTTATCAATCACTTCTTCTCTGATTTGACCCCGAAATGCCTAAGCCAACAAGGACTTTTATGGGATTTCAAATGGGTGTGGACGATGGATATACATATAGCCAGTTTTGTGAGGTTTTTGCTCACAAAGTATTATGATACTGATTTGGGTGAGGTTTTAATGAAATATTCTTCTATATTTTTGGCTACGTGCTGGAACTTATCATAATAATTTGGTGATTTGGACTTTTTTTCCCCTCAAAATCTGGCAAATCTGGGTCATTTATTACATGATAAGCCTTTTGATGCAACAAAGTAATATTTTTCAGGTCGAAATTTGATGAAAATTAGCCAATTTAAAGAACAACCATTCATATTCTAAAGGTTGCAAGGTTGCAGTTCTATGGAGCATGGCTATCCATCATACGCACACATGGGTACTTCAGATGTCACTCAAATTGGAGCAAGTTTGAGCCAAAATTTGATGCCCAAACCATACACCAATGCATAGTCTCCTATGTACAAGTCAAGCCAACAAACAACACAAATGATGTGCCAGCATCCTGTCTGTTAATACAAGGAGGAGGTTGTAAGGTTGAAAATTGTTTACAGAAATATTGAGGTTTATGCATCCATCATTGATATCAAAGCAACATGCATGTTTCAAATTCTTGTTAAAACCTCCTTGCACTTTGCATGTGTTTTGCATGGGGCCACATGCGAAAAACATGCAACGTTTAAGAACTAGTTTGCTAAGTCAACTCTTCAAAATAATTCAAGATACCAATTTCAAAATCTCGTTGGCCACATTTTTCACACATAGGCTTATCACAAACATGGTTTTCTTTTTTCAAATTCCTCAAGTAGGTCCATGGACAAGGATCCCCAACATTTTAATTATCATTGAATGGTAAGTGTCCTAGGTAGGTTGTAGCATTTTTACAAAAGTGCTCTTACAAGTGGTGACCTAGGAAATGCCTAGGTCTAGATGTGGCTTATTTAATTATTTTTATTTTGAGAAATGGCAGAAATTTTTTTAAATCACAAATATTTCATTTTTTGAAAAAAATCACCAAGTTGCAAAAATTTCCCCAAAAAAAACACCAATCACAAACCTAGGGGACTATTATAACATTTAAGTGCCAATTTACTAAAGAGAACTCCTCAAAACAATTCAAAGCTTTCATCCTAACAATCTCATAATTAGTCATATAAGTTTTTGTTTTCGCCCCTAGGCACAAGCCTATTTCCACAAACCATATAGGTATATACCCTAGTACCTTGGCCATTTCAACACTAATTATATTATTTTCAGAGATGTTGAAAATTTCAAAAATTATTTGTTCCAAATCAAAAGATATTGTGAAAGAAAATAATGAATATTTAAGAATATTCCATTTGTTGAAATGAATTTTTTTAATTAATTAATTATTTGACAAACATGTGTTGAAAATGGCCAAGGTATTACGGTATGTGTGTATACATGTATAGGGGCAAGGTTGAAGATTTGAAATGAACAACAGGAACCCAATAGGTACCCATGCCCTTAGGAAAAGATATTACCTACCAGGCTGAAAATGGTGAGAAACAGTTTTAAAAATAAGAATTACATGCAACCAATGAGAATGCTCAATATGCACTTTGGAAGGCCCAATTTTTTTCTTTTGGGGAAGAGGGGTAGGCTTTAAGAGTTTTTGGGGGTTTTGGTGTTCTCACAATGTTCCCAATAATGCCCTCAATGTTTTCCTCATGTTCCCCCATGTTCCTTAATATGTTCCCAATAGTATCACATTCTAAAGAATATATTAAAGATATCTTTTAAATGCCCAACGGGTAAGGCAAGAACCATGTGTTTGGGCAAAACACGAGGCACAATTCAAAAGCCAAGGCAAGGTCAATAGAAAGCCAAAAGAAGCTAGGGTGAAACTTGAAAATGCACCAATTCCCAAATTTCACCCTAGTAGGTTTTTCTGTATCGATGTGTGGCAATAGTTGAAGCAAGAGTGTGATTGAACAGCAGGTCATCCTAATAGTGTGAACATAACAAATTTTTTAGGGTTTCATTTTTGTTTTATTGTTTTCATTAACCATCACCTTTTTGCATTCTTACGGAGGGAATATGTCCATCACTGCTACAAGGAATGCATTGGTAGATTACTATGTTTGTTTGTGTGTTATGGAGGACAAGAGTTGCACCAAGTTATGGATGGTGGAGGAAGTTATTGCATTGAAGAAGTTTTGCGAAATGGACAGAGGAAGGTAAGCATAAGAGGCAATATGAAGGAGAAAGGCAGCATGTTCTTTTCTGGTATGTAATTTTCTTGTTGTTGTAGTTCTCAAATTATTAAGCTAGTTGTTGATGAATTCAACTACACCAATGACTTAGTAGAGTATTTATGTAGATCATTGTAAGAATAGATATGAGGGGTTGATGCTGAGGGATGATGAAGAACTGAAAGGTCCAAGCTATAGAATTAAGGGGCATATAGAAGTCTAGAACCATACGGAACTGAGGAGTTTATGTTACAATACCTTAGATCTATTCTATAGACAATTGTTAGAGCGAGTGCCAGAAACCTCAAAGGGGTGTCCTTAGGGTGGGCAGAGTGAGACAAATAGCCTCAAGAGTGAAAAAGAAAACTTGAAGAGAACAATGTATCGCGCATTCTTGCATAAACATCTGTCCTATTGAGTGGCTCTAGACGAGCTTGGTACCTTTTGTTCAAAGTCAAGTCCTTCAAAAGCATTTAGATCCAAAGGTCTCCAGGTTTCAAGTTTTCAGAATAGAGAAGTGGAGGTACATTGCATTGTTGCATTCAGTGGGAAATGGTTAGCAACTCCCATGGACTGAATGAACCTTGAGGGTTCTAACCTCAAAGGCCATACCTCGATAGATTTTTTTAATTTCTAAATTGGAGTTGGGTGGCTAACAGTCCATTGGCCTCTAAGGAAATGTATGTTGGAAATTCAAACATCTGTAACAGGTTTGCCAATTAGTAGATGCAAACGTGGGTTTTGTCAAAATCAGTGAATATCAACATAAGTCTTCTTTGACACAAGTATAAAAAAAAAGGTCAAGAGATGTTATTTGTTGTAGGATGCTAAAGATTTTAATTCTACTTACACCCATTGTATGTAGGCAGGTTCGTTCTTTTTATTTTCCACTTTCTTTTTGGTTACAAGAGTATGTATGTTTCATCGTGCATGAAACTTGAGTTACCAAAGAAGAGTGATGAGACCCAAAGTGAAAGAAAACGTTTGAAAGATAGGACTCAGAGGTTTTAGGTTTGAAAGTTGAAAAAGAGGGTTTAAAAGAAGCTTGAATGTTAAGGCTTGAATGTTTATTTTCACATTTGCTATTGAACCCCTCAATGTTTTGGCATCCTTATCAAGTAATAAAATATGGTTTACCCTTTGTAGGCAAAAGTTTCCTTGGAACGCATTGGAGGTTGTAAGAATTGACCATAGGTCTTACCTTCAATCCATTGCAAACATCAAAATTTCAAGGTAGTTTCCAAAAACATTTGAAATTTGAGCTTCCACATTTCAGGCTATATTTGCAAATGAGTGATTTAAACCCAACTTTTTATGAATCAGATTTAGATTTTTGTGACTACACTTATAATGATTTTAAAATCCCATGATATATTTGTATTGTAAATAACATGACATTGTAATATTTTGATGGGTAACACAATGTACAATTTTGTAAATTGTGCCACATTTGCATAATGCTTGAATTGAGTTCTTTTCAATTGATTTGAGTTGGAGGGAATTGAATTGCTTTGAATTGAATTCAATTGGGTTGTTTTTTTAGAATCTGTTTCTTGTTGGATTTCAATAACCTACAAACCTTGCCGCTTGACTTTTTCATTACAAACCCAATTTCTTCATTACAAACCCCTTAACCTTGTTTTTAAAATCTTAAACCTTGCCTTTTTGGATATGATGGCTTATAGACTTTAAACTTTTGATCTCTTATCCTCAAATTTTCCCTCTAAATTTAATAACCTATAGGCCTTTAACCTTTTGATTTCTTAACCTTGAACCTTGCTTCTCTTAATTTGATGATCTACATGCTTTAAACATTTTGATTTATTGACCTCAGGCCTTGCCTCTCTTTATTTCTTAACTATAAACCCTAATCATTTAATTTCTTCACCTCACAAACTTATGATTGATTTCTTGGAACTCCTAACTTGCATTCTTAATTACAAATCGCCTTATCAATGGGTTTCTTATCCTTAGAGCTTGTCTTTCTTAATTTGATGAGCTACAAGCCTTAGATTTGAAATTCTTTTGATCTCAAACCTTTGCTTCTCTAGATTTGATGGCCTATAGGCCTTAAACTTTTTGAATTATTAACATCAAGCCCTACCTTTTTAGATTTGATGACCAAGAGGCCCTAAACTTGTTTAATTTTTGTCATGTAAGTCCTTTTAGATTCTTGACATGAAAACTTTTTCTTGAAAACTTATAGACCATATGGATGCCTAGATGATAGTTTCTCTAAATTTGAAAACTTATGGATACCATGGACCAGATTGTTATTTTTCTCTCTTTGGATTTCAAGACTTCCAATTTGAAGACCTCATAGGTGATTATTTCTCCAAATTTAAAACATGTAAACCACTTATATTAGATCTCTCACTTTTGCACAAACCATATTAATGACCAAGATCAATTTGAATTATTTTTGAACTAAGTATGAAGGGATCATAAAAAAATTTAGTAAATAAAATAATGAGTATTTCAAGAAAAATGTTTATTTTTAGATTCATCAATACATGCAAATTAGATTTCAACAGTTATTGAATATTTGCATGAATTTGGTGATTTTAAAATTCCAATAGATTTATGGATTATAATCTTTTTGTAGATTTTTTGATTCTTAACTTGTTTTTCACATTGGATTCATGGATACATGACTTATTTTTTATTTTTACAACTCTAGAGCCTAATAATCATTTTTTTTCTTTGGATTCTTTGACCTACAACCCCCTTAGACCTACCTCAATGATTTTCTCTCTAAATTATTGTCAAAATGGATATGTAGGGATTTGATACTAACACATTCAAGATGTAAAACAATGAATGTGAGTTTCGTTTTTAGCTAATAAGAGGCCCACCAAGGCACCATGGAAAGAGAAAAACATGAGAAACATTGTGGATTCCTTACACTTGAACAACATGGTTGCCACTTACCATCACCATTTTATACTCTACAATTGAAACCAAAAAAATTGTGACACAACCTATCTTTAACCAAGTCTAAAAATTTGTTTATTAGGATTACAAGTTGCATTTTCCAAATTCACCATTTTAGAATAAAAATTTTTAAAAAAAATTCCATAAAACTTTGAAAATTTTAAAAACAAGCACAACAAGTGGAAAGGGTGCAAAGAAAGCTATGCTACAAAGTGATCAAGTTTTGACACAACTAAAACAATAGATGGTCATGGAACCTGAAATGTACTCAAAAGACAACAATCTGAAGAGACAATACAACAAATCCTTCGTCTTACTCCTCTCCTAAGCCTATCCTAGGCCTACATCTGATGAAATGCCAAAGCCGTCATTAGGACATGTTATTACATGTAAATTAGTGAATAGCCCAATGACCAAAACTGAAATGTAGATGTCACAATCCCAAAACATCATCGTTATCACCAACAAATTGAAAGCCAGTGTTAAGAATTGAGTGATTTTATTTAAGACAAAGGTGAATGTTAGCATTAATAAATCAATAAAACACTTTTAAGACATGCAGTTTGAAGACAACTTAAAAGTGTGGAGTGGTCACATATGCAAAATTCAAGGCTAGGGGTTAAGAAGTTGCTAGAGCTCTAATAATGAATTTCTAAATTTTATGGATTTTTGAATGGTTGCATGAATTATGGATTATTGAAAGTTCCTCACCCCTTAAAAAAAATAAAAATTAAACAACTTGAACCCACCCCCCAACTATCCAAGAAAAAAACAAAACCCCACTTTTACCCACTCTACCCCCAACCCTACATACACCCCCCCCCAAACAAAAAAAAAGTCTCATATTTCCAGGTAGAAAAACTCTCATATTTTCAAGTAGAAAGTTGTCAAGTCTCATATTTAAAGATAGCTTGTTGCCAGAACATAGTGGGATTCCTAAATTTTTTGACAAAATGGCTATGACCTATGGCAAAATTCGGCTAGGTTCTTGTAAACGATTGCCAGCTCAACTATCTCACAATTTTGTTTCAAAAAGCCCCAGATTCAGGGCCATAGTGAACCCCCCTCCCACCATTGCACCATCCACTGGATGCCTATTATGACTCAGTTCTGAATGAACTTCAACTCCATTAGTATCCGGTTTCACCTTGGTAGCCCATTGTTGAACAAGCAATTCCTATATATACATAGGAAGGAAGGAAAATATGTGACTACTAGGTACGTAGAATGTTCATAGATAGGTAAGAGTTATCTTTACTACCTACGTAAAGCACTGCCTGGATTTTTCCTTTGTATTTTCAGCTCCCTTACCTGCCTGAAGAAACCTGTTTTCAGCAAGTGGGATCTTCTGCGGTTGAAGGTGTCAGCCAGACTGTACCGGGATCTTCTGACGGCCAGCGGAAGGTACTAGCCAGCCTATCACTATTTCTAGAAAGTGAAAAAAACTCAGCTCTGCTCTACTTAGGAAAAAGAACATGATGCACAGGCCCTTCCGTGATTTTCGACCTGTTCCCTCCGCCTGCTGACCTTGGGCACAGATCTCAAATCACGGAAGGGCCTGTACTTAGGCCCTTTCCTGTACTAACAACCCAAATTATATATTGTAAAGGAAGAATGAAGCTTCCCCTGACTCCGGACGGACAGTGGCTACGGACAGTAGCTAAATATAGCGAGTGTGTGACTTGACGTCGGGATGACAAATGAACCCGCCCTTGAACCCGGCCGTCCTGTCATCCATCCCCGTCGTCCCTCTGTCCATCCGTCTGGACGATGTTGCCGGCTGCACACCATCCGTTAACTGAGTCTGACACTGCAGCTTTCTGCCCACCAAGAATGGGAAGATTCTCTGTATAGAACTGATCATGAATAATGGGTCTTGATCAGAACTTAACCGTCTTGA
>Ga0116227_10001585_pt1 | contig 51162 bp, 47 predicted proteins | sample S1TSphgellanicum_FD_89693 | JGI IMG/M metagenome (GOLD analysis project Ga0116227, IMG submission 89693) | Host-associated microbial communities from peat moss isolated from Minnesota, USA - S1T2_Fb - Sphagnum magellanicum MG | ecosystem: Host-associated > Plants > Peat moss > Unclassified...
CAGGTGTTCGCCTACCTGCCCCCTGAACGGCAAAGGGTGGGGGGGGGGGGGGGGGGGGGGGAGGGGGTCCCAAATTTTTTTCTGAACCCCAGTGCATACACAACACACCTTTGCCTGAATGAAGGAGAAAAACGTTACGTGGCAAGGCGTCAGCCATTCACATTCCTAATTTATTCACTGGACGAGAGCCATACATACATACATACATACGCACATACATACGTACATACCGACGTACGCCTCGAAACAACAAATACCTTTATCCTCATCCTATTCATGGATGAATGAAGAACAATAATAATGAACAGTTCTCAAATCCTGAACAGTTTTTTTTTAAATTTTTTTACATCCCAAAAGAACACAAGAATTTATTATAAAAAAAAAGAGGAAAGAATAGAGACGCCTTCATAGGATGATGATGAAGAAGATGATGAAGAAGATGATGGATGATGATTAAAGAATATCGTTAACGTAAACTGTTGGTCATGGATGACAGAGAGAACCATGAAGCGGAGCCTGTAGACGTCGGCGTCGTGGAACACGGACAGAGCAGAGATGTTTGTTTGGTGTGCGCTGCGCCCGCGTTGCCTGCCCCTCCCTGCCTGCCTGCCTTCCTTCTTCCTCCCCTTTTGTCTCCGCAGCGAACGAACGCTAGGGTTTGAGGTCGGGCGACTGCATCGATTCTTCCTCTATCGCAATTGGTAAATCTGGGAGGATGGATTACTTGTGGAGGGATTTGAAGGCTCTAAGATTGTAATCTTTGAGGAGGGAAGGAGGAAGGGAGGAAGGAAGGGAGAGAGGGAGGGCATAACAAAGATGGACGTCACGCAATTGACTGAAAGCTCTGTCGGGCCACAGGTGCCGTCCGTGATTGCTGTGAAGGATGAGGGGCAGCAGCTTCACTCAGATTCCTGGTCAGAAGAAAACGACGAAGAAGAAGAAGAAGAAGAACAACAACAACAACAACACAAGAGATGCGACGAGGACTTGTCGCCGACACGACGAAAAAGTAAGGTGGAGTTTGATAAGGATTTTCTATGTCCGATTTGCATTCAGACAATGAGAGACGCTTTCCTCACCGCTTGTGGCCATAGCTTCTGCTACGTCTGTATCACGACGCATTTGGGAAACAGAAGTAACTGCCCTTGCTGCGGCCTATATCTCACCAATGACCAGCTTTTCCCCAACTTCCTTCTGAATAAGGTGAGTCTGCAAGGTGAGAAGAGCAGCATAAATTTCACAAAGGAATCTGAGACATTGCCATCATTCTTCTAATTGCGGTGGCGGGGCATTATGCAGGCAGTTTGTCCAGTAGCTGCAGCTTTGAACACGGGGGGTGCCTTTCAAACGTTTATTATGTCTGTGCCTATCTATCTTCTTCCTATGGAGTGTAGCAGATTGTATGATGTCAAAGAATGACATGTTTTTATGCGCTGTTCACTCCTGCGCAGCTAATGGGGAAAAAAATGAAAAAAAATAAAGAAAGCGCATCAGCATCACAATTAGTAAGAAGCAATGCTTCTCCATGATATGTATGTTCCATGTGCTGTTCACTCCTGTGCAGTTAATGAAAAAAGCATCGGCATCGCAATTAATAAGCAACGCTCCTCCAACAGAGCAACTACGGCTTGCCCTTCAACAGGTGCCCATTGAATCCGTTTTCAGTTACCCTTTGTGATTGGTCTATGTGTGTGTGTGTGTGTGTGTGTTCACATCATGCATTTGTGCCATATGGTTTTGCTCTTTTGTTGTTTGAGGAAATGGAACTGAGTGGGAAATGCAGTTGTTTCCCCCAGGGAGTTGATCTACCAGTGAAGGAGCTAGAGTTGCTAATGCAGCTTTTGGGGGACAAGAAGAGGAAGGCAGAACAAGAGGAGGCGGAGGCTAACATGGAGATACTACTTGAATTTCTGCTCCACTCTCGGCGACAAAAGCAAGAAGAGTTGCGAAAGGTCAGGATATTATAGTAATACACATAAATTTTTTTTGCAAGTATTTGGGATGGTAGCATATCCTCTTACTTTGTGCTCTTTTCCTTTGCAGCTACAAGGAGACCTTCACTTTTTGAAAGAGGACATTGAAACAGTTGAGAGACAGTGCTGGGAACTGGCAAGGGCAAAGGAGAAGTACCTATTGGAGAATAGAACTTCCAGGGATTCAACATCTTCTAGTTGGGACCTTTCAGTCTCTGTTGGGCAGGACAGCACCCAGAACAGGGGTGCTGGTTCAATGCCTGGAAGTAGCCAATCGGGACTCTCTCCAAAGCATACTGTGGGAAATTGTGAAGGCCAGAGTTTGTTGCTTAATCCTACGAAGAATGAATTATGCCCAGTAACTGGTTCTCTTGACCATCGAGTGTCAGATGCACAAGAGCTGCCTGACAGGCTGACAGTCGGAAAAAAACTCCAGGTGTTGGCACAGGTCTGTCACCCATAATCTGGGCTTGTTGGGATGTTGTATCAAGCATGCCTTCTTCAAGTTAACAAAGTACTTCACTTGTAAGGGTTTCTTTCCTGAGAGCAGCAACCAACCTATTCAATGCCTAATGTCAAAGTAAAAATGTGCTCTCACATCATATGATGCTCTGTGTGTGTGAGTTGAAAAGCAGTTTGAAGACTTACAAGAGGCATACTTGCAAAGAAAGCGACATGTTGCACAAATGCATCGTCAGAATCGTTTTCAGGAATTAAGTCAAAAAAAGTTGAAGGATGAAAAGCATGCTGGTTTTCAGAGCTATAGAGATGGCTTGGAGGATTTTCAGTCTGTTCTTAGTGCCTTCACTCGATACAGGTGCCTCTTCTTGCTAGCAATGTTTGTCCATATATTGAGATAGTTTAGGATATTCAAGAGTTCAAAGCAGCGTAATGTTGCTTCTTATGGTAATAGGGCTGGTTTTCATTGCCATTCAGATTTGTTGTACAGACATGCCCAAACAGGAGAAACTTGGCCCTTTGGTCATTTCTGTGGGATTTGGGCTCTCTAGTATGTAAGAGATATCTGTTTTATTTTATCTCTGAGATCAATCCCATTTTTTTCTGGTGGGCTTGGTATTGCAGTAGATTGCGTGTGATTGCAGAACTGCGCCATGGAGACCTTTTCCACTCTTCCAATATTGTCTCTAGGTGAGCTCACCCTACGTGTCTCATTTTTAGTGCTTCCTCAGTGCATGCCTCAAATGGTGTTATTCAGTAGTTATGATAGTGGTACTGGTGTGTATGGTGAGTAGCTGCACACTGTGTTCAGTGTATGCTGCTGAAATTGTGGATGTTTGTTTTTCATCTGGCAGTATTGAGTTTGATCGGGATGATGAGCTGTTTGCAACCGCTGGTGTTTCAAGGCGTATTAAGGTCTTCGAGTTTGCAACGGTATATCATTAGCACCTTTTATGGTCTATGGTTCTGTGTCTGTGGTCATGTTATCAATGCAGGATTCATATAATCGATGATATTGGAAAACTGTCAGTTGCTGTCTATCCAAATTCAAGAATGGACCTGTGGCTTTCTTGATTTGAAGTGGATTTATTGATAGATCTGTTTTGAGATGTCATTAACAAGTGTGTTAGTGTGTTTGTGCAGGTTGTGAATGAGTTGGCTGATGTTCATTGTCCAGTGGTGGAGATTCCAACTAGGTCAAAGCTCAGCTGCTTAAGCTGGAATAAGTATATCAAGCAACATATTGCTAGCAGTGACTATGAAGGGATTGTCACTGTTTGGGATGTAAATAGCCAGCAGGTATCCTTTTCTTTGTTGAGATGATACTTTCAGGTAGTATTATGTCATGCTGGTAGTCAATCTGACCTATGGTAGTGTTTGTCTGTCTGTAACTCACTGAGCAAGATTGCACAGGAATTAACATGGTGAGCTGAGGAATTAGTTAATGCAAAGAATCATGGAGTAGGAGGGGCATGAACTGTGTAATTGAATATGGACATCACTTAGTAGGGTGTCAATTCCAGCAGCTGTTCTGTCAATTGTTTCATACTGTAAGGTGGAAGTATATGGTGAGTTGATGCGCTATCTTATACAGAGTATTATGGAGTATGAGGAACATGAAAAGCGCGCTTGGAGTGTTGACTTCTCTCGAACAGACCCAACAATGTTGGTTTCAGGCAGTGATGATGGCAAGGTGGGGTACCTGCTTGCACACTTGTTGGTTCTTGAGTTGTCCAAATGTGAAGAGATTGCTGCAACCACACCATATCTGTATGCTGATTTTGTCTGGAGCATGCAAACTCTATGCACAATGGGGATGGAGAAAAGTGCGTGAGAATTTATTCTGATTTGATATTGGGGGCACTTTGCAGGTTAAAGTTTGGTGCACAAGGCAAGAGATGAGTGCTCTCAACATAGATATGAAGGCCAATATCTGTTGTGTTAAATACAATCCAGGTTCCAGCAACTTTGTTGCGGTAACTTTTACTCCATCACTATTCCTTGTTCTGGGATATCCCATTGCAGTAGACACATGCTTGAACCTTCAATCTCTACTTTCCTGTGCCTTATTTGTTTGAGTAGCTGACTAAGTTTTTAATTCTATGTGAGTCTGGTATATTCTCTACAGGTTGGTTCAGCTGATCATCATATACATTATTATGATCTGCGACGTCCAAACATTCCCCTCCATGTTTTCAAGGGCCACCAGAAGGCTGTCTCATATGTGAAGTTTATTTCACCAAATGAGCTGGCCTCTGCATCTACAGACAGCACATTACGGCTTTGGGATGTTCAGGAGAACAGCTCTGTATGGAATCCATGCTTTGATTCCCTTCGTGTCTGGGTGTTGATTCAGTCCAGAGTTGTTGATTAGTTAGGGGAATTGTTTGGAGAACTGGGAATGTGCTACTTATGCATCTTGCTAGTCTTCTCATTCTGAAGGTGTGTTCTTGTCAGCTTGGTGTTGTATGAGTCCGAAACTGAAGGGCTCAGTCTTGAGTTTCAGAAGACACATCAGAGCACTGTTGAGGGAATTATTTGTAATTTCATTTTGGCACATTTTGGTCTGTCTGCACAATACTTTCAAGGAGCATTTCAGCAAAGTTTCATTGAGTTTGTGGGCGGGATAAATTCAAGAGATTTCCTTGCTGAGTCTGGAGGTTGACCTGAAGTCTCTGTTTGCAGGTTCGAACTCTGCAAGGCCACACAAATGAAAAAAACTTTGTTGGGCTGACTGTGAACAATGAATACATTGCATGTGGCAGTGAGACGAATGAAGTCTTTGTGTATCACAAGGTAATTGTGAGTTAATATGTACAGTTGCACCTTGGCTCTTCCATTTTATCCGTAACTTTGAGACTGCTGCAGTATATATGCAACCTCTGCTTTGTAGCTGGAACATTAGATCTAATGTATACTCACAGGATGCATAGTCCTTTGCAAGTGATTGTTGTAACTGACATTGTGATATTCTGGTTTGTGGCTTAGGCAATCTCAAAACCAGCCTCCCGGCATAGGTTTGGGTCATCAAACCCTGAAGAGAGTGATGATGATGTGTCGCCACACTTCATTAGTGCTGTGTGCTGGAAGAGTGAGAGCCCCACCATGTTGGCAGCCAACTCACAAGGCACAATCAAAGTACTGGTATTGGCCCCTTGATCCTTCAATCTTTCTGTGGAAGTAGTTTTACATGGGTGACACTGCAAGCTGGTGTAGTAGAGGAGTTTTGGCCTTTGGCCTAATTTTTTGGCCTGTAGCTGGAGTTTGTGTTATTTTACATGGTCAATAAGGTTCAATATGGACATTCCTGAATCATCATCACTTTCTCACATATGCTTTGTAGCTATTCTGCTGCTGCTGTCTTTAGAAAAATGATTGGTTTGGTGTTTAGAACCCAGGCAGTTTTTCATGGAACTGTGGAGAAGATTATCAATTCATATAGCATTTCTGTAGATTGGATATTCTGAGATTTTGTTGTGTGGATGTCCAAAAGTTGAGACTTCTCTCTAACAATTTGCATCAGCATACACATGACACATTGGGTGTGCATGTGTAGTGGTGTGTAGTTCCCACCACTCAAAAACATAGAGGCTGCCATGTGACCCAGTTGGGTACACCGGTGCATGACTTTACATTGGTTGATTATGGAATTCTTGTGTTGCGAACTTCCGCAGCTATAATGGTGGCTATCACTGGAGGTTCCAATGCAGTATTCCATTTGAGACATTCAGAGCATGTATATTCTAGTGATCCAGCAGGTAGAGAAATGTGTATTGAATTGTACAATGCAGAAGTGCTCTAGACAAATACCCCCTTAGGCGAAAGTGGAAACACTTGATTGTCTTTAAATTCATGCATATATCATCTACTTCTTGTTTTTCCCTTCAATAAACAGGGGAGTGATTGCACTGGTGTTGTAATGCCATTACAGAATCTGTTTGTCAAAGAGTTTGAGATGGTACCCTTCACTCTTGATGCTGTACTGAGAATAGAAGGATGAACCCTTTATGTTTTCCAGTCACTCTATATTCCATTAGGTTTGAGTAGAAATGGAAAGTTTTGTGTGGTTGATGCTGGGCAGGTTGGTAGTCAGGTTGAGTGCTTTGGAACTTGAGCTCTTCACCTTCTCTCTTGTTGCAATTGTTTTCCTATTGATGTGGTTTTAGGCTTTGGTGACTGAAGTTCTACCAATGTGAAGACCAATCACAGATGGTAAGGTATTCTCTCAGTGCACAGGCTACCTTCTTGTTGCCTTTGCATTAATTTAATAATTTCTTGAGGCTTGTTGGCATATTGTAATATGTTCACACTTTCAATTTTTGGTTGCCACCCAAGTTACTGTTGCAGACTACAATGAGCCCAATAATTCTCAGGAGGCTTCATTCGCTACCCCAAACCTGCAAATTTGGAGGTGAGCCTTTGTCAATTTCTGACTCTTCCATGCTAGAGGTACAATTAGATTGTGGCAGATTATTAGCTAGGTATATGCAAGAGGACTTTCAGGCTGTATTTAGTAGATATTGAACCCTACACTTATTGAGTAAAGGTAATGATCCAAAACATTGGGTTTTATCACATTGAAGTGAAAAGAATATAACTAGCATACTTATTGCCTGCTGTTGAAATTCTGAAATATTCAGATTGGGGCTGCTGGACTCTCTTTTGTTCAAAAGATTACTTATTTCGATAAGATTTGTCAAAAGATTTGTCACCTATCAACCATAGCAAAGGTGCACAAAGTTGAAACTAAAACTACTTAGATTGAGTGATGAGGAGCTACAAAGAACATGCCATCAAACATGTTTGTGAGGTTTCATTGCGAAGCATCATAATCAAGCAGTTTCCTAGTGTTGTGCAATTATTTTGATTTTTGTAAGAACCATACATACGTCTGGGTCTTTCAACAACCATGATTTTAAAGAACCTGAAGTTTTCAAAAACGCTTTTTTTTCTTATACTATTTCAAAGAACCTATCCAATTCCAGTTTTCTCAAATTTGAATTTTGTGAGATCCTTTTTGGCTTGGCTATTTTTGAACCTAACAATTGACAGTTATGTTGAATGGGTTCTTTAGCTTAAAGAACCTTGCAATGTGAATTTTTTTCTTCTGCAACAATTTGAATGCAAGCGGTGTAGTAGTTAAGGTTCCTACAGCCTGTAGTCTGACTTGATCACATTGAGTGTGGGGCATATGAGTGCGTCTTTTGAATGGGTTCTTTTCATTTGGTGCACATCACAAAAGCTTCAAACTGCCTGTTACTTCCATCTACTGAATGGTTGCGCTCTATAGCAAAACAAGCACCTAATGACAGAAAAATTGAATTTCAACACTCATGCACACTCGCACTGCTGATCAACAATATTCAAGAAAAAGAACTGACATAACCACAGCAATCAACAGGAGTAAAGAACAAACAGACTGATTTGAATACAATTGATTCTATTCTGGAAATACATTCCAGGGGAGGAAGAGTCACAAATCTAATTACCCAAGATGGCCTTCGTGGTCTTTAGTTCTGCAAAGCAAAAGAACATAAAATGAACTCGAAATGACATGCAATAAGAATGGTGCAATGACAATAGTTAGAAATCTTCTTCGTGCAATAAACAACATTATGTCTTCAAGAACTGCTCTGAAAATCCCTGGTAGAGCTGCTTTGTACTCCGTTCTAGGGCCTGAATTCATAAGTCCCAAGAAGAAGAGGCAAAGTACCATCGAATTCAGGCCTACTTGAGGTACATACAAAAAACAATATTCTTCTGGGGAGTTGGTGTGCTATATAGTGTGAAGGACTTGGTCCCAAGCTCAAGGGCCTTTCTTCTTGGGAGTTGGTGTGCTATATAGTGTGAAGGACTTGGTCCCAAGCTCAAGGGCCTTTCTTCTTGGGAGTTGGTGTGCTTATAGTGTGAAGCACTTGGTCCCAAGCTGAATGGCCTAAGTCTCTGGAGCCTAATCCAAAGCAAATCTCTGGAGCTCATCCATCAGGATGACTTGTTGTTACTTAGAGTTGGGTTTCCATTTTTGCAGGCTGGACCCAACTCCTTGGCTAAGTCTCAACAAATGGAACCAACAAGTATAGCCACATACTAAGGACTCCCACTGATGTTCAAGACTTCTAAATCAGGCCCTAGTGTGAAGGACTTGGGTCCCAAAATGGAGCTCTAGGCCAATCAGATTGCAGGATTGAATCGGGACTTACCAATCGAGCACTAGTGTGAAGTGCCCCTTAGTTGAAATTTGAGAGTTTAATTCATACATTTGGGAACAAAATTTAAGTTGAACTTGAAAGTAATGTTATTGAACGGGGGCCCCCATTTTAGATGCAAGATTATATATATATATCACCTAGCTACAAGTGGATGGACATATTGGAAATTACTACCTTGGCAAGTATGACACTAATCATATTATTTCCAGAAATGTTGAGATTTTCAAAATAAATAAATTCAAAGATTTGTTTTTTGAAGCAACATAGAGAACCTTTTAGAGTATTCTGAAATATGTATTTTGAAATATAGTCCATATTTTGTAGCTATGGTAGTCAATAGGGAGGGGTGCGTGATAGAAAATGACTATAGTAAATAAAATTTTGTTTCCTTGGGAAAGATTGTTTTAGGAAAGGGGAGCTTGCAACAATTTTCATGGATGCTTCTTATAATTTTGTTGACTCCAATTCACAAGTTAAGTAATATATATGATTATAAGGTGAATGTGGATCAATAGGGTGTATCTACAATTTGTTTCTAGATTTGATTTTGAAGTTGTAACTTCATCACATTTCAAGGCTTTTATTTGCATTGTGTAATATGCATTTGTGCAACCCTATGGCTTGTTTTTAGAATCTTGTACTTGTTGTGGTTGGAAGTTGGGTTGTGGGTGCAAGACACTATTATTGCACATGGGTAAAGTTTTTTTTTGAGACTATTGGGGTTTGTCACATCTATAATATAGTCACATCCAATAATGTGGTTATATTCTATTTTTTTTTTTGGGTGCTCATGTTTGAACTTCAACTATGTCATCACGAAAAAGGATTTTCACAATGTTTTTACATATTATGATAAGTCAAAACATAAAGAAATCAAATGCTAAATTTTTTTTGTTTTTTTTGTTTCATATGATGTGATGTCAAAATATATTTGTGCAAAAAAAAGTTTACTTCACAATATATTGAAAAATACAAATGTCCTTCAAAAATGATTGAAATTTTGTTTAGTCTTCATGAAATTTTTAATATCTACTAAAAATTATAATTTCATATTATTAGAATAATTTGTGAACCATGTGAAGAATTTGATAATTATCATATCACAAATGGGTTTTTTTTTATTGCGTTGATCATAAGTATGTGGTAAATTAACAAATAATCACTTTCTAACGGAAGATGACAAGAAATGTGAAGTGAATCATTTATCAACATGTGAAACACTATGATAACATTATTGAGGTTTGCCATAGTTATAAAGTAATCACAACCAATAATGTAGTCAGAACAATTGTGGATTTTGCTATCAAGCTTATTCATCTCTCTTTCAACAATATCATTTTCATGTTGTTGAACACAAGGTAAATATTGTAGTTAATGTAGATACATGAATGAATGGCTCACTTTTGTGACATTTTTTTTTGGTTACCCATCTCTTAAAAATGTCTTGTAATAAAACATACAATGTCCATTTTGCCAATCCAAGGACTTGGTTTTAGAACCAAACTTTGAACATTTTCATTATACATTAAATTCAAGGACTTTTTAAATATCTTTGCAAGCAATTTCTTGCAAATCAATTTTGTTGAACTAAACTAGTGATCTAGGGATGATTTGGACCCATGTGCAATTGTTTTTGGTAGATTATTTGGAATGATGTGTCAACATAAGAGGAGGCTTTCAAATTCAAGAAATTTAATAGGAGATTCCTATCACTAGCAAGACTAGTGATCATAATCAATGGTTACATCCCATGGTTGAAGTGGGTCATTATTGTTATTGGTTTCAACAAGTAGATGATGAAGGTGAAGGTAGATGTGAATGACATGTTTCATGAATTTCTAGAGGTGAAGAAGAGTGGAAAGCTTTGCACCATGAATCATGAGATCCAAAATGATGACATTGCTATAACAATTTTTTAATCCATGGGTCCAAATTCTTTAAGGTGTACCAAAATCTTGACACAACGTCAGCTTTTGCTGTTTTTTTTTACCATGAAAAAACACATTTATGGATGATTATGATGGAATCTAGAATTGTAATGGTCTAAAATATAGTCCTTTAAAAAATTTTGACAACTTTTGATTCATTATTTAATGGGGATAAAATAATAGGTTAAAAAAGGACTTCGGTAAGGACTAGGCCCTTTTTGTCCTATGTGGTACACCTTAAAGGATTTTCACCACCATCCTAATGACTTTGTAAATATTTTGTTGCACCAATTTACAAAATATTTTATCAAATTTATGATATACGTAAACAAACACAAGTATAATTTTAATCCCAAATCAATTTATGGATCTCTTATTTCTTCTTCATTGACACCCCCAAACTCCTTGATTGATTCAAATGCGAGTCCTAAAGTGAAAACATTGAAAGAAAAAAAGGTTGAGGTATGTTCCTTTGTTCGCAACACTTCAGGGGTAGAGGGGTTTGTTGGAGCTTTAGGATGGGGATTAGGACGAGTGACAAGCAGGTCAATTATTCATATCAATATACACAAACCAAACAATATGTTGGTTAGTGCATAATTGGAACACTTTTGGTGCACAAACAAATCATGGGCATACACGGACTCACAAGATTCATCACAATTCAGACTTGGAGGAAGTCACCACCTTCCCCCTTATAGTGTTCTTTCACCATAGGGGTTACACCCTAATGTCATTTTTTTCAAGACTCCCAAGTTAAAAGTTTCGAAATTTTTAAAATTGGGACTCCCGTCACTTTGGACGACCATAATTTCTTATGCAATCCTTCAATTGAGGTGAGGTTTAAGGCAAAGTTGTATCTCTCATCAAAAGTTTTCCAACGATATGTGGCACACCTCTTTCACGCACCTAAATTAAGGCGATTCTCGACTTTTAGTGGTCAAGAATTAAATTGGCATTTTGACTCCCGACCTTTCTATTGGCCATCACTTGTGTTGTAAGTACTCAAATGGATAATATGAATTCATTGTAAACATATACGTTTTAATAACTTTCCAATGGTATAAGGAAGCCTTCAATCTAATGAGTTTGGACCCCTCAAATTGTTCTTTGAAGATTTGGGACTCCATCAAGACTCCAACTCCCAAAGTGAGAATCCATTTGGGAGTGTGTGAGCTCATTCCCTCACACTCTCCCACACTCCCAAGAGTGTGAATGTGACTTTTGGGTTGCACTTTCAACCTGCACCTTTCTATGCCATTGCCTTGGTTATGAGTTCGAGGTTAAGGTCGTGACATTTGTAAAATGTGTAAAATATTATTAATCTTTGTGGCATTGATAAATAAAAAACCAATTCCAACATTATAACAAAACATGGCATCCATGATTAATTTTATATGATTACACATGGCATAAATGATTTGAAAATGACTAAAAATGGCATAAGTGACAAGTTTAGTTCAATTATAATCGAAAAAATTTAATAATAAACGTTTTGACATAATGCAAGATGATCACTAAATTTTCTTATTGAAATTAATTTATAGTGAAATTTTAAAATAATCATTGTATTAAAAAAATTTGTGGTGTTTTAATTGTGAGATTTGTTTTGGGACATGTTTATTGTAGGAATAAACACATCATCCAACATAATGGAATTGAAAATCTTGAAGATTGTTCAACAACCAGAGGTAGCAAAAAAGGTAAAAAATGAATAAGACAAAAAAATTGAAAAGGAAAAAACAATAAGTGAGACAAACATCCCCAATCCTTCGTATTTAAATGCAACAGTGAAAAAGACTTTCCATTTACACCAATAAGTTCTTTTCAACATTTCATACAAATCAATCAATACACAACATTGGGAGGCCTTGATTTCCTAGCTAACACAACTTTATTCATCAATGTGTATGCCATTTAGAGGGACCCAAAATGGTGGGAAGGACCTACATAATTCTACCATGAAAGGTTCATCCAAAACCCAAAGATTGATTTGATTAGCTACCATTTCTAGTTTATTCCTTTTGGAATTGGTTGTTGCCAATACTTTGAAAACGCCATTGGTCCTTTTGTTTGTGTAGATAGCCTTGCCTCATCAAATATGCAACTTCTAGTTCTTTCTTTATGATAGCTAGAACACTACCACTCTCAACATGAGCAAAAGTTTCAACCTAACCATGTTGTTCACAATTCCACTCAAAATTGAAACTATGTTTGCTTAAGCACCTCTATTAGGTCCTCAGGGCCTTGTCCCCAAATCACAATTCATTAATTTGCATTTTATAGTATACTTAATTTGTATTTGGATTATTAGTAAACTAATCAATTGGTGGCTACTCTAAGTAGCTTTTATGAAACTTTCTAACTTGATTATTAATTGTTTAAATCAATGTTTAGTTAGTTAAATTTTTTACCAATTATGAATTACCAATTAATTGATGTTATTTAATTAATGATTATTCCCCAATACCAAATAACATTTTAAGAACCTCTTTGACTTAAATTTTTTTTCATTTATTCAGTCATTACTAGTTAATTGATGGTCAGTTAGTTAACAGATGGTAGTAGTGGTTTTTTTTTTTCAAAATTTTGATGTAACACAAGTTGCAATCATTTAGAAGATGATATAACCAAGTTTGGTTACAATTTTATTTTTTAATGTGAAATAAAAATATACGTTTCTTGGCTACATGTTGAAACTTGAGGTAGAATATTGCCAATCAAAATTTAAATAATTAATTTTACCCCCAAAAAAGGTTATTTGATATGGGGTACTTGGAACCTACCCATTGACCAAAACACTTAATATTTGTGTACCTACACCCTAACCTAATGAATTTTTTTTAATGTTAATATATTTTTACCCAATGGATGAAAAATTTGAAAAATCATATATCCATGAGTTTATATTTAAAATAACATACTTACACAATATTGGTCCAAATTTAATTTCACACTACTTAAAATTTGAATTCACTCAAATTATTGTTTTGAAGATATTATATTCTTATAATAAACAAGCTTACAAAACTCCCCTTGCATTTTTTAAAAGTCAATAACATAAATTTGATTTGCTGAGGATTTCAATTTTATGTTTTTCCTTTTAATCCCATTAATTCATCTACTTTGGAGTCTTGTTCACAAATGATTTCATTTCCAAAATGTATTATGAAATGTCATAAATGAAATAATGGTTTTTAAACATGAATGGAAGATTACAAAGAAGGAAAAAAAAGAAACATGAATGGAAGATTACAAAGAATTAATGTATAATTTTATTTATTTAATGATATCATTGGTTGAATAAGAAACTAAAAATGTTCATGCACACTTTGCAAAATTATAGATTTTGAAATTCTCAAAAAGATAAAGATAAAGATTCACTAAAAGTGGTTCATTTCCATTATGGATTGGATAAAGGTTTTTCATCATGATAATGAGTGAAGTTTTAGCAAATTTGGGTCAAAAAATATTGATAAAAGGCACCATGATCCAAAGATTATTCATGAGAATAAAAGAAAACTTCATGAAGTCACCATACTATCCTTTTATACATATGAGTTTCATTGTGTGTGTGTGTGTATAATTTAACATACATGTGTGCCATCATTAGTTTTAGTATGATGAATGCATTGTCATGTTTAGTTTGGAACTTGCCAATATGTATGTGATCATGGACAACCCTATCTAAGGAAAATGCCATCCAATGTGTAGGGTAAAGCCCACCCCCTACACAAATGATATAAATACCTACTTGTTACTTTTTCCCATGATACCCAATGGATATCATAAGAAAAAAAACAAATATTGGGTGTCTAAAAAAATGGAATGCATGTATCTACCCACAAAGGTGAGTGTTCCATTTGTTGAAACACTTGTATGTTTAATGCTCTATAATTGTATATACAAATCTACTAAAAAAATGTTGTTTCTATATGTAAGGTATGTCCCTTAAGATGAGGGCAATACCTAAGTAAAGGCTTACATAAGTAGTTAAGGTCGACCCAATTCTACCATTGTCCTCCTTAGTGTAAGACCTTACCCCTTGTAAATAAAGAGGCCTATAAACAAGATCAACCAAGTTAGATGTAGAATTAGTGACAAATACATAGACATGTATGAATTTATGAACCTCCCTTGGTAATTGTAGGACCTTTGCAAAGCATAAGAACCCTATTTGAAATGAAATATACCTTCCCTATTGTGGAGGTAAATTACACTACATAAAAAGTGCCTCCATTTTACACTAATCTTTTTTCTCCAAATGTTTTTTATTTGAGGTTAAATAACCAAAAAGAGAAGGCCCTTGGTGATTACCAAATGATTATTAAGACAAGATTCCCTTGATGTTCGTTCTCTAAATAAAGAGACAATAGTCCAATAGATAAATGAAATTTGCATGTTAAAAATGTTTCTAACAAGGAGCATGGACATAAGATTTTGGCTTATAGAAAGGAATTGTGCATGGTTGCAACAACAACAATGCATAAAGCCTACCCTACCACAACCATTTGCAAGAGGCTTTTGTGATGCATTGCATGCCACTCTTCAAGCATTGTTATTTGCAACCTTAACCACAAAAATCTAAGCTTTTGTACAAGCTCAAAAAGGAATGTTAGGAGCACATTATAAAGTGTACCCATATTCTATGGTATTGTACTATGGACATACTATAACTAACTTCCAGCTTTTAGTAGCGATGGGTCGATTGATATGATATTACAACAGGGTGAATTTATGTTTCATCTTGAATTAAAACAATAGTTTGTAATTGTTCCAAGATATGTCTTTAGAAGGATAATCAAATCATGTAAGAAATTGAAAAAAATAGAATCATAGGAATATTACAATTGATGTGGAACTAATTTAATTTCCTTATAATAAATTGAATTCCTTACTAAAATAAATTGGTGGTTCTTATATTCATACAACTAATTTGGAATTGAACAAAATGAAACAATTGAATGTAATTTATGTTTAAGAAAAAATCCAATATCCAAAGTTGATTTTAAGTATAGATTTTAAAAATCATGATCAAGCTACTAAAATCAAAGATGAAAGCATGATTATAAGTGCATTAAACAATAACTCATGCATCTTTCTTGAAATTTTGAAAGCAAATAATATGGTGAAATTTTCCTTGTGATTTTTTTGAAATAAGAACATAATGGCTCACTCATCTAAAGTAAATATAAGCCATTTGACTAAATTTGATGGGAATTATTACCATGTATGGAAGCATAGGGTGACATTGATTTTCAAACAAGAAAGGATCCTAGCAATAGTTGATGGCACAAAATTAAAACACATAGCCCCAACTACAACACATATAGTTGCAAGGGCACAAGCTTTGCTTGCCACTAGGTCATGTAGCATTACTAAGTGGGAAGGACAAGACATACTTGTTCTTACACTTATTAATAAATGTTTAGAAAACAATGTCATCTCAAATGTACAATCTCTGGGTACTTAAAGACAAGCGTGGGTAGAGTTAATGAACATGTTTAAATTCAAAGATGCAATAACAAAGATGTATTTATATTTGAAATCTTGATCAAATTCATGTATTAAAGATGCAAGAAGGTGAAAATATGACAACACACATTCTAAATTCATATAATTACTTAAAAAACTATCATTAGTAGGAGCACCAATTTTTTATGATGAAATGGTGCTCTCATTGTTGAGAAGCATGCCAATGAGTTGTAGAAATTTTATTAGTTCCTTGAGACAACCAAACTTGATTTTACAAGCACTAATAATAGACCCATTACAAGAAGAAATTTTGCATCAGATTTTTTTATAGCTATTTTATGTGGGTAAGAAACCATGTAATCCAAGGTATAAAAAGAAAATGTTTGTGCCTACTAACAAGGGGAAAGAAATAGCATATTTAAAATATGGGTCAACAACCAAAAAAACTCCTCAAATGTTTTTATTAAAAAATTATGGTCAAGTAATTAAGAAATGTCATCCCCAAATTGCAACAAAAGCAAGGGTTAAACAATAATCAAATCTAACATCTAGTAAAAAATTTAATGTTCTAGCCCTTGTAGTTAATGAGGGGTAGGAAAACACTTGGTATGTTGATACTAGAGCTACCCATGATATGTCCCATGATATTCAATTGTTGCGAAATATACAAATAATGACCATGGCCAATTGGTATTTAAAAAATACGATACCATTCATAGAATCCATGGCCAAGTGGAATTGTTGATTATACAAGAAAATAGACAAATTAAGGAGATCCCTAATGTTCGAAATATGTGTTAGGACTTAAGAAAAACTTATTTTATTCAAAAAAAATTGATTAGGTTGGGAGATAAATCTTCATAAAAACATCAACAATGCATTTTATGAAATGCTTCTAAACACCATATTGCTACTTGCAAAGTAGAGGCCAACCTTTATAAATTAATGAGCTCTAACAAAGATATGGAAAATTTCTTTCTTGCTCCCATTGTAACTAATGTTAACAAGGCTAATCTATGGCACTTATATTTACGATGCATAAACCAAAATCATAAATAAAACAAGCTCAAATTGTAGGTATATGAATAGAACAATTTAATGACAAAAACCTTTCATTGTGTGATTCATATATACAAGGCAAACAACATATGATTAAATTTCCTAAGAGTTCAACTACAATATCTAATGACATGCTAGACTTGATCCATAATGATATTTGTGAACCATTAAACCCCCAACTCATATATGATGTGAATACTTTTAAACATTCATTGATGATAAAACTTGGTATACCACCATTTATTTATTAAAACATAAATGTGAAGTGTTTGAAAATTTCTACCAATATAAGGAATATGTGAATAAATAAATAAATAAGAAGATAAAAATTTTAAGGTCTAATAATGGGGGGAGTCCAAAAGAAATATTTTAATCAAAATTTGTCAAATCAATGAAATTTAGAGAAAATTTATTGTTCTAAAGACACCTTAACAAGACGGGTGGTTGAAAGAAGGACCTTGGTTGGGGTTGTTCATAGTATGTTATCACAATCTAGACTTCAAATTTTTTTGGGGGGGAGGCCATAATGACAACAAATTATTTATAGAATAGGACCCCAACAATAACATTGATTAGTCATGTTGTACCTCATGATGTTTGGACATGAATTAAACTAGATTTTTGTCATTTAAAAGTCTTTTGTTGACAAGCTTATGCTTTAGTACATAATGATCATTGTACAAAACTAGACTCTCATAATATTGAATGCATATTAAATTAGGTTATAGGAGAGTCTAAATTTTATATAATAATTAAAAAGGGGATTCAACATTTTTTTTTTCAAGGGATGTCATTTAAAATGAAGAGCCTAATATTTCAACAAAGGATACATCAACAAGGGGGCTAGAAAATTATTCAATTGAAGATCTTATTGTGAACTTGTCATTTTTCAATACACACACAACTTCTTCACAAAATGCTTCTCGTATAACACATCCACCCACACTCCATTCAATTACAACTACACCTATTCTTGTACAACCTACTACAAGTGTTTTTCCTAGTCATTCTAATACTTTGCAAATTACACAACCACTTGAAGTTTCTTCTCCAATATCAATGTTTTATGTTGAAGAAGACTTTTTTCAAATAAATTAAGGAGAAGAGATCAATCCCACATATGTATCTAGTGACCCTCCCTATTTATCATTGCTTTTGCCAAGTCCGTCTTCTACAAGTCTTCCAAAGTTCATTAGACCTTGTTGTACCCTCAAAAAGTCATAGAGGCTAATATAAACAAGAAAAAGTCATAAAATGGAAAGTCCAAAGGCCCTTTGAAGAGCTCCCAATACATTAATTGTTCAAGTAACCATTCTAGAACCTCCTACAATATTTAGAACATTGTTTAGTAAATCAACTTTATGTCGGAAAACCACTATTAAATTGTAATTAGATTTTTTTAAGAAAAATAAAACTTGGACTCTAATTCCTTTACCTCAAAATAGACAAGCAATCTTTTGTAAATGGATATTCAAAATTAAGTATAAACTAGATGACATTAGTCATAAATATATAGCTCTATAGTAGTTAGAGGCTTTAGTCAAATTCCAAGATTGAATTATTAGGAAACCTATTTTCTAGTTGTCAAAATCAATTCTATTTGTGTTCTTTTAGCCTTAGCTACTGAATACAATTTTAAAACACACTAGCTTGATGTTAAGATTGCATTTTAAAATTGATTCTTAGAAGAAGATATGTAAATGCAAATTTTAGAATGTTTACACATTAAATCACCTATAACTTTAGTTTGTAAACAAGAAAAATCATTATGGAATGCGTTAAATATCATGTGCTTGGTACCAAAGATTTGATACTTATTTTCTTCAACACAATTTTGAGCTCACATAAGTTGATTCAAATGTTTACATTGAGAAACTAGATTTTAGGGAAATTTTAATTCTTGCAATCTATGTTGATGATTTCCTTGTTATTAACAATAAGTTGTTGCTTATTCAAGATTTGAGTCCATTGTTCAGGGAGAATTTGAAATGTCTAATGAAGGGGAAATCACTTACCTATTAGGTACGAAAATTTTATAAAATCAACTTTAAGGTTGGTTGTTTGTTTCTTAAGATTTTTTTTCCAACAATGTCCTACAATTCTACATGTTGAGTTGCCATCATATTAACACCCCTCTTGAGGCTAGATTGAAATTATCATGTGAGCATTGTCTTGAACCTCTTAAGGACAAAACTATAATGAGTGACATTTTTTATTCTCCACTTGTTGGAAGTCTAATTATGCCATTGTCTATACAACATTTGATTATGCATTCACTCTAGGCAATCTCCCACAATACTTGATTAATTCATGATAAATGTAGTGGCAATTTGCCAAATGCATTTTAAGATACCTCAAAGGTGCTACCTTTGTTGGTATAAAATATCAATAGTCTACCACTAGGGATATTTTTTAGCTATTTGAATGATGATTATGTTGGGGACAAAGACATATTACATTCCATTTTTGGCTTTTTATTTTTGTTCATGGGAACTATGGTTTCATGGGGGAACAAGAAACAACCTTTGGTGGCCTTCTTTAGTATTGAATACAAATACATGGTGTTAATTAAAGCAATTGTTGAAGTTGTTTGGTTGTGAAAAATATTGTAGGAACTTGGTTTTCACCAACTTAACGGGCTTTTGTAAACTATGTCAACGATTAGAGTGCCATGGCTTTGACCCAAAATCCAAAATATCATTTGAGAAATAAAAATAAAAATACCCGATATTATTTTATTTGTGAAAAATTTCAAGCAATACAAATCAACCTTGAGTACTCAATTACATAAAACATGGCAATTAATATCTTTATTAAAAGTTTACCCAATGTCACATAACATCATCATATGACCCAACTAGGTACATGTTTGTGCAATTTATTGCAGTGTTAAAATTTTCTTTAACTACATTCATCATGATAAAACTAGAAGAAAATTTTAAATCTATGATTCCATATATGATTGATTTTGTAATGATACCGGACATTATATGATTGAAGGCCCTTACTTGTAACGGATGAATAACAAAGGACAAGTAGTCATTTAATGTTTGATGTGGCACTTTTTATCTTATAGTCATTAATAACAAGTTGTAGAGGGCAAGCCATATATAATGCTAAGGTGTCATATAATGAATGATTAAAATATGATTGGCAAACACTAAACCATTTCATTATTCGAATTTATACCTAGATTAAAATCATTTTCTTGGATTATTATTAAAAAAATGTTTTTAATAGGTAGGTAGATAGGTAGGTAATAGGTTTAGGTAGGTCAAAAAAGACAAGTAGGTAAGTAGTAGCTTAACCTACCTACATGACTTATGTAACCTATGTAACTTACCTATGTAATTACCTTGGTCTAGCCTACTTACTTTAGTTATTTAAGAATGCACATAGGTTACAAGTATTAGGAATTGAACCCTTCACATGCACAATGATAAACCAAGTCCTTGCCATTGACTACAACATCAAAAGGTGTCCTATTTTGGTCAAGTTTTTTATTTCACATGTTTATTTCATATCACTACAAGACTATGAGATAAGTACATAGCAAGTGGTAGGATGATAGGTAGGAAGTGGGTAGGTTATAGGAAATAAGAAATTAAAAAAGTAGGTAGGTAAGTAGGTAGGTGGGTGGGTAGGTAAGTGGTAGGTAGGTGGTTTGGTAGGCAAGCAAGTAGGTAGGTTAATAAATGGGTGGGTGTGCAGGTAAATATGTAGGTACATAGGTAGGTGGGGGGCAAGGGTAAGGTTGTCTATGTTCATATCAAATGATTTGTAGTCATTTTTTAATCATCATAATGACAATTGGACATCCATGTAACTTTTTCATTACTCATGGATGCCATATAAATGAAATAAAAGTGATGAAAAATAACATCCCCCATCTTGTTACCACCTCATCATTTATTAATCACATGCCCCACTAATATATGACTATGATTTTTTACATATGGGATTCAAAGTAATAGTTTATGATTAAAGTTATACTTATAGTCATAGATTTCTTGATTGCAAAGCACACAATTTCTTCTAGTGTAAATAATGTATGTGCATTTATGCTTGAAGCGGGAGTCCACTTTCCACTTTTTAATCATGATCCACAATGGCAAGACATTTGAGGCAATGTGGACAAACTTACAAGTTTTAGCCATACATGCAAAGTGGTGGTCTTCATTATATTGTGAGTGGCTTGAATATACATTGCCTTTCCACCATCATCAACCATTTTTTGTAATTCAACCTCCATCTTCAGCACCTAATTTACAACATCTAAACATTCACCTTGCTTCTTGTCACATCTTGTGTGATTCACTTCGAAGGGGGAAAAGTTACCCAAAAAAATTCAGAATTTTCCACAAGGATAGTTAAATGTAGAACACAAGTTGTCATGCAAGTGTCAAGACTACAAGCTTCCAAAAAAACATTCAAATAAATATAGGTCTTAAGATCATAGTCAAAATTAGAGATTGAAAACCCAACCTAAAATAAATGCATTAGATAAATAAGAACAACATAAACATAAAAAGTTGTAACAAAACATGACAGAAATGTAAGTCAAACATCTACCTTTGCTATTCAATCTTGGTGATGGAATAGTGCTCATTGCAATCAAATGCATGGAAATTATTCCCAAGAGATGAAAAATTATAAAAAAACTTCTACACTAAGAAAACATTTATTTTTGGAACAAGAGTGTAGACTATGTGGACAACACATGACAGACCTTTAAAAAGGGTGATTAAATCCTAAACAAATTAACAATGATTTATTGATGAATTTTTTTCTAGAAACTAGAACTAGAAATAATCTAAAATTATTGATACCCTTGTGGGCTTGTTAGGAATATATTATAAAGTGTATCTATATTTTGTGGTATTATATTGTGGACATACTACAATTAACTTCCCATAAGACATGTTTCCTTACTATGATTGTAATAATTTCGAAAGTAAATATAATTTGCTATCTACTCATGTTCAATAGGTACATTCTTCTTCTTTCTCTTAGTAACAATGAATGAGTTAATCTCAATAGGAACTTCAAGAAAGACTACACCTAAATATGTGGGAAATGTAAAAAAACATTTGAAAGACATTAAAACATGTGTTTTTGACAAAATACTATAAGAGCCTATAGGAGGGAAAATGTAACACATGATTTCAAAGGGAAGTGTAAGTGGGGAATAGAAAGATTAATTTCCATTCAATTAAATTAAAAATACTCAAAATGTGATTTAAATAATTATTGAAGAGTTATATAATACTAAAGTTTCATGTATGGTCTTGAATACCCGATCACTAATGTTAACATGAATTACAAACCTTTTACAACTTAGTCGTGCATTTAAGAGAGCACTCACCAAGAATCAAATCATCAACTTCATCATGAATAGTAAGTAGCCCTGAGCTACTATGATTCTCAATTCCCTAATTTCATTAATTCTTGATGGTGGGTGTAAATAAGTATATAATAATTTGACCAAAATTATGATCAAATCATTATATATACATATGCATTTTAGAAGCATTGGGAAGACAATCATGAAAATATTTAGAAGTAAAGAGAACTAGCTAATAAAAAAAAAACTCAATAATATCTTCATTCAAGTTGCAACAAGCTTGTGGGGGATAAAACTTCATATCTTTTTACCTTGTCCTTGTACAAGCAACCATCTAAGGCATAGAGTGGACTATTTCAATGTAGGGCACCACATATGTCCATATCAACCACATATATTTACACATTGAGCTTGGTATAATGAACACAAAGCAAGTACCAATTGGTTGTTTGAAGGGAAACCCAAGCATGCGATTCCAACGATATGAACTCACCAATGCATCTATAGTTGTAAGAGCCTCCCCACAATTCATGTAATTGAAAGATGGATTCCACAAAGCTCCAACTACCTCTTGTTTGAAGAATCCAAACATGAAGGGGAAGGTGCATTTGTGCTCATGTGTATAAAAATATGTTTTTTTCTTAGTATTTCATATTTTAAAATGATAATTTAACTTGGTGTTGAAAATTTTGAATTTATCTATAAAACAACATTGATGGTACATCATGAAAACATGTGAATAAATTTCAAATCAATCTAATAAATGAAAAATATCCAAATTAAAAAAAAAATTTAACAAATGTTTTAAAGTAGAAAAAAAAGTTGTAAAAAGACTTGAAAATCTTTTTAAATCACATATTTTTGACAAAATTTTAATATGAACCTTAACACAATGATATTAAAAAAAATTAGTATTGAAAATTTGAAAAAAAAAAATCCAAATATAAGCAATCACCTAGGGGTAAAGTTCATTCTTATTTTTATTAGTAGAACTATAAAAAGGTTTTTAGTGCAAAAGATGCATGTTCCCTTTGGACCAGGTGTAACCAAAAAGGAGAGGGACCACACAACAACCAGACCCCTCTAGCTCTGCTTGTTTTTGACAGAGTGAGCATCAGGTATTCACACATCAAGAGAACAGCACAGCAACATCACTGATCCATATCCACACGAGAGATTCATCACTGGAGCACAACAGACTCGCCCAAACCTCTGCTGACACAACTCCTACTCAGAATTTCTAGGATAAAAATGCATAATTCAGATTTCACAAAAAGGTCATCGTTGACACAAGCGTCCACTTTCCCAGAACGTTGAACAATGATCTGACAACTATTCTGTCTACAATCGAGCTTCCCCCAAAAGCAGACCACTCGAGTTGTCTATCCTATGCATTTCCCAAACTTCTCCGTTCTACGACCTCGATCCTTACTCACAATCAGACTCTCACCAAATTCAGGAGCTAGCCATCCCCTAGTTACTAACGCATCGGAAGAAATCAACAACTAGTAATTTTCTAAGCTCCTCGTTCTTCTCTGTCTATCTGCCTATTTTAGTTATCTCCAGTGCTGATCTACACATCTCTCACAAAAATCAGCCACACTACTCTAGACTTGAAGCTCTCCTTCCGCAGACCTCCCGCCTCTTTTCTTCCCATCTGCCTGCTTGAAAAACTTGTTGTTGCTTCTCCATTAAGCTTCTCTACTTAGCTTTTGTCACAAGCTGCCTCCTTTCCATTTCGTTCTTCCCCCACTTCCATGCAACAGTAATGGGGCGCCGTAATAAGATGACGGCTAATAAAACAACAGAAACCTCAAGATCAGCCAACGTTCATACTTGGGTGGGGACCTAATTTCGTGTTACACAGGGACCTACACAGGCTCTAGAGATAACTCATATAAACCCCCCTCCAAGCTCAAGGTGTTCCTCCATTTGATGGATTAACCCAAGTAAAAACCAGCCCAAAAAATTGCAAAAATTTGGAAGATGGCTTGTACAGACTATTTTGGATGAAATATACAAACTTGAAATCAGCTTTTATTTTACTTGCAAAAGTTTTGTCAAAAAATTGAAATGAAAAAATGAAAAAAAGTGGCAATGAACTGATTTTGGGTGGTGAAGTTTCAATTGCCAAAAGAGGAAAAAAAATTCTACAAATTGTCAAACTTTTATCTTCAGTTCCAATAAGTAGCCAAAAATTTAAAAGGATGATTAAAATTTTGTATTTCATATTTTGTTTATAGCCAGATTTGGCTAAATCTTCCAATGGATGATCACCTCTTTGGCTATGTCACAAAATTCATAAAGAAAAGAAAAGAAAAATTTAAAAATTTAAAAATAAATTTAAAAATATAGACCTACCCCTTGATTCTCAAAATATTCTCAAAATATGGTTTGGTATGTGACCACGGTTCTCAAAAAATATATATTAAAAAGTTGAATTATTGGCCATAGAATGGTCAGTTCTTCGTTCATGAAAATCGACATATTCTTTAAGGTTTTTGAAATAACCGGAAACCCGAGGTTCTTTAAACATTCAGCCGCACAACACCAACACTGAGGGATGGTTATGTTATAGCACCTCACTAAGGAGGGACGGTTATGTTTGGTAACCTGGGTGGCATTCTTGCCGGTTACCTAGTTTGGAAAGGCTTGCGCCAATTTTTCTACCGTAATCGGAGAGCTCTTCACAGAGTTTATTCTGCCTTCCACTGTTCACAAGACATTTAAATATGGAATGCCCATCGCGGTGGGTGTTCCATTTTTCAAAATGTTCCCAAATTTATTATTATTATTATTATTTTTTTTTTTACTGTCACTACCGAAAAACAATAGAATTTTTTTAAATAATTAATTCAGGTCTTTTACACTTCGTAATGGCCTTGGCTGTGGGCTTTTTACGAGAACCAAGGCCCCTGCAAGCTTGACCCTACACATGATCATCAAGAAGAGATAACTGGATTTCCCAAATGCAGAGCCAAAAACCAACATGGTGTTAAGGACCAAGTGGGCATGTTGTTGCAAGCACATACTTGCCCCATGAGGGTGTGGCCGCACAAGAAGGGCTGCATGGAGGTAGTAACCCTCCTTATTAGAAGTCATGTTTTTTGTGGGGGGCCAATTTTGTGATGTAGCCAAAGTGGCGATGATCCATAGGAGGATTTAGCCAGATTTGGCTACAACTAAATATGAGAATTTTTTAATAAAAAAATCTTCTATTTTTTGGCTACATACTTGAATAACGTATAATTTAGAGATTTTTTATAAAAAAAGTCGAATTCTGACTATTGAAAATATCAAAAAATCACCTGATTTTAGCACTTTTAATTTTTAATATAACTTTTTGGCTATATATAGCCAACCCAAAAAAAAGGCTACACAACTCAATTAATCAATCCCTGCAAGGCTCAGGTTAGAGGGTTAAGGCAAATGATGAAAACTTGCCAACCTTTATAAAAAGAAAACACCCAAGAAAGGAAAAGGAAAAAAAAAACAAAGGGCCAAGCCCAAGCTCCAAGCAAGCAAATAGCCCAAAAAGGCAGGTCACACGGAGGAAAGGGAACCATTAAGTACCAAAACCTCCACCAGTCATGTGAAGCATATCATCTAAAGAAAGGGGAGGTAAACCTAAAAAAGACTCCAAGCCTAGAAAAACCCTCCCTTGCACTAACAGCCCACTTCAAGATGGAGGCAGTTTGCACTCTTTATAAAGCCATTGACACTCCTTATATATAAAAAGAACTCAACATTGATAAAGGAGGGCCTCCAATGCCCTTTGATGTTCACACCATCTTAGCACATCAATGAAGAAAGCTATCGAATTGTTGGTGAAAACACCAAAAAACCTTTATGGCAAAAAGAAAAAACATGTATGTTGGATAATGATCATGATAAAGTCCTTCCCTCACCTAAGTCGCCTTGTTGTAGCCACCCCTTGAGAAAGAGCCACCCATGATACCGAATATGTTCAAGTGGGGTCGACAATGACAACATTGGCCAATGTGTGAATGCCATCAACTAATAGAACAAGGTTGACCCATTGATGAGAAGACTGAAAAAAAGCAATGGAAGAAAGTGGGTTTGTTCTTGCAAAACATGAAATTCTACATCTCTCGCAATGGATGTTAAAACATCTCGAACAATATCATGGGATGTAATCCTCTCCCCACCATGCGCGTAATAGAAGAGGTGGATCCCCATGAGGTCTAATGATTAGCCATAAATGCAATGTGTCAAACCAAGAGCCAAAGGATGGGGGAGGCCTAACCTAGTCTGTAACACAAAAGAAAAAACATTTGAAGGTAGACGAAAACATTGGATGATAAGGTGAGCATATGGTTAAACTCTCATGCTAAGCCTTACATAAGACCTCAAGTGTGTTCGATGTAAATCAAAAGACATGTCAAAAATGATGTTAGAAAAGGAATGGTTGTGTAATCTCTCTAAAATAGACTCTTGAAATCAATCTACTCCCCTCTCTATAAGTTGCTCGAATGAAAGTAAACATGTTGTTGTAACCAAGAAAATAAGTTCCCAAGATAACCTCAAGAGCGCCTAGAAGGGGAGTGAATGTGAATTGTCACCCCAATAGCCTCTAATAAGAATGGATGCAAATTTAACAATAATTTAAATGTAATGACAAGTGTTTTTAATGTCCAACTTTCAAAGTAAGCGGTTGGCGCAATGGTCTTTGCACAAATGAAGCTTATCCCTCCACTAGAAATGGGGAGCGAAACCTTTCAACGCACCAAAGGGGCCTTTTGACACTCAAGAGAACCTAGGCTTAAAAGCCTTTCAAAAACTTACATGAAGGTTGAATCAAAAGAAGCAAGTTGGTGTTGGAAGCTCAAGAGGGGTGAGAAAACATGAAGCAAATAAAAAGGTCTTTGCACGAAACATTGAAATAGGATTTTAAAAGTAACTTGGACACCCCAAACCTCAAACTCACATTTGCATGATGAACATTCTCATCCAAAATGTCATGTAAAACGAGAGAAGAAAATGACACAAATCCAAAGGGGACCATTAAAACCCTAATGCCATTAAGAGGGCAACAAAAACCATGAAGAGGGGAAAAATCGGGGGGCAAGTTGAAAGGGGACTAAGTAGAACATTTGCGGGGCTAAATAACTAAACCTACTAAAGCTAGCTAGGAAGTAAAATGATTAAAAGCGAGGGGAACAAGGAAAGCATGGCCGAGGATGTGAATATCATCTACCAACAAAGGGAAAAAACACAAAGGAAAAACAACAAAAGAAGCTCACAAAGCACAAAAATGAGCAAGAGCAAAAAGAGGCCCAACAAATAGGTCACCTTCATATGTGTCCACAGACAAAAGGATTAGAAACGACTCTCCCTCAAGGGTATGATGATTGAAGAACAAGGACAATTGTTAGACATAAAAGAGTGAATAAAAGAAAAAAGCAAAAACAATTGGCTTCATGCTACACAAAACTTCTAGAAAATGGTCTTATGTGAGATGGAGTTAAACGTGTTTACCACATCCACTTGTAACACCACCCAATTAGGATGGACATTTAACACAACTCGAATACCATGCATCATTACCTTCAACCTACCGCTAACTACCACGCCAAATTGATGAGCCAACAAATGAACAAGAAAGGGGTTATATTTCGCAATGGTTTTTTTTTGGGGGTCAATTTTGTGATGTAGCCAAAATGGCAGTGATCTACAAGAAAATTTAGCCAAATTTGACTACAAGCTAAATATCAACATAAGAATTTGTTAAACTTCCTTTTTTTTCTTTTTTAGTTTGGCCTATCTACTTGAACCATACATAGAAATATGGTGATTTCATTTTAAAATTTTGGTCAAAATATGGTTATTGAAAATCTCCACACAAAAAAAAAAACCTGATTTTAGCATATTTCAATTTTTAGTATAGCTTTCTGGCTATATAAATAGCCAACAAAAAAAAGTGCTGGTTCTAAAACTCATGATGATGTTGCGAAATAAAGAAGAGTTTTTCAATTATGCGAAATAGACAATAATAATACTACTTACATGATCCTCAAGTCTATGACCAAATTTGGTACTTAAATATTCACAGAAAAGAAAAAGGAAAGAAAGAAAGTCCCTGAAATTTGCTGCAAGCGATTATGCATGGGACTCGAATAGTAGCTGCCACGTAGACTGATATTATGCCTGCTCAGAAAATCCACGCTCGGACAGTTTCATGTGTGAAAACGGTCGTAGTCATATGAAAAGCTTTCGTGGTCGGCAGCGATGATGATGCGTGGTACTCGGTCGAACAGCAGATGGCTGTCACGTAGACTGTTACTTATGCCTCATCAGCAAACCCAAGCTCAGACAGCTTCACGTGTGAAACGGCGTAGTCGTCGAAGAACTTCTCCTGGTCCGCAGCGTAGAGCTCCACCAGCTCGCGTGTGACGGGATCGTCGAGGAGTGCCTTGTCGGAGGGAAGCTGAACGAGTCCCTCCCTCTCACCACCAAGCAGCTCCTTGAAATAGGAGTTGTCAAATTGAAGAGGGTTCAAGGTCCAGGCACCCTCAACCCCGGAGCGTTCCTTGTGACATCGACCCAGAGTGTGAGCACCGGAGAGAGCGACGATGTCCTTATCGTCCAGACCCATCTGATCTTTGAAGACGTGACGGAGATGAGGCACGCCTAAAGTGGGGTTAGGTAACCGGCCTTCCACAGGGGGAATGGGTGCATCCTTTCTTCCTGGGTGGAACGGGATACTAGGCCCGCCGGTGACCTCCACGCCTACAACTCCTGCAAGCTGGTAGAAATCTGCGTATGACAGGATCGGGAACTGGTCCTTCACGGGTTGAAGCAGCTTCACCGCGACGTCAAGCCCCGTGTTGGCCACATGAGCAAGCATTTCCGGGGTTCGTATAGTGCCAAATGGACCACCGGTCTTGGTTTCCTTGTCATATGTACCCGCGTCATGCCACGCTATGCGGACAGCGATGGGAGCATAATGCTTCTCAGCAATTGAACCTCGTAGCTTCCTGCGAGCCTTTTCCACGGCGTGGGCATACTCGTCACTAACTTGTGGGTACTTCTTTGTCATTGTTCACAGCCTCAGGGGAGCACTCCAACAGACAGATTGCGGAAGAAGCAGACGTTCAACGCACCAACCTTGCACAGGCTCTTCTCTGCGGACGTCTCTACTGTGTGTCTGCTTCGCTTGCTCGCTCGCTCGCTCGCTCGCTCCTTCTTCACAAGAGGATCTAGAGAAGGTCCATATAAGAAGAGACGCGTACAGACCCACTTGGTGGTGGGTCCGGTCCACCAGAAGAACCGCACGTAACTTCGGAGCTTGAGAGGTCCATATAAGAAGAAGGGGGCAGAACCACTTAGTGGGGGAGGAAGAAAGTACGCCCACTTGGGGGCAGCAGCGTTTTTTTTTTTTTGGGGTCCCCAGTTGCGAAATTTCGCCAAAATGCGAAAAAGAAAAAGAAAAAGGGAATAGTGTATCACAATATTTTCTCTGAAAAGAAATCATCAAATTTAGAGAATTCTTTTCTTTTCTTTCTTCGGAAAATTTTTCACCACATTTAGACTGAGCTCACTGCTTTTTTTTAGTTTGATTCGCCAAAAAAAGAAATTAAAAGTTAAAATTTTGAAAAAGAAGTGAGATTAAAAAATTTTTTTTTGAAGGTTTTCAGTTGCCAGAAGTGAGGGGGAAAAAAAAGGAGGAAAATTTGCCAGATTCGTATATTTGGTTTTCATTGTGTAGGAAAAATTATAGAAGGATGATAAATATTTGTAATTTATTTATTTATATTAATATCCAGATAATTTGGCTAAATCTTCTTACAGACGATTGCCACTTTTATTGACATCGTCCTTTTTATGATAGCCACTTTGGCTGCAAACCAAAATTCCTTAAGAATCAAAAGCATTGCTTGTGGGGTTAATTGTCAAGCCCACCAGACGAAGCGCACGTACCATCTGGAGTTCAGGATGGTCCATGTAAGAAGAAAAAACCCATCTCGATAGATCCACTTGTAGTGGGTCACTTACACAAAAGAAGTGGCCTTACCATCTGGAGCTCCAGAAACGTCACTGCTAAAAAAGAAGAAAGTGGACGGGCCCACTTATGGGTGGGTCCGGTCCACCAGAGCCGATGCGGGATGGTCCGTGTGAAAAGAAGAAAAAAGTACCGTCGTACCCAGTGATTTTTTCTGTGGCGAAAACTCGCCATTTTGCTTTTTATTTTTTAATATATTAAAAATTCTTGAGCAACATGGTCAATGGAACTTCTTGGAATTTTTTAATAAAAAACCACCACATTTTCAGGGATTAAAATTATTATTTTGTTGAAAATTTCAAGATTTTTGGAGGATGTGGGCAGATTATTTGTAGCTTTCTTGTTTTGAAATCGCCATATTTAGCTAATAGGTTCTAGCAATTCGCCATGTAATAAGATTCTTAGATTTTTTTTAAAAATTTCTCTATTTGTCTTGTAGCCAGATTTGGCTAAATCCTCTTGTTACTGATCAACACTTTTGGAGCCCAAAAAAAAAAAACTTCTGCTTTGAGGGGTCATATTGCCGCATTAGGAGGAGATTCCCGGGCAGTGATTATTATTATTATTATTATTATTATTTTCCCAGCACACCCTTGGGCGAAACTTTTGCCCAGGGGCTTGCCCGAAAACCAAAATCTGCTGTGGGTAGGCCCATCTCTAGTACAAAAATTGAACCATCGAGGGACCAGGTGACCACATGTCCCACCTCGGAAAAAAAAGGCCTCAATAAAAAGGTACCTAAATGAGAGCATCTCCAATGGTGCTAAGTATGTAACGCTGGATAGTAAAATTAAATGTCCAAGTTTAACTTTTTGGTTTTTTGGCAACCCCACCAATAAAACTGAAAGTGACATATACGCGGGGACTACTAATAGCAAACAACTGGACAAATCAGAAATACTGAGCCGCAGTCAGGTCCAATTTATTACACTCTATTTTGGAGGTGCACAACTGTGTTGCGCCTTTTACTAGCCACCGCAAGCTGCACGAATTTGGTGCAAAAAAACCTGCACATTTTGTCTTTGTCACAATAAATTTTACTGTTTCGAGTCACATACTGAGCACCGGTGGAAATGCTCTAAGACACCTCAAAAAACCCTTTACTGTATTTTGTCTTCTTTATTGGGTAAATTATTATTTTTTCTTGGGTGAATTTTTTTTATAATAATCTTGGGCAAAAAATAATTAAAAATTCTTGTAGTTGTCCAATATGATAAAAGGAGGAGAGGTTTCTTTTCATGTGAACCTCTCCTTTTTCACATAATGGATGACCACAAGGGTATCAAGAATTCAATATTTATGTCATGTTATCAAGGTATCTATTAAGGAAGGTTGTTTGTTTGTTTTGTTTGTCACATTCAGATCTCCCAAATTGTAGTGGGGGTTTCTTTTTAAATTTATGAAATGTGCCCGAGAGGCAATGTGGCTACTCTTTGATCTACCTAAATGGCTTCTTATGTAATTTTGATGGATGAAACACGTGGCTTTTTTGTCACTTGTTGATTCCGTTTTTGGTGTTTTCGGCAAAGATGGATATTTCAAAATAGGCTCAAGGTGACTATGTTATTTATTTATTAATAAAAAGGTAGATTCAATGGGCAGGGGGAGAGGATTTTTTTTTCATTTTTGCTTTGTTCCCACCCAACATCTTCCTTTTAAGTTCCCAATGGGTTCCCAATATGTTCCCTTGGTTCCCAATGTGTTCCCCAAGTGTGTTTTCAAGTAGTGTTTGGTGTGGAGAGTGAACTATCCATTGTTCACTTTCCACTTGGACAGTTGACTTTCCATGCAAGTTTTGTATTTTATTTTTTTTAATTGTGTTTTTGGAGGGGGGAAAGGGGTCAAAGCAAAGAGTTCCCAGGTTCCTGACATGTTTTCACAATAGCACCTCATTTTTATCCCATATGTTTTGGCAAATGTTGTCCTCATAGTTGGGCCAAAGGGTGAGGAACTCTACACTTCAAAATAGAACCTTTTATTTTGGGGAACTTCCATAGTTTATTTCTTTTGAGTGATGGGCCAATCAAATTGGCTCATTGCAAAAAAAAAAAAAAAAAAAGAATTTGAAACACACTTCATCTAATGAATGGGACAGGTGATTGAATATTAATACTAATTTCTCATCAATATACTATCTACTCCAACACAACTCCTTAGCCCACAAATCATGGACTTTTGGGTGTGGGCCTTAGGGCCACTTAAATGAAGATCCAAGGTCTAGGGTCCAATGAAATAGAGCAATCCTATTGGATGAGAGCCATAAATTGGACCCATGGCCTTTAGATGAAAGTACAAGACCAAAAAGTGGCAAATCAAGGCTAAATTTACATGGCACCATTTTGGAGGGAAAATCAATTGGTTAGAACCCAAAAAAACAAGAGCCAAAAGGGGAAACTCGTGATTTGAAGAACCAAGATGCAAGCTACGGTCCAACGTAGGGTCAATCTTAAGGATTCAATTTGTGTCAAATGAGTCCAAATTGGTGCCTACAAATTTGAAGTTGGGCCCCATCTAAAGCGGGCCTTAGTCTACTCATTAAACATTGTAGCATTTACATGTACCTTGAAGTTCAATAGTTTGCAAGAGATTGATAAGGCATTTAAAAAATTAAAAACTAACAAGGGTAGGTGGTCTTGATAAGAACCATTGATCAATAAGCTTTTATCATTGTCTTAGTTTTGTAACAACAAAGGAAAAAAATAAAAATTGGAGGTTTTAAAAATATATATATACTATCAAATTAGAAAATTGGCAATCTTTTCTCCCTTAAATTCCCTTTTACTCAAAATCACAAAAGCAAGAAAAAAAAAAACAAGAGTTCACGATGAGCCCTATTATAAAAGGCCTAATTGAAGTAAAGCCAAGCTTATTACTAGGTACTCTTGGATGCCAACCTTTGGCTAAAATTCATATTCCTTCGCAAACTAATTCATTTTGTCTCATTCACATATGCAATTTGTTAACCACTTTGCACAATACATTTTAGGTATCTCAATTCATATTTCAAACTTTCAATGAGTAATGAAATGTTTTTAAAGAATAGAAAATACTTATAGTTTCAAATGGATTTTGGGAATTTTTTAGAGAAAAATTAACATTGGTTTGGCAATGAATGTCATGGATAGAATGGCCCAAATTTTTAATATGTTATACATACCTAACTAAAGAAACCAAAAGATTTACCAAAAGAATCTTGGAAGATTTTTGAAATGTTTCTCTTGTTTACATATTTATATAGGTAGTTGCTTTGAACAATGAACATCATATTAGCAAAATTATTTTTCTTCTGTATGTATGTTGAATTAGTTCATGTAATGAAATATAAAAAGATTAAAAACATTATATCAATCAATTTTTCAACTTAAAATACATAAGATTATATACATATCAAGTTTGATGTTTTGTGTTATGGTTTAAGATTTTGTCACGGGCACGAACACAATCAAGACTATAAGATTTTTTAACAAATGCAAGAACAAGGACATGCTCAATTCCAAATCCAAATTATGAAACAAGAAAAACAAAAATAACAATATAACAAATGCAAATAAAAGCCCAACAAAATTTTATTGTAAAAAAGAAACAAAACAATGTTATGAAAAGAAAACATACCCAAAATTGGTGTTGAACTGATTAAAAGTAATGAGGAATTCTACTTTTATTTATACCCAATGTGCACTTAGCTTAAAGAAGTTTTTCAGAAAAATTCAATTTATGTGTGGTTCATGTTCGCCCATGTGCACCCATATGCATTCATGTGTGAACTATGAGTGAACTAACACTCAATTAAAAGTGAACTCAACTAAGAATGAACTTAAATTTAATTAAACGTGAAGTAAAAATTAACTAGAAGCAAATTAACGGTTAATTGGAAGTGAACTAAAGGTTATTTGGGAATGAACTAAAAGTGAACTAACAATTAACTAAAAGTGAATTAGGACTTAAATAAAAATAAATTAAGACTAAACTAAGAGTCAACTATAAATGAATTAAAATTTAATTGAAACCTAACTAAAATTGAATTGAAATTAAATTTAAAAATAGGTACAAGTTTATTACAAATCATGGATGAACATTCAAATAAATGAATTCCATGGCGTTGGCATCCATGACATCATTTCCCCTTATAGCAAGGAGTTCCACAAATAACATATTTGGGCTTGTTTGGATATAGTCGATGAAATTAATGCACCTTCTCCATGGCATTTGATAGGTTATTGATAGGTTTCCAAGTGTGCTCGCTCACATCATACCCATGCTAATGAAGATATTGGAGTTGACTATAGATATTTTTGAATCCAAAATGTCCTCCATTTCATCTTCATGTTCATAATCAACTTTAATAGGTGGAAGGGGATCATGGTCTTTTATTGGGTTGGTAAACGCATGGTAAGGTTCCAACAAAGAAACATGAAACATAAGATGGATTTTCATAGAACCTAGAAGTTTGAGTTGTAAAGTCACAACATTGATTTATTTCACAATTAGGAATGGACTTAGCCTGTGATGATCCAACTTCTTTAATGGTCATGTTGTCTTGATATGTTATTATCAAAACCAAACCTAGTCCTCAAACTTGAAGTTGGGTTGTTCTTTTTTATGTTCATCAACATTCTCTTTGTATTACCTTTGTGTTTCTTTAAGGTTAAATACAAATTGAACTCGAACATTTGTTAACCACATGGTTTGATGCTTAGCTACTAGATTCACGACTTTGTTCACACCCTGAATGTCAAACTTTGGTTGCAAACCATGATTTATAAAAAAAGGTGTTTGCTAGGTTTATGAATGCATGGTGTTGTTATAGGCAAAATTTCCCATGGCCAAAAGTTCTAACCAATTATCTTGATTATAATTGGTTATGCATCATAAATATTGTTCCAAAATTTGATTCACCCATTTTGTTTGCCCATCTATTTGGGGGTGGAAAATTGATGATAACTTCACCTTCACACTTAAAAGTTCAAAGAGTCGCCTTTAGAACTTGGATGCAAACTAAAGCCCACGATTAAAAATGATATTTTCAAGGAGACCATGATATTGAAAAACATGATCAAATAATAACTTGGTTGTTTTTTAACCAAGTATTATTTTGGTATGGGGAATGAAATGAACCATCTTCATCAAATAGTCCATTATGAATGGAATCATAAGAACCAAAAGGTGGAAGGTATGTGATGAAGTCCATGGAAATTGAAGACCACAGGGATGTAAGGATCAACAATGGTTAAAGGAGACCATAAAGGTGATGACAAAGAGTTTTTGTTCAAGCACAAACATTGCAAGATCTAACAAACTCTTTCACATACTTCCACAGTTGTGGCCACCAATAATCTTGCGACATTAACTCCATGGTCTTATTGAATCCAAAATGGCATGTGGCCAAAATATCATGTTTAACCTAAAGACCTTGAAGTTGTGCAAGGCCATCCTGAACATACAAAATACCATCACGATACAACAAACCATTTTGAAACTCAAACTTAACATGATCATTGGAAAAATCTTGGACTTGACCATGACTCCTTAATTAACCTTGGATGTTAATAATAATAAGGTCCCTCTTCAAATCTTCACAAATTTGACAAAAAATGGTTGTGTCATCAAGAAGTATCAACAATGCTTGAAATTAAAGATGTTCATGCTTGAAAATGACATCACATTGTTGTTCATAGGTTGCATTTCCCTCCTTAAGTGCAAGGTACAAGCAACAAAACAACGCATCAAGTTTCCTTTCATGGTGCCCAAGGCAATATGTGATGAAAAACCGAAATCAGGACAAAAACAATGCCCACCAAACTTGGCATCGATTCAAAACACAAGTAATCATGAAATACTAGAGATTCTTATGATCGGAGTACATAATGATTTCATGTTGAACACCTTCAAATAAGTGACGCCATTTTTCAAAAGCATTGACAATAACCAAAAATTCTTTATCATGAATCTTGTAATTAATTTTAGCAAGAAAAAACTTAAGAGAACAAAAAACAACAAAATGAAGGAGATCATCATCCCAAGGTTGTGAAAGCACAACTCCTAATGTAAAACCAAAAGCGTCAGTCTTTATAACGAAGGGTTTGGAGGGATCCACATAAATCAAAAGTGGGGCAATCATGAAGGAAGTTTTCAAATATTAGAAGGCGTTGTCAACTTCAATTCCCCATGGTAAAAGTGAAATTTAAATTCCTTCAGAATCTTTCACACTATTGTAACAACAGATTTCCATGCATATGTTCACTATTTTTTTTTAAGTCTCAACAAACTTAACACTACAATTCATTCCAACATCATATTCATGGTTATTGCATATAACCAAAATTTGCACTTTAGAATACATTATAAAAAACTCTAGAAAGAATATTACAATTCATTTCATCATAATCTAACATTATGGAAAATTCACACAAAAGATGAACATAAAATTCATTATAAAAGTTTGTGTTTATTTGTATTACTGAAAACATGAATCCAAATTACAATGTGATCCCATGTTTTGTTAAAAAAAGATCCAAAACAACATTTTAAATGTGTTATATCAAAACATAGTTTGTGGTGCTTCCAGCTCCTCTTACTTTTCTCTAAAACTCCATGTTTCATCTTCTTCTCTCTCCCTTGTTCTCCAAAACTCTCCCCCTTTTGAACCATCCCAAATCACATCATCATGATCCAAACAATAAGAATTCGAAATTCAAACCAACAAAGTTCTCCAATTAGACCCTATTTTAACTACCTTGTTCATCCAAAGTCACATACTCATCCTACCCCCTTAACACCCCATGAAAAAGGTTGATCCTTCCGAATTAAATGAGTAAAAAAAGCCACTATCGTAAAATAATGGGCAACGAAACATTGATAAAAGTTGGCAAATTCAATAAAACATTGGACGTCACAAACAGAAACTCGGGTACCTTAGTCAACAATGGTCTAAACCTTGTGAGGATCCATGCGAATGCCATCTCCAAAGATGATGTAGTTAAAAAGTGCCACATCAATTTGATGAAATTCACATTTTTCCAACTTGGCATAAAATTCGACTTCCTTGAACTTGTCCAAAACAAATTGAATATGTTCATCCTCTTCCAAGTTCTTAGAGAAAATGAAGATGTCATCAATGTAACAAACCACAAAATCATCTAGGTATTCACAAAAAACATCATTCATGAGGTGTTGAAAAATGGCAGGTGCATTCGTAAGGCCAAAGGGATCCATTCACGATTGGGGTACCAAAAAGGAATGTTTAATTAAAAGAGGACTACAAAGGACAACTTTGGATTTTTGTTTATCTTACATTAATATAATCGTAATGGATTGTTGTATGTCAATAGATAAAATGATGTCTTCTTAAATTAATAAAAATATTTTAAAATAGTTTGGATACTATTTTAATGTCATTTTGAGTCTTGTAAATTAAAAGAATCAAATGTCTAAAATACATTTTTTAAAATAATAATAAAAAGGAAGGCATAAAATCGTATAATTGATTTCAAATTTTTTGTATAACAAAAACATGCCCCTTTCTATGAAAATACATGTTCATTGGATGAACTTGATGAAAAACCAAATCATTCAAAAATTTCAAAATCTTAAAATTTTGAAAGAAACGATTGCAAGGCAAATGACTCATTTTAAAAACCATTTGATAAGAAAATTATGTTCAATGAGTTCAAAATGTCTTGCTTTAGATGCAAGTCACATGTGTAGGAAATGAACATGCCAAAAAATATGTTTGGTTGTCCATTGAAACTCATTTTGGGATTTTTTAAGGTTTTTTGCATTTTTGGTATTAAATTAAAACATTCATACGCAATTATGTAGGATGGTGAAAAATCACCATTAACACATGAATTATCTTATATTGGACTATTCAATTTTTCTCGCCCTAAATGTTATTTGTAAAAAATAGTTCTAAAAAATCCTTAAATCATTTTTTCCTTTTTCAGTATCCCAACTATGAATGGACTCAAAGGGCATCACAACATACTCAAAATGGCCATAATGCGTACAAAATGTTGTCTTTCATTCGTCATCTTTTCAAATACACACCAAGTTGTATGCACCATGCAAGTTGATCTTGGTGTACATCTTGACATGATTAAGTCAATCTAATAATCCTAAGATCGAAAGTAATGAGTATCAATTCTTGATGGTGAGTTGATTTAACCCATGGTAATCGATGCACGTTCCAAGGGATCCATCCTTCTTTTTCACAAACAAGATTAGGGCACTAGCTGGAAACTTGGAATGTCGAATGAACCTTTTTTCGAGATTTTCATTGATGTATTCATGAAGAATTACAAGTTTGTCTTGTGAAAAATTATAGATGAGTCCAAATGGGGGTTGTACACCTTCTTCCAAATCAATCATGCAATCATATGGTCAATGCCCTGGTAAGTTGTCAACATTTTTCTTTTCAAACACATCCTTGTAGCCTTTATATTGAGAAGGAATCTCATGTTGTTGTGGATTAACATATGTTGTAGGAAGTGCATAAATAAAAAATGCATCCACTTCTTTATAGCATGCATGAATGCCATTGATCCCATAAACAATGGCTTGGAAAACTTGGATTTTTGTGCACCAACAAGGTTTTTGAAATTTGGCTTACGTTCAACCTCACCTAAATTGTCTTTGAGCACATGATGTACATGTTCATGTGTTTCACCAACCATGCTTGTGACAATGGCCTTACAATCTAAAGGCTCTTGCTTGGGTGCTTCAAAATGGAGACTCCTTATATGTTAATCCATTGGTGAATTATGCAAAATAAGCCAAGATAACCCAATCATCATTGGGTTTTTCAGGGACAAAACAACATTGAACATGACATTGCTAGAATGTGACCCAATGGTGATCTCCAATGCCTTGGTTTCATGTGTCATAGGTCTTGAGGAGAAACTATGATTATCAATGACTTCAACTTCTATTAGTGCAACTTTCTTCACCAAAGCCAACTTATGTTGTTACCCTAACTCCTTGTCAACAAAACATGCAAATGCACCAAATCAAGCAATGTTTGAATCTTTATTGTTGTGGACTTGTTACATTCATTTGATCATGACTGGTAACAAGAAATTAGGTGCTAGATATGACAAACAAGTTGGTACCATTCTTAGCACATGATGAATTGAGGTCCAGTTTCTAAGTCCCTATTGAGATTAGACATGTTCATTTTTCAATTCTCCAAATTTTGAATCAATGAAAGAAATAACATGTGTTTTATGTGGACCTCATTTTTTTGGACATTCACAAGCAACATGACTTGGTTTTCCATAATATAAACAAAGATAGTTTGTGCGTCGTTGCTATTTTTTTTGTTCAGTGAGGGGATTGAATATCGTTTCATCAATTTACATGGGATCATCCTTTGTTGTTGATAGAATGGGTTGGGGTGGCATGGGGTCATGAAATTCTATTGCACTAGTGATGGTTCCCAACGCTTTTCTTGGTGACATTCAAAAAAACAATTGTCACAACAAATAATTTGTGTAATTGTTTGACTCAAGGTTGTAGGATCTAACATGGTCAGAAATAAGTTTTTTGCATCACTGTATAGCTTGAATTGGAACTAACTCGTGAGTGCAACCTTGTCCCATGAGATGTCACATGTTAACTACCTGAATTTAAATGCGTACATAGATGTAGGTTGTGTACCTTAATGAAAAGATTGCAACTTGCTAATGGATGTGCATTTTCTATTTGAATTTCCAAAGGTTGCAATGAACTTTTCAAGAAATGCTTCAAATTTGTTTAAAAGTGATGATTAGCATTCAAGTAACATGCAAACCAAGTAGTGCTTGATAACAAAATGTTGATGACTCTAACTTGAACTAGTCCATGTGGATAGTGATGAGGATGAAGTCAAACGAGCAAGCACACTTGATTGATGAAACGTCAAAACTTTGAATGCATCCCATCAAACTTGTTAAGAAGATTGATTTGAGGCTCCTTTGTTGGAATTTGTGTTGTTGGAACACACCTTGATGACATTGAAGCCTAATTATTTTGGAAATGCATGATAGAATCACAAAAATATTGACTATTTTGTTAGACATGCTGAAGAATTGCAAAAATTTCTTCCATGGACGCCATTATTTCTTCTTTAAACATAAACATATTTACAAGGTCAAAAACAAAAACAATAAACAAACAAAAGATGTAGGCTTGATGGGGGGAGTATATTCAAGTTATCATGGGCAGGAACACAACCTAGACTATAGGAGTTTTTAACTAAAACGAGAACAAAAGTAGGTTTAGTTTTAAATTTAAATCATGAAACAAAGAAAACATAAGAACAAGAGCACGACAAATGCAAACAATAATCTAAGAATATTTTATTATAAAAAAGAAACAAAACAATGTTATGTACCCAAAATTGATGTTGAATAAACTAAATGCAACGAAAATTTTTACCTTTATTTATACCCATTGGGCATCTAATTCAAGGAAGTTTTTCAAGAAGTTTCCAATCTATGTGTGGCCCATGTGCACCATGTGTGAACTATGAATGAACTAAGATTCAATTGAAATAAACTCAACTAAAAATGAACTTAAACTTAAATAAAATGAATTGAGAGTTAACTAATAACGAACTAAGAATTTATTATAAGTGAATTAAAGGTTATTAGAAGTGAACTAAAGGTTAATTGAAAATGAATAAAAAATGAACTAAGAGTTAACTAGAAGTGAACTAAAAATTAATTAAAAGTGAACTAGGACTTAACTAAAAGTGAATTAGGATTAAACTAAGAGTCAACTAAGAATCAATTAAAAATGAACTAAAACTTAATTGGAATATAATTAAGAATGAATTGAAACCAAATTAAAAGTTAGGTAGAAGTTTATTACAAGTCATGAATGAACGTTTAAATGAATGAACTCCATGGCATTGACATCCATGATAGGTTTGGGGATTATTGTTTGTTGGCTTTTCCTACCAATGCAAAGGTATTATGTTTAAATTCATTATAAAGTATAATAACTTAAGGGATTTTGGCCCTTAAGCAAATAGGATTATTTTTATACGAGGATTTTTTGAAGATTATATTTTTGCATGGTGAAATATTTGAATTTCCATAATTTTTAAAATTGCTTTAAGATACTTTTTAATGTAAATGGCAAGGCCACAATGTGACACACCCCTTGATTGCCATGTTTTCGAGGTTTTTGTGTTGAAACTTGAAACCATTCTGAAAATTTGCATTTTGTTTTTTGTTGTTGAAAAAATGGAGTTTGTTGCTTATGTATGTTGAATTAGTTCAACTAATGAAATATAGAAAGATTGAAAACAATATCAATCAATTCTTTACGTTAAAATACATAACATTGGATACAAATCATATTTGATGTTTTATATTATGGTTTATGGTTTACGGACTATTGTTTTTTTTTGCCATGTTTTGCAAAAGGTTTTTGTGTTGAAACTTGGGAACCATCTTGAAAATTTGCATGATGCTTGTTGTTGTTGGAAAAATGGATTCTCTTGACCTAGGCACATGAGGGCAAATGGTGTGTTTCGATCAACAAGTCCATGTCCCATTAGCTTGATCAATGTTGTCAGCATAGTGATTGTGTGGAAGTGAATTCATAAGTTTGCTTTGCTTCATTCTTTCCCTTCACTGAGGTAAATCAACAAATTACAACCACAAAAATATAAGAAAAATATTTTTCTTCACCATAAAAAACCACTGCCATAAGACAAGAAAGAAATGCTTTAGTTTTTTAGTTTTTTAGTTTTTATGTCCCCTTAGATCTATTCTCTACCATTTTGCACATGCTAGGGTTCTTAACACTGTGGACACGGTATTATAAACACATGTGATTTGCACTATAGATGTTAGGGTCCATGGTGAAGTGCTCCCAAGCTCCTTGATAGACTCAAATGTAAGTCTAAAGTAAAACCAGTTGAAGAGTAAATAATTGAGGCACGCTCCCTAGTTCGTAACACTTTGAAGGTAGAGGGGCATGTTGGAGCTTCGGGATGGGGATTAGGAAGATTGACAAACAATTCAATTACTCACACGAAATTGTATAAACCAAACAACAAGTTGGTTAGTGCATAATTGGAGCACTTTTGGTGCAAGGATGAACCACGGGCGTGCATGGATGAGCCACGGGCAAACACGAATTCACAAAACTCACCATGGCTCGGATTTGGGGGAAGCCACGACCTTCCCCCTTATAATATATTTTGAACCTGGCCATGGGGCCATCACCCAAATGACATTTTGTCCCAAGACTCCCAAGTGAGAGTCCCGAAATTCTCGAAATTGGGACTTTCGCAACTTTGAAAGCCATAACTTTGTATGCAAACCTCCGATTGAGATGAGGCCTGAAGCAAAGTTATAGCCCTTGTTGAAAGCTTTCCAACCATATGTGGCACGCCACCTGCACACAAGGAAATTGGGGCGATTTTTGACTTTTAATGGTCGGAAGTCAAATTGACAATTTGACTCCCAACCCTTCTTTTGGCCATAACTTATGTTTAAAAATTTAAATGGGTCATGCAAACCCATTTTAGACATTTATGTTCCAAGAGCTTTTTAATGATATAAAGAACTTTTCAATCCAATAAATTTTGACCCCTACAATCGCCTTTTGAAAATTCGAAAGTCCATCGGGAGTCTAATTCCCAAACTGGGAGTTCATTTGGGAGTGTGAGGGGTTCATTCCCTTGCACTCTCTTGCACTCCCAGGAGTATGAAATGTGACTCCCGGGCTCATTTTTGGCCTACACATTTGCAAGCCCTTGCCTTGGTTGCGAGCCTAAGGCTAGGGTTGTGACACATGGACTCCCCAACCTCCTCACTAAATTCATTCTTCAATTTGTTGATGGACAATTAAATAAGTGCATCCTCTTCTTTACTAGTTATTATTGTTCCAAAACATCCAAGACTTCAAGAGAATGCATGCAAGTTGTGGACAAATGCACAATTTTAATCTCTTCTAAATATTTGTAAAGAAATTTTTTTGGAATATAATTGGAAGCCTTTTTGGGAAGCAAATTGGAAGGATTTTAAAGAATACTAAATGCACATTTTTCGAGAGTGTGTCATAGTTGGAAGCATGTGTGTGACAAGTGGAACAAGATGAACGATAAGTATGAGACCAAGAAGAAGAAAATTCAAGTGACTAGGGCATCCCCTTATGATTCGCCATGGTTTGAGAGATTTGATCATATGTTTGGAAGCATAGCCAAGATTAATGGCATTCCCAATGCAATTAATCAAGGAGTGCATAATTTACATTCACATTATGAGGTTCAAACTTTTGAGGCGAGTGATGATGATGTGACACAAGGCATTCAAAAGCACTCCAATCCACCACAATAAATTCTTGTTTTTGGTCATGGAAATGAAGAGGAGGTTCATGCTGCATTTGTATGTTCAAACACTCCACGAACTAGGGCTTGTAAATTTCTTGGTTTGCAAGGCAAAGTCAACAAAATAATGGAAAATAAAAGAAGAAAATTGGATGCAAGTTCCTTTGCAATTGTTGATGTCATTAATTTTTTTTCAAAAGGTGTGAAAGAGATAGAAGAAATGAAGATGAAGATGATTGAAAGGATTGCAACATAGATGCTTAAGAATGAACATATAAATAGAGAATTCATAGTGCAAAGTCAATTACGGATGGTAGCATTGTTTGCTAAGGTTCTAAAGCCCAAAGTTTCTTGAAAACGACAACTTTATGCATTTTGAGCTTGACCATGGGCAACAAAGTAGTTGTGATGTTTAGTTCATGTAGCTTTTGTAAGGGCTTGAACCCTTTCTTGTGGCTTTAAATTTTGTTCACAAATTGATGCGATCAAAAATGTATTTGCATTTTGGCCCATGGTAATAAAACTCAAATGTTTGCTTCATTGTTGTATCATTGCACTCAGGTAACATATCAGGTGTGATGTTTTGTGTGATGGTTTAGGGTTTGGGTTTTGCCATGTTTGCCAGAGGTTTTTGTGTTGAAACTTGGAAACCATCCTGAAAATTTGCTTGCTGCTTGTTGTTGTTGTTGTTGTTGTTGGAAAATTGGAATCTCTTTCTGTCCACAAACATATCTCAGGTTTGAGTCCAACTTTGTGGCATGTTTTTCCATCACTTGAGGAATGTGGTTTATATCTCAGACTGATGGTCTTGTTTTGCATGGCTGTTTCAGTATGATGGTCCCAACCACTAGAAGAGGATGATGCATGGCCTCATCAAGCAGCAGGTTGTTTGAATGCATTTTGTTGAAAACTAGGATGCTGGTAAGAGCATCATAAATCGACAAAGCTGTGTGTTGGAAGACAAGATCCATGGCCAACAAGAGCAACGAGAATCTGCAGCTTCTCATGGAGTGGGTGCAGCAATTGCAGAGAGATGCACCCTCATCATTGGTGGACAAGGCAACTGGGTTTTACGACCACCATATCATCAACGATGTTGTTATAGAGAGCTCTGAACCTGGGCGTGTGGTTTTCAGCCTGTGTGTCAAGCCACGACATGTCGTAAGAACCCTTGAAGCCTCCTCTCCTCTCTTGCTCTAGAGCTTCGTTTCTTCTTCTTCTTGAGATCTGTGAGTTCCTATCATCTGTTTTTTTTTGGGGGGGGTCACAGTACTACTGCTAATGCCATTGGAAGGTGACCCACTGAACAAATAGGAGCATATTTCTTGGACAAGGTTCTTCTTTGTGAAAGAAGAATAGATGAAGCCATGTGTTGGTTGACAAGTTTGGATCCTTGGGACTATTAGCTCCTTCTTAGAGGTTGAACACTTTCTAACAGCAGGTTGCGGGTTATGGATTTCCAGTCACACCTGCATCCATAGTAAAGCCTCATAAGTTTGTCTTTGTCTTTACCGGGCAGTTGAGGAGTGTGGTTGCTCAAATCTTACTTGAAGGACTAAAAACCCTAAATTGCTGCCATTGATGATCGTGCTGAACCGGTTTGGTTCAAATAACTAGCCAAGAGTAGAATAGAAAAATCTAGCATATGCTCGGGTGATGAAGAATTGATCCTCCACCCTCTGATAAAAGGTAGTTAGTCCTTCCACCAATTAGGCTAGCTCTTGTTTTGATGATGATGCCTTGGATATTGATTTGTTATCTCTATTTTGAATGGATTCCATTTGTGACAAGTGCAGAATTCAGACGGTTTGTTGCATGGAGGGGTCATGGCATCACTGGTGGATGTTTTGGGTACAGCGGCTCTGGTCACAGTGGGACAGAGAGTAGGGATGTCTGTTGAAATCAATGTATCGTTCATGTCAAGTGCTGTAGCAGAGGTAAAATTTCCTTACACCAGCTCTTTTTTGTTGACAGCAGACTCAAATCTGATTACCCTCAACATGTTCTATTAATTCTCCAGCACTTACTTCAAGCTATTTTGCTATCTTTTCTGTGTAATTAGAGTAGCTGCTGTTGTCATCTTTCAGGAGAAGCTGGAGGTGGAAAGTAAAGTGCTGCGAGCTGGTAAGAACTTAGCAGTGATAGAGGTAAATGTAAGGAAAGAGAATGGTGTTCTTGTTGCACAAGGCAGACACACCAAGTACCTCTCTGTAGCTGGTTCCAAGCTTTAGGAACCTGTTCTCATGTTCTCTGCTGAGAATGACTTCCCCATGGCATTAGCACTCTCAAGTGTTCTCTCTAAAAGATCTTTAGCTGCTATTAAACAGGTTTTTGGGGTGCAAGTTCCAAGTCAAAACAGTGCTCCAGTGGTGTTCAAATTATTGGCTAATTCATCCTCCAGATTAGATATGTCATAGAATGGAGTCCCAACATCAAACAGGAATTATCTACATTTGTGATGGTCATCCTGACTGACTCTCTTTCTGTTACTTTCAAAAATGCAGCAGAAACTCAGGATGCAGAGTTTTTATGATGGTTTGCCTGAAATTATGCTCACACTATTATATACTTATCTACACACTGTGTAAGCAAATGAAGCCAGTGGGTAGTCATGGCAGCTTGTCACTGTTATTTGTGATGAAGGCAACAATCTGATACTTTTTAAGTGACTCTGATAAGGTTATGACTTATGACTGCAATCATTGTCATGTTACCTCCAAAGTGTTGTTGTGATGTTCTCTTTGCAATCTCATAGATATGTGTGGTGCTGGTGCCCATCCCATTATGCAACGTGTAAAATGTTCTGCTTCTCCATCACATATGGTTTTCTGAACCAGATGTTGTAGTTGAATTGAGTTTCTCTCTTCCAGTTGTCTGTTGTTCTTATGCGGGAGTCTCCTCTTTTTATTTTTTGTTTTTTCCCTCTGTTTTCTCTTTGTTTTCCCTACTTTGGTGTAGGGTGCTAGCCAGTACCTTGGCTGGGTCTTCCCATTGCCTTGTGGTCTTTGAAGCTAGTCTGACCATGTCATTTCGTCCCTACCTATCCCTTTTTTGCAATCTATTTACCTTACTTTACATCCTTCCTACAGGCCTTTATGCCATGGAATGCACCCCTAGGGCAAATTCTGCCAGGTATTTTGTCCCTAGAACTCAATTTGCCTGTCATGCACACCATGTAAACCTAATTGTGGCAAAATGTTCCCAAGCACACCTAATTGCACAAATACAGCAACTGAAACTGAAAGAACATGCTAGAAACTTCAATTCAATTGTTCACAACTTACAACTCAGAACCCACAAACTAAAACCAAGAAAAAACTTGCTCACAGACCTACAAATCCAGAGGGTAGAGTTGAACAAGATTAGCACTGTTGTGGGCATAGAAGGATTCAAGAGTATTCAAAGAAGTTTGATCCCAAAGTTCGATTCCAACATGCACATTGCACAATGTTGCCAATTTGCTTTGTGTGACAACGAGAACAGAAAATAGCTCAGTAGCAAAGATTTTGTACATCAGAATAGTTTTTTGTCTTCGACAAATTTTTCAGGTTTTTTAACCACTCAAAAGCACAGACAAACCACCAGTATGAACAAAGCACAAGGGACACAATTCAATAGACATGGCACCTTGGTTGCTTGTGTAGCTCATAAAATAGAACAGGAGCAAAAACTTTGGAGCACAGAGTTCTTTTTTCACCAAAAGATGCAAGCCTTTTTCACACTAAAAGCCATCACCACGGAAAAAGGGTGGTGTGTACAGAGCACTAGGGAAAGTGCCAGCACTGTTGGGGAAGAGTGTAAGGAAGCAAATCACTGCAAGTGCAATGGCCCAAATAGTTCGCTCCTGACCCAGTGGTGTAATCTCATCTTGTGCAGGCAGTTCCTCCCCTCCTCGAAAGAAAGTTGCAATAAAACCCCACACCAAACTCAAGACACTGCCTGTTATTCCACCGACTCCAAGTGCCAATGATGTGAAAAATGACAGACGGCCTGCTATTCGCCGGCCCAGTACCGCTTGCGCAATTCGCCCACCTTCTAATCGGCCCGCTGGCAGCAGATTTAAAGATGTAACAACAATTCCTGCAAAGCATTTAGATTGTTCAGCAGAGATCATACATACATGAGGAGCTTCTTAGCCAGTCTTCAGGATATAACTTGAATACCCACCAAGATGAAGCCTTCAATGTTAACAAGTCAAAAGTACATGTTTTCGCAGGATTCGGAGAGATTAGTAGTGTGCATCCTGATCCTACCTTCTCATGCAAAGTGTAGTTAGGGTGCTTGTTGGGTTAACCATCATTGGTTGATTTAAGGATCAATGCTATTGAAACCTACTTAATTTCCAAACTACCCACATACATACCAAGAAGGCCAGCAAATGCAAGAGGATCAACTGGGACACCAACACCAGGAACAGCTTGTGGGAGCACATTTCCAAGCTCATCACTGTACGGGCCAATGACATATTGCACAAATGACAACAATGGGTTGTTGAAAAAGAATTGCGGTCGAATGTACCTGCACCCCCGCCAATCACACAACTCACCATAAGATGAAGTATACCTATTTAGTGCAAAACACAAATTCAACAGTTTTGGGCAAGTCCGTGGGTTTGAGTGAGCTATATCTCGGTTTCCATCAATATGACAGAACCCAATTCTGTTTCAATACACAACTTTCTGACATAAAAAGAACCAACCCCTCACTGTTGGTCAGAACAAAAGTTGGAATTGAATTGCAGTATCACACTCAGTTGTTTTTTTATTTTTGGGACAATCGTTTGCCACTTGGTGACCAAAAAAAATCCAGTGCAACTCATACAAAGGATTTTTATCTAAAAAAAAAGTGCCATAAGTTGCCAGATTTCAAGGAAAAAAATTCTGAAATTGCCATATGTTGACAATAGGTTCCAGTAGGTCGCCAAAATATAGTAGGCTTCTTAAATTTTTCTACTTTCCTCTCTGAACTGTAGCCAAATTTGGCTACTTCCTCTTGTGGATGATCACTAGTGTGGCTACATCAAAAAATTGGAAAAAAGAAAAGAAAACCTGATCACACTACTAACCTTGCAAATCCAAGAACCATTCCACTTGTCACAGTATACTCCCAAACAAATGGATAAAAAAGATGTGCAAATGAGTGGACTAGTACCTAATGAACAGCTTTTTATCACTTACAGTGCATTGTCACCACCGTTCCAGCTTTGATCAAGTAAAAAGGCAGTTGCAGCCAATAGCAATGATGCTAAATAAGAGCTAGTGACTCGAGTAGCTGCTATGTCAAATAAGGCTTTCTTGCTGGGAAGGAGAGACTCGTAGTTGTTCACCACTCCAAGGCAACCTGTCCAGTTGGAAGGAATCATAAACGTCGGGCTTAATTGTACTCCATATTTTGCTGCCACCCATCTTGTGGCAATCTGACAAGACAAATGGAAAAAAAAAAGTAAATTAGCAACAACAAAACCCTTTACTTTAAAGACCAGTTTGAGCACTTGTCTATGATACCCATCACCCAATGCTTCTAATGCCAAGAAAAGATCAACTTCTAATGGCAGAGATTGTAGATACCTCAGATGTGCCAATAATTCCTGTATAGCCAGCAAAGAGAGGGAGTACACGGGCAACATAATCATCATACGTTGCATTGGGTTCAAGGAAAAATCCACTCATAATTGCAATGGTTCCCAATGTTGTAACGCCCAGCAAGATTGAAGTTACATAGCCTGCTGCATTACTTAGTCTTCCTGTCTCAAGTTGTAAATCTATTTCAACTTTCGGTTGCACAACACACACCTGTGAGACCACCCAAAACACAGGTCATCTCCCAAATAGAAAAAAAAAAATTCCTGTCTGCATTTACGTACCACATGCCCAACCCCCTTTGTCCAAGAGAATCATCACGTGCAGAACAAGGTACTTACCTGCTTTGTGGTCTCATTGATGGTTTCTTCCAGGAACCACAGGTCAACTTCACGGCCACAGGCTTTGAGCAAACTTGCCTCCAACTTGGGCTTCACTTCCTCTAACGATCTCCGCAAATTTCCAATCACAATTCCCCCATCTCCCATTCGCCGCACATCAGTGGCAAAAAATGTATCATATGTGAAGCAACTTCTCACCTGTCCCCCACTCCACGAAATTTTTTTAAAAAATAAAATAAATAATCTCCCATCAAGAAATTGGCTGCTGCAGTGTAAAAGAAGATTGATGAACTGAACAAAACTTGCCCATCTATCCCACTTCACTGATAACTGTGGGATAGTGTCTGATACTGATTAATGGATAACATTCAGACATACGGCCCCTCTACCTCATTCAGGTCCAAAGCTTTAAACGTTGCTTCTGCCTTATCCAGTCTTTCCTTTTCACGCTGCAATGAACTCCTGCCACCAATCAATCACTTCATGAGTGCATTGGTTACATTAACCCCTGAGATATCCGGTCATTCATTCATACCCATCTACACCAGTAGGTGCACTCACAAACCATCCATCACCAGTAGTCGTCATGAACCAACCAGTGCTTTTTTTTTGGGGTGAATTTTCACCACTTGATGACAAACAAAAAATCCAGTGCAACTCATACAAAGGATTTTTGTGAAAAAATGTGCCAGAGTCACCAGATTTCAAGGGAAAAAAAATCTGAAATTGCCATATTTAGACAATAGGTTCCAGCAGGTTGCCAAAACATAGCAGGATTCCTAATTTTTTCTACTTTCCTCTCTAAGCCAAATTTAATTAATTCCTTTTGTGGATGTTTGATCGCCAGAGTGGCTACACCACAAAATTGAACAAAAAAAAAAACCTGGAAGCAACTGTCATCCTTAAGGCGGGTGTTTTAGAGAGAGAGCTCACCTCAAGACTTTATTAAGCAAGCCTTTGAATAAATTGCCTTGTTCTTGGCTGTCAAGCTCCCGGAGCTTCTCCTCAGCACGTTTCTTCTCAATCTTCAAGGCGGCTTCAATCGATGGATTTCCCATGAACTTTTTGAAGTCTTCATCCAGACGCCAATCCCGCTCTTGTTTCTTCTCCACTATTGCGTCAACCTTCTTCTCATCTCCTACTGCCTTCTTCGCTTCCTTGTTGTCCTTTGCATCAGCTGCTGCTGTGATCTCTTCCTTGTCTTCAACTGTCGTGCCTGCACAAAAATCCAGTTTCCATTGAACTCATAGATGCTAACTGTGGCTGGATTGGATCATGCTGCAGTAGCAGGAACCCACTAATTCTTTCTGATGTTAGGATCAAGCTGGGGATTCAAGCCAGACTTGCAATTCATGCAAAAAAAAAAAAAAAAAAAAAAAAACACAAAAAAAAAAAAAAAAAAAACACCCCCCCAGGGAAAGGTGAAAGAGTTGTTTTTTTTTTTTTACCAC